>Ga0224525_1000335_pt1 | contig 22408 bp, 25 predicted proteins | sample CFST100metaG_FD_179874 | JGI IMG/M metagenome (GOLD analysis project Ga0224525, IMG submission 179874) | Peat soil microbial communities from Stordalen Mire, Sweden - C.F.S.T100 | ecosystem: Environmental > Terrestrial > Soil > Wetlands > Peat | place: Sweden: Norrbotten County, Stordalen Mire...
CTCTTATCTTAACGAAAATGTTTAAGTTTTTTTGATAAAGCTTATGGCGCAACATACAAAATTAAATATATGTTATTTTGTAATCGCTGATTAATTTTAATAGGAGGTCTTAAATGACTAGAAGATCCACTAATATTAAAATTGTAGCCACGATAGTGGTGATAGGGATTCCTTTTCTCCTATCGCCAGACATCTATGCAGCATCTGGCGACGTCTCTCAAATCGAGAGCTTCATCAGAAACATCATAAAAATCATTGCAAGTTTAGCCGGTCTCATCGCGACCGGTTTTTTTGTTGTTGGTGGTTTTGGCTACATAACAAGTTCCGGCAATCCGGAACATTTAGACAAAGCTAAGCGAACCTTGCTCTGGTCAGGAATCGGCTTAGCTATAGTAATCGGGGCATTTGTACTCAGTAATATAGTAACAAATATAGCAATTCAGGCCTTTGGAAGTTAGGCTCATGAATTTAACATTTTTTGCTGATTCCATAAATTCCTTTAGCGTATTAAAAAATTACATAGCACCAACAGCTAAATTAATTTGCGCTATAGCTATATTGGTAAGCGTGTTTTGTATAATTTACAGTGGCTTTTTGTATATAACAAGTAGAGGAAATCCAGACAATTTACAAAAAGCTAAACATATACTTATAAACTCGCTGGTCGGTTTAGTGATTATTATTGGTGCTTTTGCTATCACTAGAATATTAGATGGTAGCTTACCAAAAAATAATAGTTCCAATGGTTCGTCTTCCATAACGTTACAGAATATAAAACCAAAATCAGCCGATAATGGTTTAAGTGACGTTTTTATTAATTTAGCTGGCGGATTTATTAGTAATATTGTGCAAACTATTGCCTCACCATTTTTATCGTTACTCGATAGTTTTACAAATTCAACACCGCTGATGAGTCAGAACAAGTCGGTGTTTAACCTATGGCTAGCCATGACAAGCATAGGCGATATTGTCTTTGTTTTAATAATTGTATTGCTTGGCTGTCATATCATCGGTGCCGATGTCTTTGGACTAGAGCCTATCGATATTAAGCGCATCTTACCACAAACAATCCTAGTTTTTTTGTTAAGCAATGTTTCCATATTTATAATTGATGGGGTAATTGAATTTTCTAATATTCTTATATCTACTGTCAATCAGTTAGACGGTGGGTCGTCGATTTGGCAAACGTTAAGCCAAGCAACAACAAATATAAGCGGTCAAAGTTTGGCCGCTTTATTAATAATGTTAGTATTTATAATACTGTCGATTATTCTTGTCATTTACTATATAGGACGATTAGTCGCTCTGTTTTTGGGTGCTGTTTTATCACCGATTGTAGCGTTATTGTGGCTGCTTCCAAGTTTTAAGGAATTCACAAAAACAGCCGTTAAAATTTATTTAATCGCAATTTTTGTGCTCTTTGTGCACGTTATAATACTAAAATTGGCAGCGTCTTTACTCGGAAATCTTTCTTCCACTGATAGTACTAACGTCGTTTTATCAACAGTACTTGGCCTTGCGACTATTTTGTCACTTCTAAAAACTCAGGGACTAATGATGCAACTTAGCTATGCAAGCATGGGCGTTCACTCAGCGCATGAGCTAGGCAGCAAAATTATTAACGTCGCAAGTTATTTAACTACAAAAACAAAAAATATTACTAATAAAGAAAGGCCTTCTGGCTACTATCCGAATAGTAATTTTAAGCTTGCGCCACAATCCGGCAGAATGAGTTCATATAAAACATATTATTTTAAGCCTTCGAACAATACCTCTTCTAGAGCCGATCAACATCAGTCCGCAAGTTCCAAAAGCACTACCGAAGCAAAAGCAGCTAACCAAACAAGAGGCAGTAATATCGCAAATATTGATAAATCTAGAAAGGATAAAAAATGAAGGTTACCGTTATACCTGCTCAAGTGACCACTATAGAAGATCGGATAGTTGGCAACTTAACATTAAAACAAGTTGCTCTATTAATAATGCCTATATTTTTCAGTGCAGCTATTTTAACTTTCACGCCACCATTCATGGACTTTTCGTATTATAAAATAATTCCAATTGCCATCGTCGCCATACTATGTATTGTTCTATAAATTAAAATAAAGAATTATCTTATTTTAACTTGGCTAATCATTCTAATAAACTATCGATTAAGACCAAAAATCTATTTATTTGATATAAATTCAGACTATCTGAGAGACGAAATAATCAAAAGCGATAAAATTTTTAGCTCATCTATAGCTCCTGCTGAAAACGCGATAAAAACCAATCTGCCCGAGGAATGTTTATCAATAAGTCAAGAAATTTACTTGTCTAAGTTACTTAGTAGCAAACAACAAGTCAATTTCATAACAAATAAGAAAGGAAAACTGCATGTTTACATCGAAGAAAAATGAAGTAGCAAATAGCCGCCAACAAATTGCAATTGATGGCGCAAAAAATAATATATTAATACTACCTAACAACCATTATCAGACAATTATCGAGATAGCCGCCATCAACTTTGAGCTCAAGAGTGACGAAGAACAAGACGCCATTATTGATTCCTATGAAAGCTTTTTAAACTCCTGTAATTGTCCACTACAAATCATAACTAGAATTAGGCAGGTTGATATTAATAAATACATAGATGACCTTAATTTAAAATACGGCGATGAAACAAATAAAATTTATCGTCAGCAGCTTGTTGCTTATATACAATTTATAAAATCACTAATCACAACCAATCGGATACTAACGAGAAAATTTTATTTAATTATTCCTTATATACCAACAAAGAAGGTCGACTTTCAAATTATCGAAGAACATTTGAACATGCAAACAGACATCATCATAAAAAGCATTAGTCGTATTGGTATAAGCTCAAGACGACTGGATAATTTAGAAATGCTTGATTTATTTTATAGTTTTTATAATCAGCAAAGAGCTAAAAATCAGCCACTAACAACCAGGACATTAAATGTTTTACAAAAATTTATGATTAGGAGTAAAGAATGAGAAAGCGTAAAAGTAACCAAGTAATTGGTGGCGAACAAGATTTAATCGATATTATTTCCTATGACAGTCTAAAAGAGACTCCCGACCATTTAGAAATTGACGGACTTTATATACGAACAATATTTATATCTGGTTATCCATTAATAGCTAGTTCAGGCTGGCTAGATAACTTAATAAACTTTAATCACGATATTGACATCAGCTATCATTTTCATGAAGTAAGTTCTTTAAATGCATTGCCTAAATTAAATCGAAAAATTACTGAACTTGAATCGACAAGACGAGCTATGATTCGTGATGGCAAAATTATCGGTTCGGAAGTATCTGACCCCTTAGAATCAGCTATGGATCTTAGGGACAAAATACAAAGAGGGCAGGAGAAATTATTTCAAATAGCGATTTACATATGTCTGAGAGCCGGTAGCCTTGAAGAGCTTAATAAAAATACCAAGCTAATTGAGACAACTTTGTCATCACGATTATTCTATAGTAAAATTGCTCGTTATCAGCAGACTGAAGCGCTATCATCCGTTTTACCACGAGGGCAAGATATCCTAGATCAGAAAAGAAATCTTGATAGTAGTTCAATAGCATTAACTTTTCCCTTCATGTCATCGGAATTGGTTCAAGAATCTGGCATTCTGTATGGCATTAATAAGTCTAATAATTCTTTAGTAATTTTAGACCGTTTTAGTCTGCAAAATGCTAATAGCATTACGTTTGCACAATCCGGCGCCGGCAAAAGCTATACAACAAAAATCGAAATATTAAGACAATTAATGCAAGGAACTGAAGTTATAGTTATTGATCCGGAGCGAGAGTATAAACGTCTAGCCGAATCAGTTAACGGCACTTACATAAAACTTTCGGCAAAAAGCAATGAAAAAATTAATCCGTTCGATCTTAACTCGACTAAGCATAGTACTGATGATTTGGCTGACCATATTCAAAATTTAATCGAAGTCATTTCTCTAATGGTTGATGGGCTAAATAAAGAAGAAAAAGCCGCTATTGATAAAGCAATTATTGAAACATACAAAAATGTTACAAATCGGCAGCCACTATTAGCCGACCTATTTAGAGAACTAAACAATCAAAAACAAAACAAATTAACTAAAAGATTAGAAAGATATATTAGTGGTTCATTAAAAAACATTTTTAACAAGCCAACCAATATAGATTTAAATAATCGTCTAGTTGTTTTCGACATAAAAGATCTTAGTGAAGGTTTAAGACAAATTATGATGCTAATTATTTCCAATTTTGTCGAGAATCAAGTTAAATCTAACCCGAAGAAAAGACTGCTTATTATTGACGAGGCATGGCTACTTCTCGAACATGAGGAAAGTGCTCGTTTCATAGCTGGCTTAGTACGAAGGGCTCGCAAATATTATCTTGGCGTCTCAATAATTTCCCAGCAGGCTAATGACTTTTTATCAAATGAATATGGTCAAGCAATAGCATCACAATCAGCTCTCAGAATCTTAATGAGACAAGACACGACAACAATTAAAAAAGTGGTTAGTGAGTTTCACTTGAGCGAATATGAATCGAGCTTTCTATTAACATCAGAGCGGGGTGACGCGCTTATTATTGCTGATCAAAACCATGTAGCTGTCAAAATTATAGCTAGCGATGAAGAGCACCCACTTATAACTACTAACCCAACTGAAATATATAAAATATGAACCAAATAAGTATAGTATTTTACTCGAAAAAATATCTAACAGTTGCCATCACAATATCGGCTTTTGTATTATTCTTGCCACTAATCGGTATTCTATCTTTAGGGCGTAGTGGCCTTAGCTTTCTTTATCATAGTTCCAGTGAGTCCGACGCTGTTAGTAAAGGCTTTTATGAAGGCCCTGAATTAACCAGCGACACTTACGCTTATGGTAATTGCACTTATTGGGTCTATTTAGAAAGATACGACGCTAATGACCCGATATCCACCAAGTGGGGCGATGCAAAAACTTGGGCAAGCAACGCTCAAAAAGATGGCTATATCGTGAATCATTCACCGACCATTAACTCAATATTTCAATCATCAGCCGGTGAATATGGACACGTAGCTTATGTTATTAAAGTTGACCAAGCTTCATTTACGATTTCAGAAATGAATTACAGAGCGTTTAACGTCATTGATGAGAGGGAAATACCGCTTGATAAGGCTGCTAGTTATTATTTTATTCATGATAAACAATACTAAAAAAGCGCTATCGATAGCGCTTTTTTAGCAAAGTTAACAGATACAAAATAAAGAATTGTGTGTTTCTCCCCTTTTATATATAAAGAATGCTTATTTTTCTAGTAAATGACAATAAAAAAGTATAAGCATAGGAGTCATGTATGAATAAGACATTTAAGTTAACTAATGACCAATTACATATCCTTGTTATTACCTATAAGTTTAGAGCAGTATCAGTACCATTGATAAAAGAATATAAGAAGGTTAAATATAATGGTGCTATAGGAAAAAGTGTAAGAACAATATGTGATAATGGTTATTTAATTAAACGTTACAATAAGGACTATAGGCTATTGCGTAAAGCTGCTAGTTATTATCTAAGTTATAAAGGCATCAGCCTACTAAGAACGACAAATGACATTAATAAAGTAGCTCTAAATTGTAATTATAAAAATGACCAATTATCACAAAACGCAATCGATCATTTTTTTAGCGTCATGTCCCTATACAACAAGCTAACCGACCAATACAAAGATAAGTACGATATTTTAACCAGTCAAGAACTTTTAGGCAATAACAATCTGCCCAGACCGAAACCAGATCTTTATTTACGCAATCGAAATCATCAGTGCCTAATTTTTAATAATTATGATTTGCCACTGTTTATAATCAGGAGAACCGTTAAACAGTATGTCGACTATTTAGACGAAATCGGTTGGTATCCACAGTTAATCTTTATAGTCAGTGGCCACAATAACCGAATAAGGCTCCAATATTTTATTGCAACTATATTCGAAGAGACTGGCATGGATAAAAGTACATTTAATATAAGTGTCATTTGCGACAATGAAGCAATTGTCTTATAGCACCTAAGAATTACATGACAAATCATTAAGCTATAGTATATTGACAATATGCGTGTTTTATTGTACAACTATCGATAGTTGTCACACGACAAAGCACTTTATCATTGCCTATCTCATGATTTTTTATGGAGGCTACCGCTATGAAGAAAAACGATTTTATTCTAGAGTATGTTGCATCCGCTTCGAGCCAAGAGCTCACCAGAATCTCGAATTATAGATTAAGTCAAGAAGTTGACTATGCAATCGGCGAAAGAGAAGATGAAATTGAAACGCAATTGGATAATTTATGGACTGCTCGAGAAGAGCAGAAAGATCTCTTGCAAGAAGCTATTTCTCGCTATGAAGATGCCTCATCCGAAGAAGAGGAAGATGCAGTTAAATCAATTGAAGAAATTGCTTTAGGTTTAATACCGACCGCAGGCTTCAATGAAATTGATGATCTTCTTGATGGCACTCCCGGCAGAATATCCATCAGAGTCAGAGAAGCCGCCAATCAAAGGCTGGAAGAGCTAAATGACATGAATTAGTAGGCAATAACAACAACCGCCCCAAAAGGGGCGGTTTTCCTTATATAGTGAGACCTTTTAAAGTCATGTCTCGGGACTGTAAAAACCTAGCTAAGCTCAACAATTTCTAGCCAGTTAACTTTGTCTAAGGCATTACTGATTAAATCAGTTGTTAGACCGGCTTCATAATTATCTTGGCAATCTTCTACCAGGCCTTTAACCAAATCAGCTTTATCAGATACGGTTAAACCACGACTTATAATATTACTAAATTAATGATAGTAGCTAATATCATTATTAAGCCATAAATTTACCAGCCAAGTCTCTCGATTTGTCCAACCATTATACTTTGCTTGATCCATTTTCTTTCTCCTTTACTTTTTAGTAATAGCCCACTAAACACATAGCCAGAGTTTAAAAAAATCAAGGTGGAGACTTGTACTACCTTGATATTTTTAAACGCTACGTATAATGGGAGAATACGAAAAGTAAAAGAAAGAATTATTTAACTTTTTTTATTCTAGCAATTGGATCGCCTTCATTAGCCTTAGATACTTTTATTATTAGGCCTGGGTGCTTAATAAAGCGTTTTGCCCAGTGCTTTCTTGAGTTTTCCTTGACTAAATTCACTAGCTTTTTATTAGTTTTTTTATCTATTAAAATTGTTCTACCAGACATTGGTTCTTTAGCTTTTATAGTGACAGTTTTAAGATAAAAGTTATAAGCCTCCTGATTGATAATTTCACCAGCGTTAAGAAACGGCCTGAATAAGGGCATTAATATTTCTTCGTCTTTAGGGCTACCCGTTCTAAAGCAAACTAGAGTGCCAACGTTAGCCATAATAATATCAGTAATATTTTGATTTGACTGTTGTGCTAATGACTGTTCCGCCATAGTTAAAAGTAAGCCATATTTTCTTGATTCACTAAGCATTTGTGAGAATTCAATTGTAGCAAAATTTTGAAACTCATCGACGTATAGATAGAATGGGCATCGACTATTTTCTGATTGCCTCGAACGACTTAAAATAGCCAACTGTAATTTAGCTAAAATAGTTGTACCAAATAAGGAAGATACATCCTCACCCAGATTACCTTTTGAAAAATTACAAATTAAAATTTTATGATTGTTAATAATATCACTAAAATCAATTGTCGATTTAGTTTGTTCCAGTATACGCCTAGCCGGCTCAGAAAAGAGAAAGCGTCCAATTTTCGCCGTAATGCCAATCGACATTTTTATTCGTTGCATACTACCGGCCTTGCCAACTTCATTTTTCCAAAACATTTTTAGGTCTTCATCTTTTAAATTATTAACTACGCTATATCGAAAACGACTATCATTTAATAGATAGAAAACTGTAAACAGATTACAATTTTCTAGCGTCAATGCCGTTTGTACCGTATTTCTTAAAATATATTCAATACGATGCCCGCCACTACCATCATTAGAAAAAACTTTTCTCATCAACGAAACAACTGACTCAGTCACAAAATCTTTTTGACGTAGCAAATCATCCTTATCAAGATTCTTATCAAGTTCCAACAAGTTAATGCCAATCGGATAGCTTAAATCATCCGGATTAAGATAAATGACATCATTAATACGTTCTTTTGGTATATAGTTCAAAAGATCTTCAGCTAAGTCACCATGAGGATCAATCACGCCAACACCGTGGCCATTTTTAATATCTTGAATTATAGAGTATTTGAGCATAGTTGTTTTACCATTGCCGGTGCCACCAACTATATAAACATGGCGTCGCCTTTCTTCAGTTGTTAAACCGATTGGTGTCACAACACCATGATGAATATTTTCACCTAGAATAACATCTAATTTAGAACCATCTTTTAACGATGTCGGGGCAACTAATGTGTGGCTAAGCGAACTGATAGTATTATCAACTAGCGAAGTAGGGAAATGATAAAGACTAGCAACTTCACTCGATGATAAGACCATCGGACTTAGTGACGGGATTAGACTCATACTGAAAGTTTTTTGTTGGTTATAAAAAGGGAAGTGTCGCTTAACCAGAAAAGATTGGTAATTTTGTAAACTATAACTACCAAAAGCTGCCCGAATAGAGTCCGTTCTCTTCTTCGAGTCTGAACTAGATAAAATACGTAGATCGACATTGAAAAGTGGTTCGTTAAGTTTTTGATTAATTAGTTCCATTACTTTTTGTTCAAAAGAACTAATAACTCGAGCTGGTCTTTTATGATCAGATACTTGTTTTTCAAAGTTATCATTAATACTGACATTATTCGTACCATAAAAAATATCATAAAATAGCTCGCTAATTATTCTAATAAGACCAAATATTAATTTATTAATAAAATTTAGTAAATTAGTTTTAGAGTAATTCTTAAGTACATTCCCATTATAAAGAACACTGCGCGATAGACTCTTAACTTGCTTAACAATTCTTGGTTCGACAATAAGCTCAATCGCCAGTTGCTCATTATCATTCAAGTTAGCCATCGCACCTAAAACATAAGTCAGCGGGTCAGAGTCGAAAGTAGCTAGTTTTATTGGCATAATAAAATTATTTTTTTGCTTCAATTCAACTACCTCATAGTTACAATTATCAAAAGTAATTTCTTTAATTTTAATTTCTGGAATATAAGAGATAATTGTCTTTTTAAAACCATCACTATATTTTTTCTCAACATAGGCAAGATATCTAATACCGTGTGGCTTATCAGAAACTATGTTAAGACTAAATGATATGCATCTACCTAAGATTCTATCTTTTAATGATCTGACAGAATACATACCATGTATAACAGAAAACAGCTGTTTAGTTTCTTCAATAGATTTGTTTGTTGATAAATGTGGTGTCAATTCCAAACAAACCATTTGTTGTCTTTTTAAATATCTAACATTCAGTAGATGTCTAATAAGTTTCAAGACTCCAAGAATAGCTAAAGCAAAAGCTATAACGAGAAAGACAAGAAACCAACAAATTAAGATATTTTGCCATAAGCCCTTGAGGCTTAGAGAAGGCATATTTCCCCAGAGTAAACATTGAAAAACACATATAAATAGCTCTTATTCATATTACCTCTCAAAATAATCACCCTTATCTTAACACAGAGCTAAGTTATCAGTACAGCATAAGCTTAATCGTAAATGTTAAATATTATAGTACGTTTGGATTATGAGATAGCATTTAACTCAACTATGGAAAACTATTTTAAAAAATGATTTTGCTGCCATAAAAAAATTACTTCTCGCAAAACGATAGAGGCAGACAAGAGTGCCAATAAGAGCTAATAAGAGCATAAGAATCTTATTAAAATTATTAGACATAATCATTGTAAAGATGGTTACAAAAAAAATAGCTATATTTTTTAACATCGCAATAAAAATAATGTTAAAAAGCCATTGTTCGCTATTACTGATCACAGTACGCATTTGAACAATCTGATTTATAGTTATAATTTGCATATCTTCTCCTTTCTTAAATTTAATCCCAACTCTAGGCTTATTATATAATGGATTATTGACAGATTATAATACATTTTTATACAAATACTTTGTATATTTTTATGAAGTATGCTATTATAATTAAACAAATATAAAAACGAAAGGCATTAAAAATGAGTTTCGCTACTACTATAAGAGAATTACGAGATCAAGCAGGCTTATCACAGCAAGATGTGGCAAATGCAATTAATGTAGCCCGAGCAACCTATATTAAATTAGAAAATAACGGTCGTGAGCCAAAGCTTGATGAGCTGAAAAAAATCAGCCAATACTACGAAATTGGAATAGAAGATTTAATAAATGGTAATACGTCCATAACAGATAAACCTACTGAAAAATATGTACGAGACGATACGCAGGACAGCATAATACCACGTGAAATTGATCCGCAAGTTAAACCGGAGAAGTTGCGTCAAGTACTTTTATATATACTTAATAAAGTCGGTGCTAAATCAAATGTTGGTGAAACTGTAATATATAAGCTACTGTATTTTATTGACATGGATTATTACGAAAAATATGGTCGTTCTATAACCGGCTTAACTTATATACATAACGCATATGGCCCTAGCCCGGTACAAGACTTTCGAACATTAGTAGACGATATGATTAGTAATAATGAACTAGACATTATTGAGACCAAGTTTTTTAGTAACAAACAAAAGAAATATTTGCCACAAGTCAAACCTGACTTAAATGAGCTTTCAGCCAACGAAATTAAACATATTGATACAGAGTTAGCTCGCCTAAGCGATAAAAACGCCAGTGAACTTAGCGATCTGTCACATAAGGACATGCCTTGGATTGCTACTTCACCCAAAAAACGCATCGATTATCAGCTAGCGATGTATCGCACGGCCGCTACTTCTGTACGTGAGGATGATGGTGTTGAACTTTGATAAAACGCCTGAGTTTGATAAAGACGTCAAGCAACTTACAAAGAAATGGCGATCTCTTCCGAGCGACATTGAAAAAGTAAAAAGTGTCATTGAACATTTATATGTGCCTTTACTAGGAATTAGCAAAAGTGATTTTGAGGAGTTTAGAGCCCAATTTTTTTCAACTAATCGAGCCACAATTCTCACTACTACCGATAATTGTGAAGTAGTTAAAATGAGACTCGATTGTGCATCACTTGGTAACGACAAAAAAACTCGCTTGATATTCATTGCACTTGTAGCGAATAAACAAGTTAAGTTGATTGAGCTATATGCTAAAAACAGTAATGAACGAGAAAATGCAGCTCGAATCAAAAAATACATGTCACAAAAGGTATGATTTTATTGTAAAAACCATACTTTTTACAATTCAAGACTGAGATTTTTGGGATAGACATGATGTACGTACACTTTGGTAATAAATAGCATAACGCATATATTTTCCAAATTGCATAATTAAATAACGTAGTATACTAAAATTATGAGTCAAAAAGAGATTACTAATAATGAGATTATGGAAGCACTCGGACAATTCGCTAATAGCGTAGACGAGCGATTTGAATCCATAGATAATCATTTTGAATCTATAGATAAACATTTTGAGTCCATAGACAAGCGTTTTGAGTCCATAGACAAGCGTTTTGATAATTTTGCTAATGTAGTCGAAAAAAGATTTGATGCTGTCGACAAACGTTTTGAAGAAATGGAAAATAAGTTTGATAAACGCTTTGATTTTCTAACAAACGTTATTGACGGTTACGCCGATAAAATTGATACTTATGCACAAAAAATGGCTGCCATGAATCATAAAATAAATCGTTTAGAAAAATATATTCAAGTACTGGCGGATAAAGCCGGCGTTGATCTTGACACAATTCACGTATAGAGTCACTTTGAGTTATTAAATAAATGTATCATGTCTGTTAGCTACATATTTACCTATGTACAAATTACATAGAATATTGTATAGTGTGCCGATATTGGCTCAAAAACCGATAAGTAACTTTCAAATTTTAAACAAGACCAGTAAACTATCTGGAGTTTTCCAAGGATTTAAAATTATATCTAAAAGAGGGGTGTCTTTCTTGAGTTATGAAGGAATATCCGATACTGATGCAATCATGGATTATCTAAAGAAAGAGAGGTTAAGTCTAGGATTGTTATTACAAGACTCATCAATTGTTGAACGAGCTTCACTAAAAACGACCGTAATAATTTACGCGTTGTCTGAGCTCATGTCAAACGATGGTCTTAAATTTCTAGCAAAAAAACATCTAAGCGACTTACTTTTAAGCGCTACATCTGAAGATGTAATCCCAATTTACATTTTCGCTATTAAATCGTCAGACTCAAGTCTAGAGGAAATAGTAAGAAAAAGAATTAGTGCACTGTTGCCAGAGTCGGTTGTCAACGAGATGTTTTCTATTTATTCACAAATGAAAATCATTTTAACAAATGATGATGACCTGATAATACTGACAGAGAACAACAGTACTAATGACTTTTCTTCTGAATCTTTTTCAAACAGCATTGCTGCTTTAGCCCGGGAAATGATTACTACTCCTGCCGAGAGTGCCTGATCTTGTTTATTTTAGTAAAGCCGTCTTAAAATAAAGACGGCTTTTTTCTTAGCTACTAATTATATTTAAATAAATTATGGATTTCAAAATATATATTGTAGCTAGCGATAAAAACGTTTATGCTTATTGCATATGATAAATCCACCGTCTCGTGTGATTATAAAAGTGTCAAACATCACAAAGATCTATCAATCTGGTGGTATTAGTTTTAAAGCCTCTAGAAGCCTGAGTTTGGACATCAACGCAGGTGAATTTATAATGATTACTGGCCGCAACGGCTCCGGCAAATCAACTCTTATGCATCAAATGGCGCTCCTAGATAGACCAGATAAAGGCGAGATCTATATTAACGATGAGCCAACCGCTCATTTGTCTGAAAAGCACCGTATGGACTTTCGTCTAACAAAGCTTGGTTATATTTTTCAAGAGTATGCTCTTATTGCCGAACTAACCGCTTTGGAAAATGTTATGCTACCAGCCATGATGACTGGATCTAATAAAGAAGCTCGTAAAAAGGCTCTGGGACTACTTGAAAAAATTCATCTCGGACATAAATATAATCGCTTACCAGCTCAGCTATCTGGTGGGGAACAGCAAAAAGTAGCTATCGCCAGATCATTAGTCAATGATCCTATCATTATTTTTGCCGACGAACCGACAGCCAATCTTGATACTGTAGCTTCTAAAGAAGTTTTGGAAATATTTAAATCACTTAACCAAGACGAAGGTATTACCATTGTCATGGTTACCCACGAGCCAGAAGAACTGACTTACGCCACACGAATCGTTCATCTGGCTGATGGGAGAATCATAAAATGAAAAAAATCGGTTTATCATTTTACCTAACTTGGAAATATATAACACGTGGTCGTAAGTGGACATTACTACTGACAATTTTCTTAATGACTGCCGCTTTTATAAACCTAGTTTTTATACCTGCCTTATTTAATGGTATTATCAATGGATCTAATCAACAAATCGTTGACACCCTGACTGGTGATATTTATGTCACACCACCAAACGGCAGCGATTATATTAATGACGTTTCCCAAGTTACCAACAAAATAAAATCAATCAACGGCATAAAAGATGTAAGTGCCGCTTTTTCAGTACCAGCCCGAATAAAATATAACAATATTACAGGTAATTGGCAGATCATAGCAGTTAATCCAGACAATCACAGCAATGTTTTTGATGTCTCAAAAAAGATGACTAGTGGTAGCTATTTAGCTAGTAATGACTTAAACCAAATAATTATTGGCAGACAAATCGCCGGTGGCAAGGATGTCGAAGAAAATGCGTTATCACTAAAAACAGCTCGCACAGGCAATAATATATCCCTCAACTTAGATAATGGCATTAGTCGTACCTTAAAGGTTAAAGGCATCTTTAACACTGGTTTTGTCCAATCAGATGAACGAGCTTTTATTACTTACAATGAGTTGACATCAATTATGCCAACACTAAAGAATAAGGCAACTACTATTAATATAAAGCTGGTAACCGGTGCTAACGAAGGACAGGTCATTAAAAATATTATCGCTGATAAGCTCAACGTTAACGTTTATTCTTGGCAGGATGCTGCCGGTATTATGAAATCGGTCAGTAGTAGTTTTGTTAGTATTAACGTTCTTTTATCAGCTACAAGCGTGCTAATTGCCGCCGTAACAATTATCATAATAATTTATATTACTGTTATAAATAAGCGTAAAGAAATAGGTATTTTAAGAGTCATAGGCGTTAAGCCATATATTATCGTTCTTAGCTATGTTATTTTATCAGCTATCTATGCTCTAATCGGCATAACCGTAGGTACATTAGTATTCTGGTTTGTCCTAACGCCATATTTCGAGGCCCATCCTTTTGTACTACCTATTTGTAATGCCGTACTAGATCTAAGCTGGTCAGACTTTATTATTCGCGCTCAAGCCATCCTAATAGTCTCAATCTTCAGCGGTCTTGTGCCTACTTTAGTAGTTGCCCATACTAAAATGCTTGATGCCATCTTGGGCAAATAATCAAAATACTCCAAATTTTGACAGCATTATATTTCTCTGATACATTTAAAAAATGCTTAGAAAGTTCTGTAAGGAACATGCTAATTTACTAACTATTATAGTTAGTGGTCTAATAATCACAGCCTGGACTATTTATAAATTCAATATTGAATCAATCAATTTTGATATGACCGGTCAGCAGCTGCTAGCCAGACAATGGCTACATGGAAATACACTGGGGTCACTAATGGCTCCAACAAATTATATCTGGAAAATAATACTTTTTTATATGCCTGTGGTATGCCTAAAGATTAATCCTAAATTCGCTTTATTTTTTCTTACAATTTTTGTAAATATATTAACTATTGTTCTTTTATATATTGTTCTAAAGAAAATTATTAATATCTTCAAAATTAACACCAAAAATAATGTATTTTATAATTTATCAATAGTTTGGTTTTCACTAATATCAGGATCTATATTTTGGATACAATTCTCAAATTCAAGAAACTTAGAAATTGTAGCTGGGCTACTCATAATTTATTTAGGTTTAATTTTATATAAGAAATTTACTACTATTAATTCATTTCTTTTTATAATTTTAACTAGTATCACTTATTTTTCTGATCCAATGCAGCTATATATAACCACTGCCATACTCATATCGTATTTACTTGTTTTTAGATTCTTATTAAAAGAGAACGATAAACCTAAAAACTTGCTAAAGATTATATTTTGCATATTAATTTCATATTTTATTTCATCAGTAGTTTATTTATTAACAAGAAAAGTTACGAACATATCATTTTTTGGAGTTGCATCAATCCAGCAAAGTCTTCAAATATTTCATCATCCATTAACAGTTATTGCCCAAACAGCTAAAAATATTATGAGATTATTAGCCGGTGGCAGTACCATGGGACACCTAAGGCAAATATTTAACCTTTTACTTGTTTTCATCGCCATAGTATATTCGCTCTTCCATCTAGTTAAGTCCAAGAACAACAACAAGTTTCTGTTCTTCATATTATGCGGACTAGTAATTACTATTTTGGTCTATATCGTTAGCGGGCAACCAGCCTTTAAATCTGATACATCAAGATATTTGATTATGCTGTCACCATTTATAATTCTTCTATTTGCTTCAATCGATAAAACACTAAATAAGAAAGTTCGCATCATTTTAGAAATATTATTTCTAATAGTGATAACTGTTGATCTAGTAACTTTAATGATAGCAACCTGTAATAATTTTCATTACAAAATAAGCGGGGAAGACCGCGACAAAGTTAGCTTCGACTTTCTAGCACAATCAAAATATCCTGTTGCCTATGCCAGTATGGATACTGCCATTCCAAGCACATACTTATACGGCGAAAACAGCAACAAAACACTACTACCATTATCATGCGACAATAATAAATTAAGAAAATCTACCTTATTCTTTGATAAAAAACTTTTCTTAAATATTAATAAGATAAAATATATACCAATAATTTTAGATGGTAGCTCAATTACTAACACTCCATATGAATGTAATATAGCAAACATTGAATCACAGATAGGCAAGCCCAAAGATACTATGTTATATATGGGCAATAGCATTTTAATTTACCAGCAAGCACAAATTAATAAAATTAGTTTTTAGTAGAAATCATAATTAAGATATATTTAATTTTTCAAAAATAATATGTTTTTCTTTTAAAGATATCTTTTTAACAGTATAGCCATAATTAGAAGCTTCTTTTTTGTAATTTAAAAATGGATGATCAATTTTAAAACCAAGAATATATTCAATATCACTAAAAAATAGTTTAATCTCACCATTATCATTATTCTTCAGGTATTTCCATAAAGGATCATATTTACTCATAAAATTATTTAATCATATATAGTAACATAATGTTTTAAACTATAGGCTTTTATTATAGAATGACGGTAATGAATAAGTTAGAAACAACACTTCTTTTTCTTACCAAAGATAATCAGATATTACTTGCTCTAAAAAAACGTGGTTTTGGGGTAAATAGATATAATGGCATCGGCGGAAAATTAGAAATAAATGAAACCGTCGAACAAGCTATGATACGTGAGACTAAAGAAGAAATAAATGTCACTCCGATAAAATCGGATGAAGTTGCTGTTATAACTTTTAATGAATACTTTAAGAATCAGCCAACAATTATAACAATGCACGTTTTTATATCAACCAAGTGGAATGGAGAACCAGTTGAAACCGAGGAGATGAATCCAAAATGGTTTGATAAAAACGATATACCATTTGAACAAATGTGGCCTGATGATAAGTTTTGGCTACCATTAGTTATTGAAGGTAATAAAATCCAGGCTCAATTTAGACTCGATAAAGACGATAAAATAATAAGTCATAATATTAAAAAAGTCTCAGTATTATAGGAGCGATTTATTTACAAAAAAATATTGTGAAAAAAATTCAGCCAGTGGTATAGTCTATTACTAAGATAAATATCTTAACAATTAAGTAGATTTCGAGGGAACCACAGAGCTTCCAAAAGACACAATTGAGCCAAATAAAAGGCCTAAGCAGACTCGCGCGAGCTTAAAGAAGAGACTGGATATAATATTCGTATTTTCTGCACCGCCTACCAATTAGTAATCTTACCTTTGATCGGCACGACGGTAGAGCAATAGAGAAGGCTGTTTATTATCTTTATTAGAAAGGGTTAATAAACACAGACCCATTAAAAACCATGAAGACAATGAGTATTTTGAAAACACATGATTAAGTGCAGATGAAGTGTGTTCTGAACTAAGCTTTGATGATATGAAGATCACATTAAAAAAGCAATCAATATTGTCGAAAATATTATTGATAGTAATATTTAGCACCAGCTCAAGTCCAGCCGCCTAAGCCAGGAAAACATCTTTAAAAGAGATATAGCAATTAATTTCCATTAGTTTTTATTTGAGCCTTATAATGAAACTATGCATAAAGACTACAAAAGCAGAGTAGCTAATTCCATAGATCTTGAAATCTATTATCAACACGAGATATTGTCTGAATTCGGCATTACACAACCAGTGAGTTGGAAGCGTCATATAAAAACCAACCCAGATAATTTCTTACACATATTTACAATGGATGGAGTAAAGTACGCTTTAGCTTTTGATGATTATCCGAGCAATTTTAGCGTTAACCAAAATTCATCAGTTAAACCTATAAAGCTGCTTAATGATGAAGAGATATTGTACGTTAGCGCTCCTGGCGGAAAGTACACTGAAAATATAACAGGGGAATTTATGCTATTTCAGGTTATAAACGCAGTCGAGTTTGAAAAATTAGTAAATTATCTTGAGGCATCATACAGTAAATTACAAAGACAATGGATCAGTGAGTCAGGTACCCCTGTAGCAATTGCGGACGATATACTACAGCTTGCCGAGACGGCATCACAAAATCACGACATAAATGCGCTTCATTCTCTTAAAAATATTGTAAAAACTTTTTCTAATCTTAAAGTTGATGATAATTATGTTAAGATTCAAATTCTAGAAGAATATATAAAAATTTTAATTGATGAAGAATTCGATTATGAATTTTACACAGCTAACGATAAAAAACGTATACGAAACGAGATCTATAAGGATTTATCAAAAGAAGCTCAAGACACAATCACAATACAAAAATATGAATCTGAAACCTTTAAGCAAACCGTGCGTCTTGTTAGTGCAATGTATGCAAAAAGAGGAAAGTCTGTAAATGAAGGCATTTCTGTAGCAATTGTATTCAAAGGTAACGAAATACAATACCCTAAAAATCATTTTATAAACGCTGAACTGAAGAAATACTTTATTAAAAATACATATATTACCGAACAGAACGTCAAATATCATATGCCCGAAATGCTTCAGGACTATCGTCTTGTTGAGGGGTCTATCTGGATACGGGACATTTTTCCACGTGAGCTTATGTATATATCATTTTAATTTCGATATCAACATGATGGGTAAAAATATGTTAGGAAATATATAAGAGTATGAAAGACCTATCGAGGAGTTATAATTAAATGTATAATTTTAAGGTCAATTATTGGGATTCAGATAAGTCAACAAAAGTACAATTCTCTCCCTTAGATAAACTTTCCGAAGATGCTCAAGCTTCATCATGCATGGCGTTTATCCTAGACAATAAAAAAGCTACTAATGACAAAGCCTAAACGTGAATGGGGATTACCTGGAGGACATATAGAGCTCGGTAAAACACCGAAAGAATGTTGTGAAAGAGAGGTCTTCGAGGAGACTACCGTAACTATTAAAAACTTAAAATTAATCGGTGCATGGAAAACTGAACATGTCTTTGATTCTAAATATAATAAGAACTATGCAGATCCATCCGATCAGTTACTATATATTGCAGATATTAATGAGATTAAAGAGTGCTCTCAACAATTAGAAGTTTTTTTGCACGCGAATAAATTAATGACATAGAAAAATATCACAACGATTTTACTAATTTTTTCGGAAATTCTAAGATACGTGTTAGAAAATTATTATATCAAATAAACTAATTTTGCACGCATCGAAGTGCCAAATCATCTGTTGTATTAGAACTTGTTTTTAATGTGAACTGACATTAGAGTCGCCTCTATATATCTTCATTGTTATAAAATCTGGCAATAAATTATCATCACCACATTGACGATTAAAGAGCCTTTTTTTATACTGCTACTAATTACGAATGTAATATTTTCGTATGATATAAATCAGGATATATGGAATTATTTCTTCAGATACATTGACCCCATACTTAATCCTGAACATCAATTGAACAATATTATTCAAGGTAAGCCATCATTACCGAAAATTACTGAATCGTTAATAAATGAACTACCAAGTATAGCTACTAGCGAGAGAGCAATAGTAGCAAATAAGATATATAATTTTTTGGATAAGAATTTGTTAAAATCAAAATTCTTTGACCAGTCCATAAATGAAATGAATAATGCCTGGTCAAAATATGATGATAAATATTTCTACAGACTAAAAAAATATTTCGGTATAAAACAAATTCGTCCGATGAAAGGTTATTTTACAAGCATTAATGGATGCCCTTACAATGCCAACGCCGGAACATTTTTTGTTCCATTAGACGGTGAAATTGACAAAAGAATTAAGCTAGTTATGCATGAGACAATGCATATAGTTTTTCGTGATAACTTTGAAAGATACATGTGCAATCATAAAATAGATAACGATGGCGTTTTTCTCATAAACGAAACAGTAGCAGAATTATTAGATACAGAATTTCAAGATATAAATCCTGTTAAAAATGATAACCATTCAAAGGCCAAAGGTGGAACAGAAGAGCTAATAAATAGGATGGATACAATGCGGAAAGCTGGCAATAATTTTCATCATATACTTGATGAGTTAATTAAAATGGTTTTACAAAAAACTGAAATATAATACTGAATAATAATTATTTATTAATCTAAAATACATATTTATGACTAACAATAGACACCAAGAAATCGATTTTTATTATCCAATCGGTCATCCCAGAACTCTTTTTTTAGTTCTTTTGGGTATACCGTCACACTCTGTAACTCTTCTTTTGTAAACCATTTCATATCAGTCACACCATCAGGATCTATATCTTTGTGATTAGGGTTAAAAACTTCTCCAGGTTCTATTGTTGCCAAAAAGAATATTTCAAAATGTATAATCTTAGTTTCACTATCGTGAAGCTCTTGAACGTATAACATGTTGCCAAGTTTAACATTCAAGCCGGTTTCTTCTTTTGCCTCACGTATAGCACACTTTATAATATCTTCATCTTCTTCCATGCCACCACCTGGAACATGCCAAAAACTTTTTCCCGGATTTTTGACTAAAAGTATCTTATTATCTTTTTTGATAATTGTTCTTGCTTGTAATCGTATATTCATAACTATTATTTTATAGCAGCAGGATGCAAATAAATTAGACTTTAGACCGCTAAACGCTATTCTATAAATGTATAACTCTGAAAATGCTCTAAGGTTCTTTTAATTATTGTATTAACTTGTTAGTATTATCGTTATGAAGCATATGCGTTTTAGTCTAATTGTCACGGTTCTAATGGTGTCATTTTTTGCTATTTTTATTCCAAGTTCAGTACATGCAGATACTAACAGTTTTAAATTCAGTAACTTTAGCGCTGACTACTACTTATCAAAAGACAAGGAAGGTCATTCAACCATGAGAGTGGTCGAAGAATTGACCGCTGAATTTCCAAATTATAATCAGAACAAAGGCATAATCAGAAGCGTTCCAAACACCTATGACGGACATTTAGTATCATTTAAATTAATCTCTTTAACACGTAACGGACAAGCTGAACCTATATATCGTCAATATGATGATAATGGTCATACCGTAATAGAGACTGGTACAAATGATTATGTAAGTGGAACTCAAAAATATGTCTTTACTTACACATTAAAAAATGTGACTAAGAATTTCGGCGACCACCAAGAGCTATACTGGGACACGAACGGAACTGGTTGGTCTCAGCAGTTTGATAAGTTATCCGTCCGTATACACTTGGATGATTCAACTAAAAAATTGCTTAATGGTCAGACGGCTTGCTATCAAGGTTTACAAGGATCTACTGAAAAATGTGATGATGGAAAAGTTAGTGGAAATATAATATCATTTACAGCCAGTCGCGCCTTAACTGCTAGTGAAAATCTAACCTTTGTCATTGGATTCAAATCAAATGCCTTCAAAGCTTATCAGGCAACATTATCGGATCTATTAATATATCTGCCATTAGACATAACTGTCCTTTTTATAGCATTATCTTTATTGGCTATTATTTTTATAAAAATCTACTATGGTCGCAGCAGCTCAAGAAAAAACATAATTGTGGCAGAATATTTACCGCCAAAAGACGTTTCAGCTATGTTGTCAGCCGATATAGTAAGTAAGATGAAAAAAGCATTTGCAGCCCAAATCGTCGACCTAGCGGTACGTGGAAAAATTAGAATTATTGAATCACATAAAAAAATATTGTTTATAGATAGAATCAAATATAGTCTTGAGATATTAAGCATTGACGATCTGAATAATGACGAAATGTTTTTTATTAAAACACTATTTGATAATCCAATAGTTGGAAGCACTCATATTATAAACAATAAGAGTCCATTAACGGCAATGCAAATAGTATTGTTGTATAAATCGATTAGAGAAAGCGCCGAAAACCAGGGCTACCGTATTAAAAAGATTATTCCAACTAAGGTAAAAAATATATTGATGATCACTACTGCCTTATTATTTTTTGCACTTCTATGCGAGCTGCTAGCGTATGATAACTTAATTGGATTCGGCATAGTCCTTCTTATCATATTTATGATAGTAGTACCTACTGCCTGCAAACAATCAACTGATGGTTACAGTGGTGGTTTTAGAAGCATAAGACCACTCACAGATAAGGGTAGCGAGCTACGAAATTATCTAACTGGTTTTAAACTATATATCGATTTAGCAGAAGCTGATCGTCTACGCGTTTTACAAAGCCCACAAGGTGCCGATAAAACACCGATTGACCCAGATAATAGCACACAAATAGTAAAATTATATGAAAGAGCTCTGCCATATGCAATTTTATTCAATAAAGAAAAAGAATGGTCAAAAAAACTTGGTTATTATTACGAAAACTCCAATACTAGTCCTTCATGGTTCAGAAATCCAAGTGGATTTAACGTAACAAAATTTGTATCATCAATTAACAGTTTTTCTAATTCTATGAACGCTAGCAATTCTTCAAGCAGTGGATTAAATGGTGGCGGATTCTCCGGCGGCGGTGGTGGAGGATGCGG
>Ga0224525_1000336_pt1 | contig 22406 bp, 17 predicted proteins | sample CFST100metaG_FD_179874 | JGI IMG/M metagenome (GOLD analysis project Ga0224525, IMG submission 179874) | Peat soil microbial communities from Stordalen Mire, Sweden - C.F.S.T100 | ecosystem: Environmental > Terrestrial > Soil > Wetlands > Peat | place: Sweden: Norrbotten County, Stordalen Mire...
TTGGGAGCAAAAGAAAAAAATCTTTTTTTGGTTGACGGAAAAACCGGCGGGTAGAAAGCCGTTTGACCGCCAATCATTTAAACGAACGAAATCCATCCTGACGGGGCGTGGTCGCTGACTGCAAAAAAAATAAATTAATAGACATCTTTCTTTCGGCAACTTGAAATGCGGGATTCGCGAAAAAGAACTTTTGGCCTGTTTATAATATGAGTGGTTCGATTCATATCGTTGCCGGCGTTCGGCATTCGAGCGAAAAAGATTTTCGATGCGCGAGAAAAGGGGGCCAAAGACTATGGATTTCGAGGAGAAGATAGAAGCGATTGCCAAGAAGGTCAGGCCGGTGCTCGGGGTCGTCCTCGTGGTTTCCGGCATCCTCGGGATGCTGGGATCGGCCGTCTTGGAGGCCATCGGCGTCGCCTCGGGGTTCGGTTCGGCGGCCCTCTATGTTTGGTGGGGCTGGACGCTTTACGCCATTTATTCCCTCGTCGGCGGCGTCGCCTCCCTCGCCATAGGCGACATGCTTTATCGCTTCGATCGAACGGTCGGGAAGCATTTCGTGGCGGCGGAAAACAGGGAAGGGCGGGCCAACGAGGCCAATGTGGGCGATGAGAGCCCCCTGGGTGACATCACCGGAAACAGCAAGGAGCAGCGCGCCAACGAGTTCAACGTTGGCGACGAGGTGGCGGCCAAGGATGGTTCCTTGCGGGGGACGGTCGTGGGGCTGAACCCGAAGAGGAAGACCTATCTCGTCAGCGTCCGCGGATCGGACCCTTCCGAGACGGTGGAGCTTCCCGGAAGCAAGATGAAGAAATCGGGGTAAGCCCCGGTTTTCCCTGGCTTGGCCGGATATCCGGCGGGGAGGAACCTGCCGTTGAACTCAATTGTCTTGCTCACGAAGTCCTTCCTCATGTAATTAAGATATTGGTTCGACTGCACCGACAGGGTTTTTTCACCGGTTTCCCCCGGCCTTCCGCCGGACGGAAAGAACGTTTTGGCGGATTTCAGGACCTCAATAGAGAGGATCTGCATGAGATCTTCTTGGGAATTGGGGTCGTAGGCCATCCGCGAGAATCCGAAAAGCATCGGCCTGAGACGGCAGATTAACGCGGCGAAATCGGAATCCCCGCCGGTTTCTTTGAACGCAAGAAAATCCTGAATAATGTATGCCCTCATCGGTCATGGAACCCCCGCTACATTCCAAAACCCCCCTTAAGCAAGAATTCACAACTTTTTCAAGGATCTGACTTCTTTGCTATTGCTTAGCATTTGCTAAAAATTCTTGAAGTAAATTGCTTTTCCCGTTTTGCAAAACGGCAAATAGGCTTTTGTATGACGTTCACCGATTCCTTTTGGAGCAGATCAAAAAGGGGAAACCCATTTAGCCAAAATGGAGCTTACAGACAGTTTTTTATGCGGTTTTCTATCGTTGAACAGACAGCCAAGAGCGACGAAGGCACAAAAATTCTAGATTATATTTTTGATGATTAAGCGAAAAGAAAAAACAAACGGAAAAGTCCATTCTGTTTCTCAACAGGGATTGTGAGAACCGCGAAAGAGGCGGTTCTATTATCGGCGGGGCCCAAGGAGACACGAAATGGAATTCGTCAGCATACCCACGATCGTCATCATCTGCTACATAGCCGGGGAAATGTTCAAACTGCTCTTTTCGAAAAGGAGGGGTCTTTTCAAGTTCATCCCCCTGCTGCTCCCGCTCCTCGGAGGGTGATAGGAGTTTTGATCTTCGCGACCTGCCCTGCGGCGATCGAGCCCGCAGGGAACTTCTGGGGGGGCTTTGGAGACCGGGATGATCAGCGGGGCAGGGGCGACGGGAGCCAATCAGATAATCAAACAGCTGTTCGAAAGCGATTCGGCGGATGACCAAGGCACAGGAAAAGCAAACGGCTAAACCGATCGGTTTTTCCGACGCTCAAAAAGAGGGGAAACACAGAATAGTCAAATTCAGGCGTAAGCTCCGCCGGTGACGGACGTTACCACGTCGGAGTCCGTCATCACCATGTACCCTCCCGAGAAAGTGGCGTCGACCCACTTGCTCCCGGACGGCCTCTTCTCGATGACGAATGCCTTGACGTTCTCGGCCTGCTCGTCGCTCTCGAATCGGTAGAAGTAGCCGGCGATCCATGTCTGGGCCGTGGAGTCCGGCGAGAGACAGTTCACCTGCTGCATGACGGCGATGTCGAAAGTCGCGCCTTCGCCTTTCAACTCGTCCGCGAGCCCATCCCCCGAGGCTTGGTTGACGACGACCTCCCAGCCTTTTTGTTGCATGGCGAGGAGGGACCCGTCCCAATTGAACGAGGCCGAGGAACCGCCGCAGCCGGACAAAAGAAGGCAGGCGAGGGCGCCCGCCAAAACGACGCGAAGCTTTTTCATGAGAAAGCCCCCCTTGTGATTACGATTTTAGCACAAACGGCAAAACCCGTTCCGAAAAATTATAAATGGGAATATGCGGTGCCGCTGGAGCAGGGCGAACGCAAACTCATTGAATGATAGGAAAGCATTAATTACAGCAATCGGAAAGCAGAAAAAATCGCTTTTTCTGGATTCGGCGGTGGCCTATTCCACCAGCGCCAAGATGGCCGGAAACAGCCCGGCCGTCTTCCTCAACACCTACGCCTCCCACGTCAGGGCGGAGGACGAGGACAAACTCGTGAACGGGGTCAGCTCCGAGTTCGGAAGGGTCTGCGAAATAGAAAACAAGAAAAAACCGGCCTGAATAAAAAAGTTTGAAGCCGGCTATTTAGCATAGTAAACAGAAGACTTTACAACATAATCAATGATTTTTAGCCCAATATGGACAATAATATTAAAAATTATGGGGCAAGAAGTTTTTGATCCTAAAATCATGTCGTCTGCACATATCAATTTTTTATTTGGATCCGGCGTAAACGGATCCGCTTTTCCAACAATGGATGGTTTTACCGAAACGAAGAAAATCATAAAGGAAAAAACCGGCAAGGATGTTGGAATAGAAGAAGGGATTGATTTACTTGGCAATGATGCTGGCCGAAAAGAAGTAATCGCCTTATTCGAAAACGAATTTTCGAAATTTGAAAATTCAACTGACTTTAGCAACGCTTCAATAAAAAACATTGAAAAACTTTTCAAGGCCGTTAACTCGCTCGTTGAGGTTTCTGAGAATAGACAGCCCCAAATGAAACAAGTCAATATTTTCACACTAAATTACGACAACATCGTAGAATCCTCGCTAAAAAACTGTGGCCTTATCTGCACCGCGGTATCGCCCGCAAGCCTCGCCTTCGAAAACGTTTTTCTGAATCTTGTTGGTTATCGTCCCGACATAAAGAAATACATCCCAACATATCTTCTATTAAAACTTCATGGCGATAGCAAAGACAAAAGCATGGTGTTCCCAGGTAACGGAAAATTCAGAGCGGCCTTGGATGCACGGGAGTTTGAGCTTTTATTCGACATGAAATCAAAGCTTTCCGCCTTTAACTCGATCCTAATAGTCATCGGATATTCGGGTCACGACGAAGACGTGAATGGCATTATCAAAAGTTTTATTTCGTCAGGACTAACTGTTTTCTGGTTCAAATACAAAAAAGAAGACGTTATTCCTGCATCTCTCGCATCAGGTGTTATCCCTGTTGAAAATGAATCAAATCCAATTGATGGCACGCTTCAATGCCAAAAATTGCTTTCTCAATTATGGACACAATCGTCGGGCAAATAGTCGAGGTTCGGGGTTTAGCGGTGAAGGCCAAGTTTTTTCAATTGCTTCCTCCTTATCTTTTCTCTAACGGAAAAAGAGAGATTTCTCCGCGAATAAATGGTTTTGTGAAAACGCGAGTCGGTCTCGACGTCGTGGTCTGCCAAGTAATTGGAGAGTATTCCCAAATCGACGAAAAAAGTGATATTAATCATTTCCTTGATTTGAAAGTCTGCGGTTATTTCGAAAATGGAAAATTTATACAAGGTCTTCGAATGCTTCCCATCGTTTCCGCCAACATCTCGCTTTTTGATGAAAACGATTTCGAAGGCATGTACTGCATAGGAGGCGATGAAACGATTTCTTTGGGTCATGACCTTTTCGACGATTCAAAACTTATCAAAGCCGACCCAAACAAACTCATACCATCGCACATAGGTATTTTCGGAAATACTGGGAGCGGAAAATCGAACACTCTGACGAAAATACTTGTCGAATACAACTCGCTTATCAAAAAACATTCAACAAACTGTGGCAAATTTTTGATAATTGACTTCAATAGCGAATACTCAAACGATGCCATTTGTCCCAAAGACGAGAAAACAATCTACAAACTTGAAACGAGGAAAAGCGGAAAAGACAAAATCCCTTTGGACTTCGAATCGCTCACGGAAGATGATTTCTGCATTTTTCTTGCAGCTACCGAAAAAACACAAACTCCAGTCGTAAAAAGAGCTTACAAAAACTTTAAGTCAAAGAAGGATGAAGCCAAAGATTATTATAAAAAAGCCGTCATTTCGACAATCAGAGAGGGAAAAAGAAGTCTCTTTTTTTCAATTCGCTACGCTTTAGGAGATTATCTTTCTGGCGTCAGCAACTTTTATTATCATTCCCAGCAAATGGCGTTTTATTACAAAGATAAAGAGGAAAAAATTTTTCCAGACCAAGGAGAAAAATTTGCCGAGGTTCTAGGCAAAATCAAGGTATCCGTTCCGGAAGACCCACTTAACCGCTTCCTCTTCGAACTTTATGCTGCATCGGCAACCGAAAGTCAAAATGGAACCTTCGAAGATTTTCTAACCCCGCTTCTCTCGCGGGCCGATAAGCTTTTCTCCGACTTCCGGAAAGTTTTTGATTTCTCGGGAAAGTTTCAAAAAATCTTTCAGGAGAAAAACATATGCGTTGTTCAACTGAGCCGTGTAAATAGAGATATGCAGGAAATCGTGCCAGCCATAATCGCAGATAGCATTTTCAACAGGCTTGAAAAAATGAAAAAGGGGGAGGAGACTCCGAAGCAGGTCATTAACCTCGTGGTGGATGAAGCCCACAGGATTTTAAGCGATGACGACAAGGGAGTGTCCACCCACGAGAATACGATGAAGGTCTTCGGACGCGTAATTAAAGAAGGCCGAAAATTCGGAATGTTTCTTTGTGTGGCGAGCCAAAGGCCAAGTGATATATCGCCGACGATAATATCGCAACTGCACAACTATTTTATTCACAAATTAGTCAACCCCCAAGACATCGAAAGAATTAGAAAAGCTGTTGCATATATGGACAATAACTCGCTGGATCTCATTACCATCTTGGCTCCAGGCGAGTGCATAGTATCCGGAACGGCTTTCCAAATGCCAACGTTCATTTATGTGGATCGAGTCGACAAAGCCTATAGGCCAACGAGCGCTGATGTCGTTCTCATCGGGGAAAACGGGCTTTTTGAGAATCAAAACCATAATATCGATAATTTCGAGCTTGATGATCCGGACCAAGACGAAGAAGAGAAATAATGAAAGCGAAAAGAGAGAAAGGCTTATTTATAAAAAATACCATCTTCCGAGTTTTGATTATGCTAAACATTTTAAAAAATACATTTATTGAATATTCGGATTTTTTGAAATTTTCATGACTATAGTAATTTTATAGAAGGATTTACAAAATCGTGCCCGCAGAATCACGCTGAATATCGGTCTTTCGCCTCGAACACGGCCCCCGACTGGGAGTAGAACGCTTCCGCCTTGGCCACTTTTTCGGCCGTCTTGATGCCTTTGAGAGCCGCTTCGGAGGCCGCCCAGCCGAGATAATACCGGACGTAATCCGTCCTTCCCCCGACGCGGACGGGAAGGTTCCTCCGCGCCATCGCGCAGAAGCTGTCCGCCCGCCCCATGCGGGCCCTGGATTCCCTCGGCATGGGCTCTTCCAAATCTCTTGGCCGGCCCCAAGGAAGGGGACCAACCTGCCGTGGCCGGAGATCCCGCCGTGGACGACGTGGCCGCCCCGAAATGAGGCTGTCGCCAAACAACCGCTAACAGGCGGCCACCCTGACCCCGGGCAGTTTGGTAAAAACATCCTGCGCCGAAAGAAAACCCGGCTCGCTTTGAACCGGGCACGATTTTGTAAATCCTACTATTATTTAATATCTTTTTTCATACCATGGGTCTGCCACTTTGATGGCGCCAGTTCAAATTACCAATTAGTTAATTTAATACGATTTTCACTAATGTTATCGGAACTGTATTACATATTAAAATCAAAAAATGGTATATTAGTTTCGCTATATGAAATGCATTTATTCGGGAAAAGAGGGCGAACATTTTCCAAGCCGCGAGCATGTCATTTCGGCTTTTTTGGGCGGAGGGCGAACCCTTGACGGCGATTTGGTATCGGCTGAAACAAACCAGTACTTTTCCTCTATGGAAGACAAGCTTGCCCACATCTCCGACCTTTCTATTTTGAGGGACCTACATGGTCCGGGAAAACGTGGCGCCAACACCCCCTCTCATCCGGTTCTCCTTCGAAATGGCAGCAATTTTCCACTCATCGCGGTGAAAATAGGGGAAAGCTTTGTCATCCAGGACCAAATCCGTTATTTTTTCGGAGCGGGGGGATTCGCAACTTGTTTTTTGCCTGCTTCTTTTCAGGAAAGCCAAAATGCTTTTGCTGCAACTCTAAATTCCTGTTCGGATCTGCGAAATAGAATAAAAAGCAAGCCCTCTAACGTTCCTGAGAATTTTCTAGAGGATCCACTTTGCCCGGAAGGATTCGCGGCGGTTTCCTTCATCGACGGAAAATGGTACGTCTGTGCAAAAAGGAATTTCCTTATCAGCAAAATAAAAAGCCTTTCTCTGCTGTGCCTCTACAACAAGAATCTCGAAAGAGCCATCCTTCCATCAATCGAAACCGATTCCCTTTCCGTCTCTAGAGTTTGTTCTGACAGCGACGAGACTTCGCGAATGCTTACCAAAACGATTTTTAACGCATACATCTTCCACCATGGCCGAGAACTATCGACAAGTACAAGGTTCGCACAAATTAGGGATTACATTTACTCAGGCAAGCCCATGCAGCAAGGCTTAAGTGCCGAAATCTTTGCAGATGCGTCAAGAATAGTGAGAGAAAAAGGCATTAATGAAAATGCTCACATGGTAATGATCTTCCCGTTTCTCGGGGGTCTTTGCGGTGCCGTCTGGCTATATGGAGGAGAATACGCTTACGCAACAAGACTGGCGGATAAAACCGCTGATGAGGAGAACGAGCTTTACGTCTATTCCTGCGAATGGATGATTGAAAACAAGAGCAAAAGAGATAAGGACTTTTCGATTGCGGCCGCCGATATTAACGGTTATGTTTTCGATGAAAACAGGCTTCCTAAGGACGAATCGCTTTCGCGAACTGACAACTTGATGGGAAAAACTCTTAATCAAAAAGCCAGGGAAACAGTCTCATCTTTTCTTTCAAAAAGCGGTATGCCGAAAGTTCTGGTCGGCTTCATCCACCAAGGCGGGAACGTCTGGTCGCAAATCGAGGGAAAAACTGACGGCAGTTTTGAAATCAGGGCAAAATGGAACTTGGATTCCGAGGAATTCAGCAGTTTTCTTATTGAGGAGCTTGAGTTGTTGCAAGAAACAGAAAGCATGGCATTCCAAATCGCCTTCCCACAAAATTGGGGCTTCGATGGAGAAGCCGATTTGGCCGCGATGATCAATTTTCTCCTGTCTTTCTCCCTCATCGATAAGGAGGAAGCGAGATACGGCTTTTGCGCCCAACCCGGCTATTCGACCCGTTTCAATTCGTTTGTCTCTCAAATCATTGACAATTCTGCTACGAATTTCACTGATGATTTTCTTGTGGCAAAATACGCATTGGAGGCAAGCATTCTACTGATTTACAATCCAAAAATGGTTTCAGAGATCAAATCGCTGCTTTTAGATGGCGGAGCAACCGTCCTTTCGCTTTCCAAGGAAATAATGGATGCGTACGCGAAAGCAAAGCTCTCAAACCTCTTATCAAGGCTCGCTACAGCCAAAAAAATAATCGAAATATTAGATATCGGAAAACATTTGTCGGTTTATACTGGCTGAAACCCCATTAGAAAGTTTCTTATGGGCCTTTGAAGTGCCTCATCTAATTGAGGAAATAAGATTCGCTACAATAAATAATTTGCGGAATGGAAATATCAAAAATGAAGTATTGTTCCGTTTTTAGTCCATCTTCTTTTGTTAATAAGCAAAGAATCGCAAAAAATAAGCAAACTCGAAAATAAGTCATGTTAATTGCTCTATACATCTCCAATCATTTGCTTGATTTGAGACTGGTTTTTTAAGCAACTTCATTTCGCTTTTTGAAACTGTTCTTCCAATATCTCCTTTATTTTCTCGTATCGTCGGACGAAGCAGTTCTCAACCGTTATCAGCTCGAAATTATGGCGGGCGCAGATCTCCTTTTTCTGCCGATCGCATTCGGCGCGGCGGCCTTCGCTCAGATGCTCCGGACCGTTGATCTCGAAGGCGAACACTGGAAGCGAGTCTTGGTAGGAGGTCTTTTCCCGATATACGACGAAATCGAAATGCCCCGTCTTCCATATCGGCAGGTCGGCATCGGGATCCCGAATGACGTCTTTAATTCCGCGATCTTGGGTAAATGTATATTTTTCGGCGCCGTTCAAAGTGCTCATGGCTTGGTTGAGCGTGACCATGAAATCGTTCTCGATCTCAGTCGAATAGGGCTTGAAGCCCAAAGCGGATGAGGCCCGGTCGCTCGAATTGCAGATCTCGCAGGACCCGTTGGTCTCGACCCATCGGCACAGATCGATGAAATCGTCGTCGGTTCTTCCCGAGTTGAGGCGTTCTATCTCCTTCATGTCGGCGAGCACCACCAGGCGGTCGCGGGGCCGTGAGGAGGCCACGTTAATGAGCTCCGTGTTGTTTCTGAGCCATTCGTAGGTTTTCGGGCCCGTGCCCTCGGAGATGGCCGTCGAGAAGAGAATAACGTCCTTTTCGTCTCCCTGGAAGGCGTGGACGGTCCCCACCACAGCCTTACCGGAAAGCCCTTCCTCGGCTAGCCTCGCGTTGATGAGCTCCCGCTGGCGGACGAAAGGCGTGATGACCCCGACGTTCTCCTTTGGGTGGCCTTTCAGGTAATCCACGATCCTGTCGGCTTCCTCCAACGAGGTGTTGTGCCCGACCGAACGCGAATTCTTCACATCCATCAATATGAGGGGGTCGCTGACGTTCTCCTCGCTCATCACCTTCAGCTTCCCGTTGTAGAACTTCCGGTTATTGAATTCGATGATCTTCGGGGAGCACCGGTAGTGGTTCTTCAAAAGGATCTCGTCCGAGAAGGGGTCGACCGACAAATAGCATTTGTAGATCGATTTCCCGATGTAGTCGTATTGGTCGCTGATATGGTATTTTTCTCTTAACACCTTATTGAAAGCGGGATCCAGGACGATCACCGGGTTGAGTTGCTGGGGGTCGCCAACGAGAAGAAGGCGCTTCCCCCGCAGAATCGGAAGCAGGGCAACCGCGGTGTTGCACTGGCTCGCCTCGTCCATGACCGTCAGGTCGAAATGGGGAAAAGGGTCCCCAATCTTCAAAGCCGACGAGTTCGTCGTCATGATCACCGGGAATATTTTCTGGAATCTGGCAAGGCAGTCGCTGTTGGACAGGTAATGGTTGAATGCCGCGACTCTCTTGTTTACTTCTTCTTCCAAACTGCGAGGCATATCGGCTATCGCCATCAAGTCCTCGTTTTCCTTCTGCCTCAGGCGAAGCAAATGGCTGACGGAGGCGTAATAAAGGTATTTGAGCAGAGCCTCCTGGTCTTGCGCGAACTTCGCTTTGACGTCCTCTTCGCTTAGGTTCCCTATCTCGTTCAGGCGCCGCAGGATTTCTTCCCTCTGCGTGGCTTTGATAGCGACCGACATGAGGCCGATGCTATCAGACATGGCATCAATGGCGCTAAGTCTTTCTTCCAGACCAATTTTTTCTTCGTATTGCTCGATGAAATCGACAAGGTCTTTGGCTTTGCCCTTTTGCTCGGTTTTTATAGATGAGATGTATTCATTGAAAACCTCCAAACCGGCCACTTTTTTATAAAGATCGCCCATTTCATTCAAAGCCAAATCTACAAACTTGTTGTTTCCCAAGCGTATGCAAGGGAAAAGAATGGGCTTGTCCTTGAACTTCATTGACGAGAGCGAACTGTAGATTCCGTCGACCGGGTGATTGTTGAACGACGTCGCCAAAACGCTGAGATCGTTGAAGAAAGCGGTCAGAACCACGCTCAGAATAGTATTCGTCTTGCCGGTACCGGGTGGACCCTGCACGTAGTTGACGTCGTTTTTCATCGAATCATTGATCACCCGCAGTTGGTCGAGGTTGATTTTCTGGGGATCAAACAAGAAAAATGGTTTGGGGCGGCGCTGGGATGAATCGGCCTGTCCCCCGAAGAAAACCTTCATCGGCGCGCAGAGGCTGTCATCATTTTTTCCGATGGATTCAAGGATCCCGGCGTATTCGCTTTGCAAATCGAGTTTTTTCCTGTCGAGGAAAACGATGTATGGCCTATCATCGACAGACTCCCTGTTGTTAGCGGGCTCTCTTTTGCCTTTTAGGTTCTCGGCGATCATGTTTTTGATCAATTCGGAGTTTTTGTCGAATTCCTCCAAAAGGTCTTTGTCCTCTTCCGGGATGAACAGATTGATCGAAGACGCCTCATCGACGTTTCTCCCGTCACAGGCAAAGGAGTAGTTGATGATCGTCTCCTTTTCGGCGACGAGCTCCCTGGCCGCAACGTCCAGGCGCATTTTGTTGTAGGCGAGGACGTACAGGCCCTTGTCGGTCGAGACGCTCAGTCGGTTGAGCACGATTTCCTGGCTGAAATTCCGATGCGTCTTCCCGGCGTCGATATAGGAGAAACGCCTGACCAGCGAATCGAATTGCCCGTCATCCAAAACCAGTTTCTTATCAACAACCTTGCTTTTGTCGACCCCGCTCAGAAGGGCGAAGTTCCCTTGGTAGGGCGTGGCGTCGAATTCGTTGCACTCGGAAAGGTAGCCGAGGATCTGCGCGGGCGTCGACTCGTGCCTCAAAAACGGGAAATCAGCCAGATTCGACGACACGAGTCCGCACAGCGAAGGGTCGACGGGATGGCAGGTGTCGCCGAGGCATTTGCAAGAAACAATGCCCTCGGCGCGAAGCGTCAGGTCGTTTGAGAACTGTTTCGTCCCGACGTTGAAGCATTGGGCATGGAGATGACCGTTTTTCTCGATTTTGGTGACGTTGCACCAGTACGAAGTCGAGACCCCCTTATCGTTTTTGTATTTCAAAGACAGCCAAAAACCTTTTTGAATCGATTTCACGAACTCAAAAGCGTCAATTCCCCTCATTACATTGATTATATTAGCCGGGGCGCCCAAAACAACGCAAAAACAAAATTTGCTGGGTTTTTTAAGCGAAAAACGAAATAAAGATCGAAAAAGAACCCAATGATATTTAAACAAGGAACCCAATGAATTTTCATTGTTTTTCCTTTGAGTTCACGAAATTGCCTTCGACGAATCGCCTCGAATATCGGTTTTTCGCCTTGAGCCAAGCCTTCAACAGAAACGGACCGCTCAATCTTTAGCAAATTCTCAGCCGTTTAGAGTTTGCCCGGCAACGCTCTGAAAAGGGCCTGCCAAGTTCCATTTTACGGCTGCGTCTTGCCTGAGAAGATCTCTTGTTCGAGTTTTGCGCGCTCGGCCTTCGCCCGGACTTTGACGTCATCCAACGTCCACTCTTTTTTGCCCCCGCTGTTGATGATGTCTATTATTTTTATAACGCATTTTAGTTTGCTGTCCACATAGGAACGGCCGCTGCCGTTTGACGAGGCTTTTTCATCGATCGTTTTATCCCCGATGCTCCGGTTGATGTCGTATTCCAGGCACATCAGGTTTCCTATCCCGTTGAAGAGCGACTTCGCTTCGGGGTCCGAGGGGTAGCGCTTGTCGAAATTCGCCTTGGCCTCGATGTGCTCGAGGTCAAATTTGAACGATGACCAGGAGAAGAGTTTTCTCCTTATTTCGGCTGCTTTTGCCTTTGAGTCGGCTTCATCCATTAGATCTGAGAATTTACAGATTACGAAGCATCTTTTCCTGTTGGAGAACAGATCCTTCGTGACCGCCCCGAAAAAATCGTCTTCGACGGATGGCTGTCTTTTAAGATCGTCATACGGATCCAAGACAATCTGTCTCTCAATGATAGAGATTACATCGGGATTGTTGTTTTTTGAGAAAGGAAGAAGAACCTCATTGCTGAGAAAAGACTGAACGGGGTTGAGGACCCTGTCATAAATCGTCGAAAAAACGATGAAGTACTTCGCCAGGGCATAAGCGTCCCCCAAAGCCAAACGATAGCCATTTTTTATCGCATCTTCGTTTTCGCCCGAAGAGTCCTTAGTCCTAAAAAAAGCGTCGGCGTAGGGGAACACCCAGTGCCTCCCATATCTCGTCTCCCCGATGAGGTCCTCCGAGAGGCATTCGGCGGCCGAAGCCCCCGCTTTTTCCATGTAAACCAGCCCATTCTCATCCTCGACGTGAGCCTTTATGTAAAGATCGATGAATCTTTTTGTGAGAGCCTCGAAATCAGAAAACTGAGGCAAAGACGATCCGGGGACTTTCCCCGCTTCCGCATCCGAGAAAAATTCGTCGAAGAAAGTGTCCGTCGCCTCCAGAAGCCTTTTGGAGGAATACCCGTTTTCGGCAACCAAAACGTATTTGAACGTGTCGATGATCCATTCCATCTCGATCGGCTTCGGAAAAACGTTTTTGGAATTGGCTTCCTTCACCTGGTTGTAAAGATCGTTGATCTTCTTCATCCAGCCGTCCTCGCCTTTCCCTTTTTCGCGGTTGTGCAGGTATTCGTAGAACTGAAGCTTGAACATGTCCGAGCAGTCGAGGTCGAGCCCGGTGGTGTTGATGGTGTTGAATATCTGCACCACCTTCGGGAGCGGGATGCCGGTCGTGACGAGCTCCACGAAATAAACCCCGCGCAGAACAAATTCGAGGAGTTTGCCTTTGTCGAACTTTCTCTCCCGGCCCTTGGCGTCGATGCAGTCTCTCAGAAAGCAGAGATTCCGCGCGTAATTGTCCCTTTCTACATCGTCGAATTTTCTTCTTCCTTTTTTATCTTTTGGAACCGACTCAACTTCGCCATAGGGGACCGCCAGGGCCTTGCGTAGGGCCTCTCCGCCCGTTTCGTTGTCGTCGTACCGCAAGGCGACCCCACTCTGTTCTAAGGAACGGCCGCTCAGGCTTCCTGCATCGGAATTGAGAAGGGAGATGAGCAGGAGGATGGTCGTGATCCTCTGCTGCCCATCGATGACGTCGTACTCCGTGGCCTCCGCGCCGTCTTCGGGGCCGTCTGGGTCTTTCCTGAATTGCACCGTCCCCATGAAAACATCGGCTCCGCCGGGGCCGAAGAACCCCTGGAAGACGCTTTCCATGAAACGCTTGACCTCTTTCTCGCCCCAGGAGTATTCCCTTTGGTAGATCGGAATGACGTATTTCCTCTTCAGGGAGAAAAGGCTGTCGCCGTCCTCTGGCTTGACAAGAATCCTTACGACACCGGTCTCCATTTTTTCCTTGCCCATGGCGGAATCCTCGCTTTCCTATTAGATCTTGATCTCGAAAAAAGAAAACGCCCCCGAATCCGCCAAAACTATCTTTCCTATTTATTCTATCCCAAAGAACTAGGTTGAAAAAGACGAAAGGGTTTTGGATTGCCTCAATGAGCAAAGATGAAGAAGGAACTCTTGCCTGCGCCCAAGATAAAAATAATGCATCCCGCGGGAGAAAAACCCCGCCAAAAACGAAGAAAAAGTTTATGGAAATATAAGTTTTGATATTCGTAATAATTTTCAGATAAAAAGCAAGGAATTTCCAAAAAGTAGAAAACGCGGAAAGGGGCGAAAACGCCTGGGATTGACCCGTCGCGATGGAGTTTTCTGCTAACTATGATAGCCAATAATTAAAATCATCTCTTGCAGGGCCTGTCTTAATTCAAATTTAAAACCGTCAATGTCTGATTTTTTGGCCAAGAATCTTCTGTTATGCGCACTTAAGTCCCCGCATTTTTTGATTTTAGTAATATTTTGTGTGATATTCCTGCTTAAATTCCATTTCGTAGAACCCAAGTATTTGGGAATCAAATCGCCTAAAAAAAGATAGAATCCATTTGTATCTTTAATTTCTTGCTCGATACCAAATTTCTCATATGTTTCAATAATCAGGGTTTCAAGAAGCTTGCGCATTATTATCAGCACCGCGTCATAAAATCCGCATTCATAGCATTGAACCATTTGCATGGCGGTTGGCTTGATGTAAAAAGGTGCGTCATTGAATAACGATAAATCGATAAAAGCATTTGAGACAGGGATTTGAGGAGGGATGTCCAATTCGGTAGAAATTGTTTCTGTTGTTTTTCTAGTTAGCGAATATCCCTCTTTTTGTTTAAGGAATAAAGGAATTTTGCCTTTTGAATTTGCACTCAAAAAAGCCGAGACGTTTGAATAGGGTTTGAGAGAAAGTTTTTTAAAGCAAGATTTCACTTCCGACGCGCTAAAGCTTTTGTGAGATAAAATAATCTGAAAATAGTATCCAAAAACAGGAATAAGTTCCCTCGAAGGACGCGAGGTCAATTTTGGGATTTTTAGTGAAAAAGCTTCAATATCATTCATTGCTGGCTGGTCGAAAGAAGAGTGGTTACATGATCTTCCCCGATATGGTTAAGTCGGAACTCGCCGGCATTTTCCTCCGCATCAAAATAACTTTTCTTGTTTTTAGCATTTATTATCGACGATCCCAAATCGAAACTAGTTAATTCGCCGAGGTTTCGTAAGATTGTGAAAAAAAGATCAGCTGAAAAAGCCTCGATGTTTTTTTCCTTTTTTGCAAAATACGCAGTTAATACCGCTTTGTCTATATTTGTTGAATGCGAGTGAGAATCCCAAAACCCTTTCAGGCTCTTGCGCTGGTCATCAGATAATCCTATGTCGATGATTTTATAAGAAACGGGCATTCTTTTCTTTTGAGGTTGAGAAGTTTTGCTTCTTGTATTTTTAATGTCGCCACGAACGATGTTTTCTGCTACTTCCAATCCTGCTTTTTCCATACGGAACTCAGTATCATTGATCGCCGAAATGTATTTGCTTGCTATAAGGGATTTCAAATTTGCAACAAAGTTTTTTGAACGAGCCGGCGTCGCTCGCCTCGTTTCCTCGTATTTGTCTCTTAAATCCTCTTTGGTAAATGTTTTGCTCCCTTGATTCGAACAGTAGGCGGCATAGATTAGAATCCATTCCGCTTCTGTGCTTGGGCTCCCGGAAAGGACGACATTGTTCAATGCCGGGAGTTCAGATGACGGCGGTTCTGTTGACGATTGCCCCGCTCCAATCGAAACGACTTTACTATTTGTTTCGCGACTTGCGACAATTTCATCGTTTTTGCCGCTTGGACTTTGCAAAGTGGCTAGTTTCCCAATGCCATTGTCTCTGAGTTCTTGGAAGATAGCGTGGACAAGACTCCCTTCGCCTTCTAACTCTATTTGCGCGTCACCAACAACAACCCTTAGCTTAAAAACATCCATAAATATACCCCTTTTATTATATTTTACCAAACCTCAAGTGGCAAAGCAAAAAATTAAAACAGATTGATTATGTTTCACAACTGAAGGTGACAGCCAAAAGGAATCCGCGTGTTTGCAAAGCCAATCAAGGAAAAACAGGTTTTGCATGGTGCCTAAACGACATTTTCCGGTACGCTGCCCCGAAAAAGGGGATAGGCCTCTTTTGCCCACAAAACGACGTACGCCTCCGCCAAGACGCGGCACCGCAGCGGACAATCTTTCAGAAAGAACGCATCGGCGGCGTATAATATCGGCAATGGCATTAATCAGGTGCCCGGAATGCGGGCAAGAGGTGAGCGACAAGGCGGATGCCTGCATTCACTGCGGGTGCCCCCTCCATCCGCCGGTAAGCAAAAGAAAAGAACTCGTTAGGGTCGTTTCCGTCCGCGATTACAAATTCTCCGGCTCGCTGTTGACGGCGTTCATCACGATAGACGGTCAGGCCATCGGGAGCCTGGGCTCGAGCGGTAGCGTAGAAGGGACGGCAACGGTCGGGACCCACTCGGTTCTGATCGAAACGTCCAACGCGGGCGGCTTGGGATATTTTGGGAGCGCGCCAAAAGGCGGATCGCAACTAATCATCAATCCTGGGGATAAGTTAATTACCATCCATATCAGCATGCGTTTCGGAGGAACCTTCGATGTCGTCAGTGTCGACAGAGAATAGTTTTAACGCTTCCGATTCTGAGACCAACAGGAAGCGACCGTCAAAATTGGCCGGCGGTACGGTATCAGTGATGTGGATGCCTAAGTCAGAGCATGCTCCGATTTCTTTGAGACGGCTAATGATTGATTGACGGCGAGGAAATGCGGTTCCCTTGGGAGAAAAAAATCCCAAAAAAAGCGAAGAAAAAGTCAATGAAGATACAAGATTTTTAGTTTTTGCCTTCCTTCCCTCGACGGAAAGCAAAGAATCGGGAAGAAACGAAAAGATGCAAAAAAGTCTGAAAACGCCTTGGATTGACCCGTCACTTGCTCCATATGTCTTAAAGTCTCGATTAACACGAGACTTTTTATTTTCTTAGAGGAAATTTGGAATAAAAAGAAAAAATAATTTTTTTGATCGACGAAAAAAACATTGAAAAAAAGACATTTTCTCTTTTTTTATAAAAAGACGACGATTCTAAGGAAAAATTTCATGAAAACGAGGTTCAAACCTTCAGAAGAAAAAATTAATGGATGGAAGAAAAATGATTATGTTTTTTTGTGAGAGCCGCGAAAAGCAAAGCGCCGACGATGAGCACCAGAACCGCAAAGGCAAGGACGGCAATCAAACGGAAGTCGAAATACTGAAGAACGACGGTGATGCCATGATAGGCATCGATGTCATCGCAATCATACAGAAAAGACGTTTTGGCTGCGGCTTCTGCGAACCCATAGTCATAAAGCACCTGGTTGGAAGCCGGAACAAGAGCCAAAACATAAGCAAGGAATCCAATGACTCCGGAAATAAGGACGGGAAACCAAGAAATCAAGGAAGCGGCCGTCAGGGAAGACCGAGAATCAAGTCCGTTCCTGGAAAAGCTTGAATCGACCTCCGCGTACCACTTCCGGGAAGACCTCGGCCCGAAGAAGGAAAGCGCAAACGAAACAGCCACGAGAGCCAAGAAGCAAAGCAAAAACATATAAAACAGGTAAAAAAGGGATCCGTTTGCGTTCTCGGCAGCGCTGACGAGATAGGCGCCAGACCAAGCATAGCCGCCGCTAGGGTAATTCTTTTGGAGAAGAAGCGTTTTGCTCCCGCAAACGATGCATTCGGAAAGGTAAGACCAATCAGGATCCAAATGCTGGTTGAGCTGGCTATAGGCGATAGACGCCAGAAAAACGAACGTTTTGAAGGATATGCGGACGTTTTGATCGCTAGATGGGGAAGTTTCACTCGCCGCCAAGTCTCCAACGTAATTCGAGCAGACGAGAGCGCCTTTTTCCACCCCCGGAATCGTCAAAATACCTTCCTCGGCCACGATTTCGACCCCATAGGACGAGGACGCCGAAAGAGAGCCACTCGGGTAGAAAGACAAAAGCGGCTCCGAGAATTTGGTTGATAAAGGCGCAAAAACGGCTGCGTTGGCGGGGGTCAGGGCCGCTCCGCTACCATCTTTCAACCCGTATAGCCATCCCTCGCAAACTGCATTTTCGAGGAGGGCCGGGGACAAGAGGGCGACGTCAGCCGTTTTCCCAGACGAATCGACGAGAGCGTACGGGAGGGCGGATTCGGCCATGATAGACGGAAAGTCCATTTTCACCGCTATTTGACCATCGGCCGTGTCGATATGGCCATCGCTGGTCTGAAGGATCGGAGAGGCGCCACGAGAAAGATAGTGGATAGAATCGTCGCTTACGGACGGAGAGGAGACGAAAAAAAGGCTTCGGGAGGATTCGGCACCCAACGGAAAAACGATCATTCTCTCACAAGGCGGAATGGCTTCGTCGAGGACTTCAAAAGAGTCGATTGAAGACAAAGTGCCGGCATTCACATCGATTTTAGGGTATACTTCAAACCAGTTTTCGGGCTCGAAAGAAAGACCTTTTTCCTTTATCTCAGAACTCGATAGAGGGAAGAAAGCGCAAGAGGCGGCGAGAGCCAAGAAAGCCAACAGGGTCATGAGGAACCGCAGGGCCGAGAAGGCCCTGTTCTCTTTGAAATAATCGGCGAACGCCACCCAGGCAGCTCGATAGGCCGGTTTCTTTCCGGCGCTATTGGGAATCAGTTCCAAATTTCCGTCGTTTCGGCTTGTGGCCACCGACTTATCGTCAAGGTTCACCTCGGCGTCGAAAACGAGGCCAGCAACGCCTTCGTCGTGATTGACAAGAACGATGAGCGAATCGCGGGCTTTGCTCATGATGACGGAAGCAAGTTCCGGCTTGCTTGCCTCGTCGAGACCGCTGAAAGGCTCATCCAGGAAAACGATTGGCTTGTCCTGGGAAAGGCAAGCAATGAGAAAAGCCTTCTTTTTCTCACCCCCGCTTTGAAACGAGAGGGCCTCATCGGCTTTGCGGTAGCCGAATCCGTCGCATAGCCTCCGATATTCGGCTTCGTCATATCCGTCGGGGTGGAAAAGCTCAAGGTTCTTCCGGAGCGAAAGAGACATCAAAAGGGTGGGGCGCTGGGAACAAAAGGACATGTTCGCGGCTCGGAAAGCCCTCCGGTCTTTTTCAGACGCCCCATTAAGTGAGAAGGAGCCATAGAAAACGTTTCCGGAATCGGGTTTCACAAAACCCGAAAGAATTTCCAGCAGCGTCGTCTTCCCGGCCCCCGAACGCCCTTTGACGATCAGAAGGCCTTTCCCGATCGAAAAAGAAAGCCCGCGATAAAGAACCCGGCCGCCGAACGCTTTCTCGATCCCTTCGACTTTCATTGCTCCCTCCGAAGTCTCGCCATAAGCTTGCCCATGTCTTTCCTGTTCAGAACGCGAGTCATCGCATTGGCGGCGAGGGTCAAGACGAGGGCGAGCAGAGCCACGCCAATGAAGCCAAAGAAAAAGGAAGGGAACATTTCGCTCATCTGAAAATAGAAATGGGATGAGACTGCGTTTTCGGCTATCCAGATACCAATCGCCCCGCCGGCCTCGCCAAGGAGCAAGCCGAGCGCAAAGGCCAGCCCGAAGAACCCGGTCGTCCCATAGATCGCGCCTTCCCTCGAAAGACCAAGGGTCCTCTCCATAGCGATCCCGCGCTTGTTTGCTTCCCAATACGAAACAAATAGACCGAGGCCAAGAAGCAGCGAGAGAGCATCCATCACGAAGGACAGAAGGTAATAATAACTGTTGTCCGAAAATGCGGTTATCGCGATGCCGCTTGAATCCGCAGAAAGGCCCTTTTCTGGGATATAAACCCCGCAATCAATTTGTTGGTAGTGGCTGAGAAGAGCTGTCTCATTGCCCGAAGTGAGGACGATGGAGGCTTGGGATTTGTCGACCGCCGCCCCATCCTGGATCACGAACCCGACCCGATAGAACAGTGACCCAGGGTAGACGAAGTGGTTGGCCCCTTGCTCGCTGGCCGCCTCATAGAGCGCTTCGCTCATGATCGGGCGGGACTGAAAAACGCCGACGATCCTGTAGTCCCCGATGAGCTGAGACGATTGGGCCCCGTCCAGAAGAATCGCCATGGCCGAGGTGAGCGAGACCGATCGCTCATTCGAGACCGCCAAAGCCATTTCCGAAAATGTTTCGCTCGGGAGGAGAAGCTCGTCCGAAGACGAAGGGAATCTCGTCCCATAGAGAAGTTCGCTTTCGACGACCCCGCCAAAATGGCCGGGAAAGGTTTTCACGGCGCGGAACCCGGTGGAAAGGAGCTGGCAGACGATACCGCCGCTCGGAAAAACGTCGCTGTCTGGAACATCTTCCAAAACGTTGCCTTCATAAGAGGCGTCGGGAGAGGAGACAACGACCGCCGAGCAATTCTCGATTTCAGCAGTCGCCTTGACCTTTTGAACATAAGGCGTATCGACGATCTGACTGTCCGTTTCCTGCCGGCTCTCGTAGGCGCCACGGTAAATCTCGAAGGGTATGGCGGCCGCCCAAACAAGCGCGCTCGAAAGCGCGATAGTCAAAAACAAAAGCCGGTTTTGCCTCAGCCGTTTCGCCGTTTGATTCCAAAAAAGCGCTTTTTTCCCTAAGCCGTTCTTGTCCCCGTGGCTTTGCAGAGGAGCCGAGAAAAGACGGCCCTGGCCGCCAGAGCTTTTGATAGCGCCTTTATCAAGGTTAACAAGAATGCAATCGGCGTCGCCGACCCGCTGAGTTTCGTGCGTGGCAAAGACAACGAGAAGGGTTTTTGAGAGTTTTGAAAGAAGGGCGATGATCGATTTGGCGTTATCCGCATCGAGATTCGACGTCGCCTCGTCGACGAAGAGTATCTTCGGCTTCTTGAGGAGGGCCCTGGCGATGGCGAGCCTCTGTTTCTCGCCCTTGGAAAGGGACGAAGCCCGCTGTTTCAGCACGCGGCCGGGATCGAGATTGACGAGCCTGAGGCCGTCCTCGAGCTCCTTTTCCGAAGCGACGGCGACGTTTCGGATGTTTCTTTCGACCGTCCAATCGTCGAAAATCAGAGGCTCCTGGGAGAGGAGCGCGACGACGGAGGAACTATAGCCGTCGGCCGTCTTCCGGTCGATGACGGTCCCGTTGAACGACAGCGTCCCGCTGTGCTGAAGATCCAAACCGGCCATGATATTGAGCAAAGTCGATTTCCCCGAGCCGTTGGGGCCCGCCAAAACGTAGAATCCGCGATCGCCAAACGCAAAATCAATGCCGGACAACACGTTCTGGCCCGCCACGAAAGACTTTCCGATGCAGCGAAGGGTTAGCATATTGGAATATTATAGCCGCCCAGGCTTATCTCGCTCGCACGAAAACGTTGGTGGTAAAGGATGTCGAACCGACGCTGGAATTATGGGTGTTTGTCCACCACAAGACGTTCTCTTTGTATTGAACGTCCATATAGCTGTCAATATAAAAATTGAAACGGTCGGCAGTAGAGTTCGTGTTGGCATAAGCTTTCTCGATTAGCAAATAGGAATTCTGAGTGTATGTGTGATTCCCGTCGTTGATGTCAGAAAAAGAGAATCCGTAATTTTCCCAAACATGAGAACAACCATCGTTTGGAATCAACGTATTGGTGTTGCTCCACGAACGTGGTTCCGGGTGAATGGTTGAGGTCGTATACGAATAAGTATATGTTGCAGTGGCGGTGCCGGTCAGCGACGTCCCATATTTGACATTCACCGATATATCGTCATCGCTAATGCCAACCGTGGTACCAGTTTTTACTGTATTGCTTAGAGAACCGCTAAACTGAGTCGTGGTCATCGTCGTTTCGGTGGTGGCTTCCGATGTATCAACTGGACTTGCAGCACAATAATATAGGCGTCCGCCTATTTCCGGCGTGCTAGACGATCCCGATTGCCACTGGTTGGCGCGAATATAAAGGTCGCCATCCAAAAGTTTCCACGAATTGCTGGAGCCAAAAGCAATCCCCGGAGTAAATTCGCCTTTAACGTTTATTAAAAAGAGGCCTGAATTAGAAGTAAAGGGTGCTTTATAAACGGCAACATGATAATTGATGTTTCCATACGGCATTGAATTGTAACCGGTTAACGTCAGCGGAGATGTCGTATATGTACCGGCCTGATCATCATACAAACTAACTGATTCAAAACCCGAAAGAGAAACAGAAGATTCTCTTTTAATGGCTTCTTTCGGTAAACAATTATTTTTTAGCGAAATGCCATTGTTGATGAAAGATTGTGTGATACAAACCGAAACCGCAAAAATAGAAACCGAAGAAAACAAATACAATATTTTTTTCATATCTAACACCCCCTTATATTAATTTGATTATAAATTCGTTTTTATGAGAAAACAATAATGGCTAAACCATAGATTTTGCTGTACATTTGCGGGCGAGCAAAGAAAAAGGAAATCCCTTTCTTCCATTGGCAAGCACAAAATGGGGTTTCGTGGGATAAAAAATCTCGGAAAAAACGGATAAAAAGTTAAATAAAACGCTATATTTTTATGTATTCGCCCCTTTCACCCCGACAAAAAGAAAAAGAATTGGAAAGAAATGAAAAGACGCGGAAAGGCCTAAAAACGCCTTGGATTGACCCGTCACTTGCTCCAGATCGCATAAAGCCCCGATGAGTCGGGGTTTTCTTTTTCTTGGGAATAATCACATTTTGGGAAAGAAACGGTTTTCTAGAGATTCTTCAGTTAGAAATCTTGGACGATTCCACGGATTCGGAGTCCTTTGGCTCCGTTCTTATGCCTTGTTGGTAA
>Ga0224525_1000337_pt1 | contig 22340 bp, 21 predicted proteins | sample CFST100metaG_FD_179874 | JGI IMG/M metagenome (GOLD analysis project Ga0224525, IMG submission 179874) | Peat soil microbial communities from Stordalen Mire, Sweden - C.F.S.T100 | ecosystem: Environmental > Terrestrial > Soil > Wetlands > Peat | place: Sweden: Norrbotten County, Stordalen Mire...
GCATTTTATTTGCCATCATTATGGCGTCGTCAAAATGCCCTTCGGCTTTGAGCATTTTCAGGGCCTTGAGGTAATACTCGGCGGCCGTTTTGTATTCCCTCATTTTCAGGAATGAATCCGCTATTATCTCTATTATCTCGGCATTCTGGTCTATTACATCCGGGCTCAGGGAAAGCAGTATGGCCTTTGCCCTGTCATATTCGCATCCCTTAAAATATATTTTCCCGAGCAGTACTTTTTCCTCGGGTGTCAGAGACTCGCTGCTTTCCAGCACGTTCTTTGCTTCTTCTATTTTATTGTCCTTAAAAAGGAAGTAAGCGTAAAACTGTTTTCCGTACATGATATTAAGGTCCATGGCCCGTTTTGCTATTTCCTTGCCGTCCGCTATTTTGTCCTTTTCAGCCATTGTGATGAGCAGTTCCTTGAATATCTCCTCGGCCTTTTCTTTCTGGCCCTTTGAAAGGAGATCGTCCGCGACCATTGCCATGGCCTCGGTATTGTCCTTGTCCATGACAAGCACCCTGCCGGCTATGGCGATGGCTTCGTCTTTTTTATTCTTTTCCACGAGCACCCTTATGGCCGTGGTATAAGCCTCCACGGCTTCTCCTATCATGTTCTTTTTTTCGCAGACGTCGCCGAGTTTTACAAGGATATCAGGATTGTATCTGTCAAATTTATCGGCTTCCTTGAGCAGGGGCAGAGCTTTGTCCGGGTCCCCTTCGTCATACGCGTTCGTCGCGTTCACAACTCTTGTTATCTTTTCATGGAGCGCTTTTCCTTCAAGGTCGAATTTTCTCGGGTCAAGCTTCGCTATTTTTTTATAAAGGAACATCATTTTTGAAGTGTTGCCTTTCTGCGTGTAATCGTCAAGCACCTTAAGGTAATGCTCAAAAGCTTTCCTGTTATCGCCTGTCCTTGCAAGCGCCTCACCCAGGGCGTTATGCGTGTTTATATCTTTCGGGTCCATGGCAAGGAGTTTTTCATACTCCCTGATGGCCTTTTCCCATTCTCCGGCCTGCGCGTACCTGGTTATCGTTTTTAATATATCTTTTTTATCTTCCATTTTTTCTCCGTTATATAGTCTTTTTTTGTTCCGTGCCTTTACCTGTACCTTCCGCGTCCCGCGCGGAAAAAATCCCTTTATCAATCATGGCCGCGAACATCCCGGCCAGCTCCGGGTCGAACTGTTTTCCCTCGTTCGCCCTGATCTCGCCGGCCGCTTCTTCCGGCGTCATAGCCTTTTTATATTCCCTGCCTGATATCATAGCATCATATGCGTCGGTAATATTGAGTATCTTTGCCTCCGTGCATATCCTATCACCTTTAAGCCCGGCCGGATATCCCATGCCGTCGTACCTTTCATGATGCTGAGCGATTATTGGAACTATATCTTTCATGGCCGGTATATTCTTAAGTATATCCACGCTTATCTCCGGGTGCTTCTGTATCTGTATGAATTCCTCCGGCGACAGGGCCTCTTTTTTCTCAAGGACCGCGTCATTCACCCCGAGATTACCTGTGTTCATTAGCATGGACGCTATCCTGAGATTCTCAAGCCGGCTGCTTTTCATACCGGAAGCTTTACCGAGCGCCACCGCGTATTTCGCCACCCTGTATCCGTGATTGGAATCATATTCATTTCTGGCATTTACCGCTATAGCAAACGCGCTTATGACCCCCTCATAATAGCCGTTCAGACTGTCGGTCATCGCGTTAAATGAATTCGCAAGCGACTGGAACTCATTTTTTACATTCACCTTTATCCTATATTTAAGGTCCCCTCCGGCTATTCTTTCCGTGCCTTCTATGATCTGTTTCAGCGGAGTTGTGACCTTCCCGGTCGTATAAAGAACAAGCAACACACCGAGCGCTATCGCACCAAGCGCGATAAACCCGCTCTTTATATAGATGAGGTTTATCCTGCTGCTTATATAATTCCTGTCAAACCCCGCATATATTTTTCCTATGGCGGCGTTTGTATTGCCGTTCTTCATTTCAATGGTTTCCTTGAAATTCACTGCTTCGCGCATTGCTTCGCCGGCAATTATATCATCCGGCCCGTTATTTGCAGCAACCGCCGGGAACGTGTCCGGCACATATCTGTCGTCGTTTTTTGGGTCATTAGAAGCAATTATTTTTCCGTTATTATCGGTGACAAAAATATATAATATTCCGCCTGTTTGCGCGGCTTCTTTTATGCAGTAGTTCAATGAAAGCTGGTCGTTTTTTATGAAAGTCTCGACCGCGATGCCCTTTATTCCGTTCATCAGCAGTTTTGACCTGTCTTTGATATCGCTGTTAAGCGTTTCTTTCGCGTCCATCGCGAGCACAAAAGCCGTCGCTACTATGGAGGCCGTTATTATGGAAATGGTTCCCGCTAAAAAGTCAGTTTTTATTTTCAATTAACGCCTCCGCCTGAACATATCGACGAAAAACCGCTTATAACCGCCTGTATGATACTAACACAAATTAAAATTCCGGTCAATAACCCGCATAGCTCCCGAAAAGCGCGTTAGACTGCCTCAAATCAGCGTATCGCCCGGCAATATGCGGTTTATTCTTCTCCGGGTATCTCTCCCAACGGGTGAGTCCGGCAGTGCTATCCCGTCACAAGCTCAAATATAGTATTTTATCCCGTAATCCTATTATGCACGCCGTATCAACATTATTATTCTATTTCATTAATGTATCCATGTTGATACGGCAATCATTTTCTACCGCGATTACGGGGATAGGTAGGGGCAAATGATATTCGCCCCTACGGGTTTGTTCAATTCTGACACCGGAGGACCTCACCTAAAAGGTGCCGTCATAAAACCCTGCCAATTTTAGCAAATCCCGCAGAGGGTTTTTAGGCAGTACCAAAAAGCAATTGAGGTATGGAGAAAATAGAGTTGCAAAATATAAATGATAGGTATATTATCATTTAAGGGAAAAATAGAGATGTAAGGAGAGTTTAATATGAATCAATCAGAAAAATCCATAAATGTCAAAAAACTTCAGAATTTACTTCAAATTGTTATATAAATTAAAAAAGGGAAACCGAAGTTTCCCTTTTATTTTGTGCATTTTTCAACTTGTTAACAACTGGACATTTGAATTTAAGCGTCAAACGCACCATTAATTTATAAATTTATTATAGCAAAAAATTAAAATAAATCAAGCAATTTTATAGGAGGATATATGAAATACCGTTTAGGCCTGGATATGGGTTCAACATCTATAGGATGGTGTCTTTTTGAACTTACTAAAGATAACGAAATAAAAAAGGTTGTTAATGCGGGAGTAAGAATCTTTTCCGACGGGCGTTTGGCAGATTCTCACGAACCTTTATCGGTAGGCCGCAGGATGGCGAGAGGAATAAGAAGAAACAGGGACAGGTATAAAAAACGCCGAACCAGGCTCATGGATATTCTTATTGAGTCGGGATTGATGCCGGATAATGAAACAGAAAGGAAAAGACTTGAAATATTGAATCCTTATGAATTAAGGGCAAAAGGAACAAATGGTAAGATTTCCTTACATGAGTTTGGACGCGTTTTGTTTCATATAGATCAAAGAAGGGGTTTTAAGAGTAACCGCAAATCCGATAAGTCCGACAAAGATGAAAAAGGAAAAATCGCCGAGGCCTCCAAGAGGCTCAGTGAAGAATTAAATCAGCGTGGATTTAAAACGCTCGGTGAATATTTATATGACGTGCTTAAAAAAGGCGAAAGTGTCAGGGTTAAAATGGTAGAGGATAAATATAATATTTATCCCTTAAGAAGCATGTATGAAAAGGAGTTTGAAGTCCTTTGGAACGAACAGACAAAATATTATAGTAATCTAACCGAAAAATTGAAGTTGAAAATAAAGGACACTATTTTTTTCCAAAGAGATTTATTACCTCAAGAAGCTGGATTTTGTGAATTTGAAGAAGGTGAGCACAGACTTGCAAAGGCACATCCACTTTTTCAGGATTTCCGGATTGAACAGGAAGTAAATACCCTTGAGGTCTTAAGTCCGCAGGGTGAGTTTCTATCCGAAGAGCAAAGAAACACAATAAAGCAGATACTTAAAACATGCTCAATTCCACCGGACAAGGGAAGGATGGAAATTACATTCTCAAAGCTGAAAAAAGCAATCAATCTGAACAAAAAGGTGAAATTTAATCTTGAAAGTGAAAAAAGAAAAGGGCTGAAATGCCATACCTCCAATTACATAATGTCGGGACAAGGAAATTTTGAAAGCGCGTGGTATGAAAAAGACGATAATGAAAGATATGAAATAATTGAACTATTGATCAGCGATAAAAAAGACAATGAGATAAAAGAATGGTTGAAAAATAAATTTGGATTTGATGACGAACGTGCGGAAAAAATAATGCATGCTTATCTTGAAGAAGGATTTGGATCGTTAAGCAAAAAGGCTATTGAAAAAATCCTGCCTTTTTTAAAACAAATGATGTTATATCCGGCGGCATGTAAAGAGGCAGGATATAATCATTCAGATAACAGGCCGGATAAAACACTTAAATTCCTTCCGTATTATGGAGAGGTTTTAAAGAACAAGGTTATAGGGGGAAAAAACGACCCAAAATTCAAAGATTACCCCGAAAAATTTTATGGTAAAATAAATAATCCGAGTGTGCACATTGCCCTTAACCAGTTAAGAAAAGTAGTCAATGCTCTGATTAAAAAGTACGGGCCGCTTGAAGAAATAGCGCTTGAAATGGCACGAGATTTGAAGGTTGGTACAAAAGGTCTGCAGGAAATAGAAAAAGAACAAAGTGCTAATCAAAGAGAAAATGAACGAATCGATTCTATTCTTGAAAAACAGGGACTGCCGATTAACGGTGAAAACAGATTAAGATATAAATTATGGGAAGAGCTGGCGGAAAAACCCCAAAACAGAAGATGTGTGTTTTCAGGTGAACAAATATCAATGAAGGACGTATGGTCTGACAAATTTGAAATTGAACATTTACTGCCTTTTTCCCGCACTTATGATGATGCACGGTCGAATAAAACGCTTTCTTCACGAAAATCAAACAGGCTAAAAGGTAATAAAACACCGTATGAAGCTTTTGGAAACAGCACAATATGGAAAGAAATACTGGAGCGTGTGGAAAAGCTGCCGGACAATAAAAAGTGGCGCTTCGGCAAGGAAGCAATGGAAAAATATGAAAAAGATGGCGGTGCTATTGCAAGAATGCTCAATGATACCCGCTATATGGCAAAAACAGCCAAAGAATACCTTGGTTACGTGTGTGAACCAAATAATGTCTATGCCATACCTGGCCAGTTAACGGCTATCTTAAGAAATGTATGGGGATTAAACTATTTGAAGGACAAAGACAATCCCGAAGCGTATAGAGCCGACCACAGACATCATTCAATAGATGCATTTGTTATAGGGTGCACTACTAGGGGCATGTTTCAACTCGCTTCTAAATGTTCAGATTGGGCTGATAAAGCAGGGGGACAACATGAAGGAAGAAAGAAGCTTTTCAAGAGACGCTTTGAACCATTTGAAAGTTATGAAGAAAAAGGGAGAGATGACTTTAAGGAAATAGTTGAAAAAATGGTAATTTCTTATAAACCAGACCATAAAAATGTCGAATTAGCTAAAGGAATACATTCTACTACAGGACAGCTTCACCAGGAAACCGCATATGGCCCAACAGATATCAAACCGAAAGATAAAGGTTGCGTAGTCGTTTCTTTAAGACGTGATATTAAAAAAATTGAAGAAAAACACCTTGATGAAATTGCTGACAAAGAGATTGCAAAGGATATAGCAAAAATTCTGAAAACCGAAGATAAAACTAAAAAAGAATCTATGCTTGAAAAATATGGTATTGAAAATAAAATTAGTAAAGTAAAATGTTTTATCGAAAAGGACAAAAAAATATTAATACCGGTTTATAAAAAAGACAAAGACGGCAAAAAGGAAGAGAAGCCATATAAATATTATGTCGGAGGTAACAATTACTGTATGGATATTTATTGCTTAAGACCTGATGATAAAAGAGACCCGAAGAATGCTGGCAAGTGGATGGGAGAAGTTATTTCAAATTTCGACGCTCATCAATCGGGCTTTGAACCTGAATGGAGGAAAAAACATCCTACAGCAAAAAGAATAATGAGGCTATTTATAAATGATACTATAGTTTTAACCTTTACTAAGGAAGAAACAATACCGCAAGGATTGAGAAAATTTGTTTTGAGTAAATTTGATAGATCAAAGAAAAAGGAAATTAACATTGTATTTAGAATAAAAAAAATGACGGGGAAACGCGTGTTTATTCGTCCACAATTAGTTGCTAAAGAAAATGGAGATCAGCTTAGTTGGGGGCCTAATGCTTCAGGGTTGTTTGAACGAAAAGGAAGAAGAGTATCGATCAATGAACTTGGAGAAATACATGACCCGGGTTTTATGCCGGGCTGGCAAAATAATTAATGAATGTAATAGAAATAAGCACCGACAATAAATACTTATCTATTTTCCGGGGATTTTTAAGGATAAGTGAAGATAAAAATATTTTATCAGACTTGCCTCTCGATTCAATTTTAGCTGTTATTATTACCGGGCATCAGGTTACATATAGCAACAATATTCTTGTGGAATTTGCCGTGAGAAATATTTCTTTGATAATTTGTGGTAAAAATTACCATCCTATAGGGATATTCTCGGCAATAGAAGGCAATTGTAGGCAGACTGAAGTAATGTTAAAGCAAATAGAAGTATCAGAACCTTTTCTAAAAAATCTCTGGAAAATTATTGTTATACAAAAAATACGAAACCAGGCGGCTGTTTTAAACAAACTCAATCTTAAAAGCAATGATATTGAAATGCTTGCGCAAACAGTAAAGTCCGGAGACACCGAAAATAATGAAGCTGTTGCCGCAAGGGCATATTTCCCACGGTTGTTTGGAGAAGGATTCATAAGAAACGCAGATATAGGAAAAATTAACGGGTTTTTGAACTATGGCTACGCAATAATGCGAGCGGCGCTTGCAAGATATGTTATTGCCGCGGGGTTATTACCTTCTTTTGGAATACATCACAGAAACATGCTTAATTCATTTTGTCTGGTGGATGATTTGATAGAACCGTACAGGCCTATAGTGGACAACGCAGTGCGCGGCATATTTAAGAACGGAAGTGATGAAAATATTGAGTTAAAACCTGAATATAAAAAAATATTGTCGGGACTGCTGGATAAAGTAATACAAACGAAAGAAGGAATTTCACCCCTAAACATATGCATGCAGAGAACCGTCTGGAGCCTTGCCGACTCATATAAAAAAAAAGAAGTATTGATTGAATATGAAAAACATTTAATATGAAAAACATAAAAGAAATACCGGAGTATCAACTTATGTGGATGATGGTTATGTTTGACCTGCCGACCGATACCATGGCAGAAAGAAAAATAGCATCCAAGTTCAGGCACCATCTTATGGACAATGGTTTTGAAATGGCGCAGTTTTCGGTTTATATGCGTTTTACGGGAACAAAGGAGCAAAGCCAAAAATATATAAAAATGGTTGGCGCAAAAATGCCTGAGGAGGGGGATGTCTGCATATTGTTTTTTACGGACAAACAATTTTCTCAAATTATACACGTATCGAATCTTAAAGTAGACAGTCTTGCGGAAAAACCAGAGCAGTTAATATTGTTCTAAAAAAATGAATGAAATTAATAAAAAACCATCCATAAAATAGCACTTTTTTTTAATATTTAACCAGAAAAACCTTACCAAGTAAGGGTTTTAAGGCCCAATATTATAGTCGCTTAAATTCAAATGTCCAGTTGTAACCCACAATGGCGAGAATATGGCACTACAATTATTATAGTCGCTTAAATTCAAATGTCCAGTTGTAACTCGATCAAGTACGGTGTTATAATTCAGGAATTATAGTCGCTTAAATTCAAATGTCCAGTTGTAACACCAACGCGGACCTGACCGACGCGAACCTATTATAGTCGCTTAAATTCAAATGTCCAGTTGTAACCGTCCGGGCTTTCTGCGTTTTTTCTTAATTATTATAGTCGCTTAAATTCAAATGTCCAGTTGTAACAAATATGTAATATTCTATGCTCCTGACAAGATTATAGTCGCTTAAATTCAAATGTCCAGTTGTAACCCCATATTATGCATTGCACAAATTACAATTATAGTCGCTTAAATTCAAATGTCCAGTTGTAACATCCTATCGGATTAGAACTTGAAGCCACGGATTATAGTCGCTTAAATTCAAATGTCCAGTTGTAACAGTCTAACGATTTAGAACTTGAAGCCACGCATTATAGTCGCTTAAATTCAAATGTCCAGTTGTAACTGTTTAGTGCAGCATTGAAATCTCTATCTATTATAGTCGCTTAAATTCAAATGTCCAGTTGTAACAGATATGTAATATATTATGCTCCTGATAAAATTATAGTCGCTTAAATTCAAATGTCCAGTTGTAACCCGACGGTTTAAAGAGATCGCTGGAGCTGGCATTATAGTCGCTTAAATTCAAATGTCCAGTTGTAACAGAAAATTATTATACTATTATTATACTATAAAGAGGATAGTGGTTGATAAAATAAAAATCCTGTGATAATATTAAGCAACAAAAAGGTTATGGAGGTAATTCATGGACAAAATCCTTAAAATTATACTGGCAGGCATCATGGCGGGTTTTATACTGTTCCTTGTGGCCAGCGTTTCGTTCAGCTATACGCATAAGATATCCGATCCGTCGATAAGGGAGCTTTTCAGGGAAACCATTTCAATGAAATGGTTCTACAAACTCCTTTTCCTCAACGTCGGGATGGGGCTTGTCATGGCCGTTTTTTACGCACTCATGGCAAAAGGAATGCCCGGCGGCAGCGTGGTTAAGGGTATGTTCTGGGGATTTGTGGTATGGTTCATCCTTATTTCACAGCCTCTCGTATTATCGCTTGTTAACAAAGTTTTCACGCAGGATATGATAGTTTCATGGCTCATGCAGGGCCTGGTAAGTTATGTCGCGGCAGGTCTGGTTATATCATTAATATATAAGGAATAAAATTTTAGCAGCCTGCTGCGTAAAGGATTTTTTTTGGCTGGCCGTTGAATTCCCCGGTCAGCTTATGTTGCGGGGCGTTTTATCACATAAAAAAAATTGGAACGGGGCATCCCGTTCCAATTTTTTTATTTCTTTGAACTGTTCCATTCGACAGTATAACAAAGGCACGCCCTATTTTCCTGTTCCGAAACATACGCATCCCGAGCGGCCGCGCATTTTACCGATTCCCGCATCCATCCCAATATAATTTTGGAGATATATGGTGAAACCGGAAAATTTCTGATAAAAAGGCTGGCTTTGCGCTCCTTCAGGTATTTCACTTCAACCGCGCCGGCTGAAAAATAGGAGTAAAGCACGGCCTGCGCCTTTGATATTGCCGAATCCATGGAAAGGCCTTTATATAATTTATGAGATGTTTCAAGCGCGTTCTTCGCGGAGTACGAACCTATCTTAAAGAGCATTGCGGCGTCGCCGAACCCGAAATATTTGTCAACCGCTTCGGAAAATTTAAGATAGATATCCATACCATACCAGTTCAGGTCCGAATATTCCCTGACGCGTTCAAATTCAGGATATTTTACAAAAAAATCACATACTTTTTTCCCGCCAAATTCATGTTCAAGATAATCCAGCGAAATAGTAAACGCCCTTCCTCTTACATCCATGTCTCCTCCTGCAAAGCCGGTATATATGAAAGAGTTTCCGCAGCGTTTTACTGCCTGTCCATTGCCTTCTTCATCTCTTTTATCGCGCAGTACTCGCCGCACATCGAGCAAACTTCCTTGTTCTTCGGCGGAAGCGCGTCCCTCATTTTCCTTGCCCTGTCCTTATCTATGGACAAATTTATCTGGGCTTCCCAGTCAAGGGCTTTGCGGGCCTTTGCCATCTTTATATCCCACTCCATGGCTCCGGGTATCCCGCGCGCTATATCCGCGGCGTGGGCCGCTATCCTTGAAACTATAACTCCCTCGCGCACTTCATTAATATCAGGAAGTTTTAAATGTTCCGCCGCCGTGACATAGCACAAAAAATCAGCTCCGGAGCTTGCAGCCAGCGCTCCTCCGATCGCGGCGGTTATATGGTCATAACCCGGCGCGATATCGGTAACAAGCGGGCCCAGCACATAAAAAGGGGCGTTATTACAGAGCTTTTTTTGTATCTGCATATTCATTACTATCTGATTTATAGGAACATGCCCCGGGCCTTCTATCATGACCTGGACGTTCTTATCATAAGCGCGCCTGGCGAGCTCTCCGAGCGTTATCAGTTCGTGTATCTGGGCCCGGTCCGTGGCGTCCGCAAGGCATCCCGGCCTCATGCCGTCGCCGAGGGATATGGTCATATCATATTTATAAGCTATATCAAGGAGCCTGTCATACTGTTCATAAAGCGGATTTTCTTTTTTATTTTCCATGATCCATGCCGCGAGGAACGTGCCTCCGCGACTGACCATATCAAGCACCCTTCCCTGCTTTAATAAGGAACCGACAGAAGCCTGCGTGACGCCGCAATGTACGGTGATAAAATCCACTCCTTCCTTTCCCTGCTCTTCTATCACCTGAAAAAGGTCGTCGGCCGTCATTTTTATAAGGCTTTCTTTTTCCTTTGTTACCTTTACAACAGCTTCGTATATCGGCACCGTGCCTATCGGAACTATTGACTCCTTTATGATGGCATGGCGTATCGCTTTGAGGTCCCCGCCGGTCGACAGGTCCATGACCGCGTCAGCGCCCGCTTCTATCGCGGCCTTAAGCTTGGCGAGCTCGTCTCCGATGGAACACGCGTCCTGCGAGCTTCCTATGTTCGCGTTCACTTTTATCTTCATTTTTTTGCCTATCGCGGTCGCTCTGGCGTTCTTATGGTTCATATTTTTGGTGATCACGACTTCGCCGGACGCGATAAGACCCATGAGTTCCTTCTCGTCTATCAGCTCATATTTCGCGGCTTCGCGCATTTCCGGCGATATTATCCCTTTTTTTGCCATTTCAAGCTGTGTCATTTATTCTCCTTGATCGATATGATTGATCTTATCGTTGCGGTTTCCAGTGCGATATCTTTGCTTCCGAGCAGGGCCGATATGAAACAAAAATTTTTTATTCCGGCTTTTTTTAGCTGAAAAATATTATACCTGTTAATTCCTCCGATTGCAACTATTGGAGTATGTAATTTTTTGGCGAGCTTTTTCATTAAGCCTGTTCCCATGGGTTTTTTGTCCTTTTGCTCTGTCGCGAATACCGGCCCTAAGCCTATATAGTCTGCGCGCGCGGCATCGGCCAAAAACGCCTCTTTTTGTCCTGTCGCCGATATCCCTATTATTTTTGACGGCCCCAGCATCTTTCTTGCTTCGTCAACCGGGATGTCTTCCTGCCCGACGTGCACGCCGTCAGCTCCGCAGGCGAGCGCTATGTCTGCCCTGTCGTTAATGATGAATAAAACGCCGTTTTTTTTGCATATCACGAACAGCTTTCCGGCAAGCTTCAGGAATTCCCCGCCTTCCATATGTTTCGCGCGCAGCTGCACGGCGGTGGCGCCGCCTTTTATGACTGCTTTAAGGCACAAAACCGGATCTTTTTTAAGGGTAAAAATGTAATCCGTATCTATGACCGCGTACAGGGAAAGATCGGCCTTTTTTTTCACGTTACGCCAGGATCTCTTTTTCCAGCTCGTAGGTTTCATAGCGGAGTTCCTTGAATGACGCGGCAACCCTGGGGTTAAGAAGTTTTATAACCTCTTCAAGCACCCTGAATGATTCTTCAACGCGTTTGAAATTTGATATGAGGATGTGTTCCACGGAGAGCCTTGTAAATTCGGTTTTGTTCCTGCTTAACCTTCCTACATCTTCGTCGGAAAAACGGTTCTTAAGCAGCTTCGTATAATCGGGGGATATTTTTTTCAGGTTGAGGTCAATGCCGTGCCTTATGGCTTTAAGCTTTGCGGTCGATCTTTTATTTGAATATACAAAACGGGAAAGGTCCTCAATGACCCTCAGGCCTTCCTTGGAACGGTTGATATTGGCGTCTATTACAGTATAAATATTTTTTTTATTTTTCATTGCTGTTGATCGTCATATTGGAAGCGATCTTTTTTATTATATGCCTTGCGGAAACTCCCTCATCCTTCCATTTTCCGAGGATGAACCCGAGTAAGGCTACCGCCAGTATGAACAGCGTCTTGAAGAAACCGAATATGACGAGGAAAAGTCCAAGTAAAAATCCCGCCAGCAGTCCTGCTATCTTCCAGAAATTAAGTATGATATATTTTAAAAACGCGTTCATTTTTCATCTTCCTTTGATTTGAAAACTATCTTGCTCACTATGACCGTTGGCTTGATCGGCGCTTCGATGCCGAGAGTGTACTGTATGTACTTTACGATAGCCTCCTGAACTTCCTGCGTCACTTCGGAAACGGACCTGTCCGAATACAACGTGACGCGCGCCGTTACTTTCATGCCCTTGCGCGTTGAAATAACCTTACCCTTGATATCCTTTACGCCCTTCACCTGGTTCTTGACCACCCTTGAAAAATCCTCTATAGCCCCGAGCGAAACCATGATCTCTCCGAGCGGTGATTCCAGAACTACCGTTCTCTCCGTGCGCCTTTTTTCAAGATTGCCGAACATCGTAAAAAGAGCGACCGCTATGAGGAATATCCCGAGCAAAAGCACCACAAGCCTTATCGCGATGATCTTCGCAGTATCGGTCTTTGCGAGGGAATTGATGAAATTCTGCGCGGCATTCAGCGACCACTGGTTGGCGGTCTGCGTGGTTGAGATGGCGATAAACATCACTCCAACAAATAAAAATAATAATGTATTTATCGCGATTATGATCCTGTTATAATATTTCATGATCCGGTCCTCCCTGATATAAAAAAATCATTGTTAAGTTGTATTTCTTTCCTTACGCTGTTTATATTGACGTGTATTTTTTCCACGGTGAGTCCTGTCATTTTTTCTATAGCTTCTTTTACCCTGTCCTGCACTTCGGAGGCTATATCCGATATTTCCCTGCCGAAAACTACTATTATATTCATATCAAGACTGACGCTCTCGCCTGCGGTACTGACCCTTATGCCCCTTGTCAGGTCTGTTACGCCGAGAGCTTCAGCGAGGGCTCCCGCGGCCCCTCCGTCGAGCCCTGAAACTCCGTCAACACCCTTCGCGGCAATGCAGGCGATAGCCGCTATCGCGTCATCCGATATCTTTATGCTGCCTGAATCGTTTTTTTCATCAACCATATTACACCTCTACAGTGATCTTTCTTTTTCCATTTTCTCAATAAAACTTGTTGAATAATTATTCTTTATAAAATTATCATTTTCAAGTATTTTTTTATGGAGCGGTATCGTCGTCTTTATGCCTTCTATGACAAATTCATCAAGGGCCCTTTTCATCCTGGCTATGGCTTCCGTCCTGTCCCTGCCGTGGGCGATAAGTTTGGCTACCATGGAATCGTAATTCGGCGGTATTCTGTAGCCTTTATACACATGCGTATCAACCCTTATACCTGGCCCTCCCGGGACATTGTATTCGGTGATGGTTCCGGGCGACGGGCAGAAATTATTATCCGGGTCTTCCGCGTTTATCCTGCACTCGATGGCGTGCCCGCGCATTTTTATTTCCTTGTTTGGTATGGACATTTTTTCGCCTGAAGCTATCCTGATCTGTTCTTTTATGATGTCAAAATCCGTGACTTCCTCGGTCACGGTGTGTTCCACCTGCACCCTTGTGTTCATTTCCATGAAATAGTACCGGCCCCATCTGTCCATGATGAACTCTATGGTCCCGGCGCCTTCGTATTTGACGGCGCGCGCGAGCCTTACCGCCATGGCGCACATCTCGCGCCTGGTCTTTTCACTCAGCATGGGCGACGGTGATTCTTCCAGCAGTTTCTGGTGCCTTCTCTGCACCGAGCAGTCCCTCTCGCCGAGAGCTACATAGCTGCCGTGCCTGCTGTCGCACATGAGCTGCACTTCTATATGGCGGGGTTCTTCTATATATTTTTCAAGATAAACATCCGGATTATTGAAGCATGCCTGGGCTTCCTGGCTCGCTGTTTTGAAAGCTGACCGTAATGAAAGGTCGGTATGGGCTATCCTCATACCGCGCCCGCCGCCTCCGGCTGTGGCCTTGAGCATTACCGGCAGCCCTATTTTTTTTGCTATCTCCACCGCGTCGTTCTCGTCTTTCAATATCCTGCCGGAACCCGGCACCGTGGAAACTTTATTCGCCGTGGCCGTCGCTATAGCCTGGGCCTTATCGCCCATGGCGCGTATCGACGCCGCGGACGGCCCTATGAATTTAATATTACACTGCCCGCAGAGTTCTGCGAAATGCGCGTTCTCGGCTAAAAATCCATATCCCGGATGGATGGCTTCCGCGTCGGTGACTTCGGCCGCTGAAATTATAGCCGGTATATTCAGGTAGCTGTCTTTGGAAGGAGGAGGGCCTATACATACCGCGTGATCTGCATACCTTACATGAAGCGAATTTTCATCGGCTTCGGAATATACGGCAACCGTTTCCACGCCGAGTTCCTTGCAGGCGCGGATAACGCGCAGGGCTATTTCACCCCTGTTCGCGATAAGTATGCGTTTAAACAAGATCTTTCCCCTTTCGGAAAATCAATTTTAGGATTTTTCCACGATTATAAGCGGCTGGTTGTATTCGACTGCCTGTGCGTTCTCAACGAGTATCTCTTTAACCCTGCCTTTGACTTCCGCTTTTATCTCATTCATGATCTTCATGGCTTCGATTATACAGACTGTTTTACCCGGCTCCACCGTGTCTCCCACCTTCACGAACTGCGGCGTATCAGGGGACGACGATGTATAATATGTACCCACCATCGGCGATTTGATAACGCCTGTACTGGCGTCATCAACAGGTAATTTTTGCGCCTCAGGTTCCGCAGCCTGTGCTTTCTGTACCGGCTGCGCCGGCGCGGCGATATACTGCTGGGGAGCCGGAGCTGTCGCTGTTATTCCGGCTTTTTTCATCTGGATCTTCAGGCCGGTATCCTCATATGAAAGTTCTATGAGCGAACCTTTTTCCATTATCTTTAAAGCTTCGTTCAGAGCTTCAACTTTGATATTGTTTTCAGATTCTTTTTTTGCCATTCTATCTCACCGCCTTAACCGGTATTTCAGACTCTTTCCACGTATTCTCCGGACCTTGTATCCACCCTTACAGTGTCTCCCTCTTTCACGAACATGGGGACCTGTACTTCCGCGCCTGTTTCAAGGGTGACGAGCTTTGTGGCGTTGCCCACTGTATCGCCTTTGGATGCCGGGGATGCCGTGACTACTTTCAGGTCTACTTTGTTCGGAATAGTTACTCCGAGCACTTCTCCCTCATATATGAGCATGGAAACTATCATTTCTTCTTTTAAAAACACCCTCTGTTCACCGATCTGTTTATCATCGAACTCATACTGCTCAAAGTTATCGGTATCCATGAAGTTATAGACGTCGTTCTGTTTGTACTGGAACTGAAGTTTTCTTTCTTCCACAAACGCGTCTTCGAATTTATCATCAGGGGAAAATGTTCTCTCAACGATCGTTCCAAGTTTGAAATTCCTCATTTTGAGCCTGACAAGAGGAGCCAGCCTCGGCCTCTGAACGTGATGGAACTGTACAACCTGCCATAGTGTGCCCTCATTTTTAAAAATGTCCCCGGGCCTTACAGTTGCTGCCTGTGCCATTATCAATTCCTCCTTAAAATGTCAATCACTAAACAATAATTAGTGAATCGCTAAGTTTGCCCAGCTTTTGCGGGGTATTATCTGTTATCAGGTAGTCGTCTTCTATCCTGATACCGTATTTTCCTGTAAAATAAAGACCCGGCTCGCACGTCAAAACCATGCCGGGTTCGAACTTAAGTTCTTCTTTGTGGCTCACCCCGGGCGGTTCATGAATGTCTATGCCGAGCGAGTGTCCGAGGGAATGAGTAAAGTACTGCTCCAAACCCTGTTCCGCAAGATATTCCCTTGCCTTTTTGTCCGCTTCCTTTATGATATTGCCGGCTTTATAGTATTCAACACCGGTTTTTTTTGCGTTTTGAACAATATTATAGTGATTTTGAAGATCTTTAAAACGATTTTTAATTATACCGAAAGCCATAACCCTTGTCAAGTCAGAACAGTATCCCTTATACCTGACCCCGGAGTCCATAAGCACCATACTGCCGGGCTTTAATTTTGTGTCGGATGTGCCGTGATGCGGAACAGCTGCATTTTCATTGAATGCTATTATTGTGGAAAATGACACCCCTTCCGCTCCGGCCTTCCTAACATAATATTCAAATTCGGCGCTCAGATCCTTTTCCGTAACTCCCTCTTTCAGGCGGGACGCTGTATCCATGACAGCGGCCTCATTGATGCTGACGGCTTTTTTAATGAGTTTTATCTCATCCGCGTCTTTTATCATGCGCATGCGCCGCAGCATGTTGTCAAACGTAACCGCCGGAATAATCTCTTTTACCATGATATAATCTGCCAGGGGTATATTCCTGCTTAAAAACACCCCGGAAGTCCCGTTGATGTATTTTTTAAGGTCCTGTTTGAAATCCTTCGTGATGCATATCTCAAAATCCTTTGAGATGGGGCTGTTTTTTACGTATCCCTCATAACGCGGATCGGTTATGAATACTGCCCTGTTGCTAAAAACAATTATTTTACCGAAGGTGCCGTCATATCCGGACAGGTAAAAGACATCTGACGGATCAGCTATGTAATAAGCCTGCTTTGGATTCAGGACGGATGATACACGGGATACGCGCTGTTTCAATGTCATTCCTTTGTGATTATGCCCAGATTGTACTCTATAATGGGCCTGTACGGCGGGAACGATTCAAGAAAATTCCACGTCGAATCAAAGAATTTTATCATACCCGGCGTGTTTATCCAGCTTACGCGCGCCGAAAAATGTTTTATTTCATAAGGCAGGCCGGTCGAGTCCATGATGCTTTTGAACCTCTTCTGATTGAAGTGCTGATGATTGCCGCGCAATGTGAGGTTGACGTAAAAAAGCGGATTGTACCTGTTCGCTTCCACGACTATGACCCTTTTTTTCGCGACGCGAGCCATTTCTTTCAGCGCGTTCTCGGGGTTTGAAGCGTGGTGGAGCATATCCTTTTCCATGACAGTATCAAAACTTTTATCATCAAATGGCAGCTTTTCCGAGTCGCATTTCATAAAAACAAGGTTTTCATTCTTGAATTCTTCCCAGCGCGGATTTGATTCGATGTCCGTCGCGGTTATTTTTTTAAAAAATTTAAGGCGCATAAAAGCGTCCTCTCCGTCGCCGCATCCGGAATCAAGCATCGTTTCTCCTGTATAGTAGCCGCTGGTTTTGCGTATGACCCTCTCCTTGTACTCGAACACGTTCGCCGGAGTTTTATTTGTCATATTTTCTCAGTTCCGCGATGACCTCTCTCAGGGCCGGAGCGTCAAAAACTTTTTTACCTGATATCTCATTGGTCACGGCCAGGTACATCTGCGAGAGCAGTTTTTTTATCTCCGGTTCAAGCGGCGGCGGCATTATCTTCACAAGCTTTTTCCAGTCAGAGCCGCCTGCCTTTTTGGCCTTTTCAACTTCGGTGAACCATTCCGTTTTCCTGTAATACCTGCGAGCGAATTCCTTGCTGATATGGAAATTATCGTACATGAACCGGCATTCATCCGGCGTGCCGAGCACGTCGACCACTATTAAATTTCCTTTAAGGTCGACCCCGAACTCAAACTTGCCGTCCACGTTCTCTATCCCGGCTTTTTTGCACGCCCCGGATATGATCTTATCTATTTTAATTACCGTATCTTTCAATTTTTTCATGCGGCCTTTGTCAAGCCCTGAAACAGCTGCGGCTTCGGGCCACAATATATATCTGTCGGTATGTTCAAGTTTTGTGGATACGTCAAGTATGGGTTTTTTTAATGTTTCATTGACAACCGGCTCATGATCGTAGCCGAGGTCCTTGAACGTGACCTGCCCCTCTTTTACCCTTTTGAAAACGCTGGAGCCTTCGGTAAGTTTATTGCGGTATATGACCTCAAGCGGCACCAGATAATTTGCCTGCTTTGTTTTATAGACCGAATAGTCGTATTTGTTCGCGGCTTTATCATAGGAAGGACGAAGCACGCGCACGACTTTTACCTTCATTTTATTTGAATAACCGTTCATTTTTGAAAATTTCCTGAATTCTCCGTTCTCTTCAACCCCCATAAAGTGCGTTTTTATGCCGTTCTTTTCCAGCAGTTCAAAAAAATAAGCCGACAGCATGCAAAGCGCGCTGCCTTTCTTTTCTATATGGTCCGGCATTTCTCCCCAGTCAAATACCGAATACCTGTCTGAAAAAATGAATACCCCTTCGCCTTCCGCGTTCAAGTCCGCCTGTTTGATTATCTCAACTTCTTTTACACTGCCCATGATACACCTCTTATTTTAAAATATCATTACCGCCTGCAAAAACAAAATCACGGTATTTTATCAAAAATTTATGAAAAGTGGAACTAAATTCATTACGGATCAATCTTTTTTCAGCTCTGCGGCCACAATTTTTGACATCATTTCAATATCCATTTCCGTCGGTTTTTTTGCCTTTTCCGACCATTTGATCCTTTTGTCTTTTCCTATCACATACACATAAAATAAGGACGGATCGTCCACGAAAAGGCCTTTCATCATCCTGTCCTTATCCCCTGAATATATCAGAAAGCTTCCCCGCTGTTCCTGCGCTAGAGCTCCTTTAATGCCGTTCAATATAACCCCGCTTATAAAAGGCATTTCCGGTATCACCGCTACCTCCCAGAAAGCCGTACCCGGACCTGCTTTATATGCCGACTTTAAAGATGTAAGCCATGACACGGTATCTGCCGTATCCTGCCTGGCAAATGTCATGACAGCCACTTCGACTTTCGGCGACACAGGGTCGGGGACAGTGATATTCGCGCCGTCCAGGTTTTTTGCCGTAAAAGACGGAAAAATATTACCCCGGGCAAGCGTTGTTCCTGTATCCGCGCCGTCTGAATATATCACGGCTGAAAATGCCGCCATTGATAATATCATAAACAATATTTTTTTCATTGTTCACCTTTTTTGATCTTCCGATCATATATAATTATATCATAACGGACATGATGAATCGCGGCGGATTTTATGATATAATCTTTTTCATGGATAATATATATGACATCTCAAATTATGATTATGTCTTCCCGAAAGAGCTGATAGCGCAGACCCCGCTTAAGGACCGTGCTTCATCAAGGCTGATGGTCCTTGACAGGGACTCAGGCGGCATAACGCACGAAACATTTTCAAACATCCTGGATTATATTTATCCCGGCGATTGCCTGGTCCTCAATAACACAAAGGTAATACCGGCAAACCTTGAAGGCAGGGCAAAAAACAACGGTGCAAAAATTTCCATTCTTGTACTCGATAAAACGTCCGGCAACAGATGGGACGTGCTTATGAAGAACTCCAGGAGGGTTGCAGAGGGGGACAGCGTTATTTTTGACGAAGGCATTGAACTCATTGTGGTGCAAAAAAAAGGAAAAATAGTTGAAGTTGAATTCAATTACTCCCCGGCAGAACTTGTGCAAAAATTATGGCAGGCCGGAACCATGCCTCTGCCTCCTTATATTAAGGAGAACATCTACGACAGATCTCACAGGGACAGTTACCAGACCGTATACGCGCAGAAGGAAGGCGCTGTTGCCGCGCCTACTGCCGGCCTTCATTTTACCCGGGAAATACTCGATAAACTGGAGAAAAAAGGGATAAAAAAGGCTTTCGTGACGTTACATGTCGGCATAGGTACATTTGAATATATAACGGCTTATGACATAAGGGACCACAAAATGCACTCTGAAAATTATGAAATATCTGCCGCTGACGCTGATAAGATAAACAGCACGAAAGCTTCCGGCGGCAGGATCATAACCGTGGGAACAACCTCCATGCGCACCCTTGAAGCCGCCGCTGATAGCAAAGGCCGCGTTTCACCGCAGAGAAAATCGACGGATATTTACATATACCCCGGCTATAAATTCAAAATATGCGACGCTATGATCACAAATTTTCACCTTCCAAAGACATCGCTGCTCGCGCTTGTATCTTCATTCGCCGGGCTTGATAACATTAAAAACGCGTATACGGAAGCCATTAAAAATAAATACAGGCTGTTTTCTTACGGTGACGCGATGTTCATAAAATAAATTTCAGCGCGCTAATTTTATACGAAGATATTATTGATGTTTAACAAAAGCATTGACAAAAGCTAAAAGTCCGTATAAAATAAGACAAAATCTGAACATTGAGGTAAAAATGGGCGGAAAACGGAAAATTTTGTTTTTATTTTTATCTATACTTTTGGTTATCCCGTCTTTCATATCGGCCATAACAATCGTAAAAACACCTGCTTTGATCGCGCAGTCACAGGATATTTACAAAAAAATGATAGTTTATATTTTTGAGGACAGCAAAAGTTTTTATCAGCTTGGCATGATGGAAATGGACGGCCGCAATAAAAAAATATTAACAGGCTCCGGTAACAACTGGAGTCCGGCAATTGCTTCCAACGGCGATAAAATAGTTTTTTATTCCGACCGGTCAGGCTCCGCAAATCTATGGACAATGGATGCCGACGGCTCCCATCAGGTACAGATAACTTTTGATAGATCCGATATCAACAGTATCGACCTTTATAACAGGGGACAGATCGCCTGGTCAAAGGACTCCCGCTTAATATACTTTTTAAAGAACGGCGATATATGGGCCATAGACTTGAACGGGGAAACACCGACAGTGCTTACAAATTGCCATGATGTTACCATATTTAAGCTGTCTCCGGACCGGGAAAAAATAGCATTTGCCAGGGAAAAGACCAAACGGCACAACGGTATATGGGTGATGCTGGCCTCCGGAACGGATACAAAACAGCTGACTGACAGTAATATCATAAACCCTTCCATTGATTGGGCCGATAATTCATTGATAATTTATTCAACCAACCTCGGTATTTCCTTCATTGATTACAGCGGTTTAAGCAAAAAAATTTTTAAGGAAACAAAAACCACAGCTAACGATTTAGAATGGAGCAAAGCCCTTCCTGATAAAAATTCAAATTACATAGCGTATATAGCCGGTAATAACGGGGTTAAAAATATTTTTATAGCCAGACCGGACGGAAGCAATGAAAAACAGATAACTAAGACAGGCTCTTTTTCGCCTTTTTGGTCGACTGACGGCAGAGCATTAATATACGTGGAATCCAGCAACTTATATATTACGGATATTGAAAAATCCGATAAAACAAGGCTTACATACGATTTCAGCGTATATTACCCGATAGCCGCGGATATTAAAATGAATCCGGCAGCCGCGAAATGAACGGAGAATATAATGCGTAAAAATATGCTGATTTTATTTACAGCCATAATAGTCCTGATTTTTTTATCCGCCGGCACGCAGGGCTGCAGCCGGAAAAAAACAGCTGCCGTTCCGACTCCGGTGCCGACAAATACGCCGGAACCGCGCATGGAAAAGATAGTTTTTACATATAACGGCAACCTTTTATGGATGGACCCGGACGGTTCGAACAGGCAGGAAATATTCCATGACAATACATCAAAATGGTTCCCGTCAGTCTCGCCTGACGGATGGTCTGTAGCTTACTGGGTACAGACCGGAAAAAGCTATAATTTATGGATAGGGGACCTGAAAACGAAACGTTCCATACAGGTAACTTTTGATTCTGACGCGCTTGACAGCGATGTCCAGAATTTCAATTTCAGGAACGCGTGCGCGTGGACAGCCGATTCACAGTTCATAGTTTACGCCCGTACGAATGAAATATGGAAAATGAAAAGGGACGGTTTTGACCAGGTATCGCTTACCGACACCCACAACTGCATGTCGCCGGCAGTTTCAAAGGATAATAAACTCGTTTACGTCCAGAAAGATAACGACACCACCTCAAACCTTTATATTAAGGATATAGACGCCGTAATCTCCGATAAACTCACGAACTTTTCCGGTAAAATGGCCGGATCCCCGGTATTTTCGCCTGACGGACAGAAGGTTCTTTTTACCGTAAACGAAGCTGATATGATAAATCTGTATATCACCGATATCACTTTAAGGAAGGAAGAACCGCTCACCTTTGACGGAAAAAGCAATTGCCCTATATATAATCATGACGGCAGCATGATAATTTTTTCAAGCTTCATAACCGATAAATACCAGCCTGAAATATGGTCCATGACCCCTGATAAATCAAACAGGATCAGGATAACAAAGGAC
>Ga0224525_1000341_pt1 | contig 22251 bp, 20 predicted proteins | sample CFST100metaG_FD_179874 | JGI IMG/M metagenome (GOLD analysis project Ga0224525, IMG submission 179874) | Peat soil microbial communities from Stordalen Mire, Sweden - C.F.S.T100 | ecosystem: Environmental > Terrestrial > Soil > Wetlands > Peat | place: Sweden: Norrbotten County, Stordalen Mire...
CGGCGCACCTGTCTTTACAGTTGCTTTTAGGAAACCGGGGCGGCTCGATCGGCGAAACATCGGCTATTGCGCTCATTGCCGGCGGAGCATTTCTTTTAATTCGAGGCATCATTACCTGGCATATTCCCGTTTCCATGATTGTAACTACCGGGCTCATTGCTTTTGCCTCGGGACTGCATGTGGATGGCGCCATGGTTCATTGTATGTCCGGAGGACTTCTTCTTGGCGCATTTTTTATGGCAACCGATTACACTACCGCGCCGGTCTATCCTTTAGGTAAAATCATTTTCGGGATGGGTTGCGCAGCTATTTTAATGACCATTCGCCTATGGGGCGCATACCCCGAGGGGTGCATGTTCGGAATTCTCATCATGAATATTTTCACGCCGACCATCGATAGACTCACTTTTCCTAGAAGATTCGGTGAGATAAAACGGAGAGCCCAATGACAAGCGGAAACCATGGGTCAAAGACCTTTGAGCTTACTCCTTTTACCGTCATGGGGATTGGAATTTGTCCATTGCTTGCCGCATCAAAGGGACTGGCGGAGGCCATGGCCCTCGGGGTTGGAATGGTTGTCGTTCAAATGCTGACCATCATTCTTTTAGCGCCGGTTCGCCGTATGATTCTTCCCGGAGCGGCGCCGTTTTTTATTGTTATTACGGCCGGAGGTTTTGCAACGGCTTGGAGCAGTGCGGGAGTGGCATTCTTCCCGGATCTGTTTTCATCACTATCACTTTACATAATGTTGTTGCCTTCAGTGCTGCCGATACTGTGCACGGCGCAGTGGCTCAATCAAACCGAAGCGCCCGGCAAGGGAGCATTTGCCTGTATAAAAACAGCCGCGTTAACCTGCGCGCTGCTCCTTTTTATCGGTATGATACGGGAGCTTCTCGGGTCGGGAACTCTTCTCAAGATAGTCGTCTTTCGGCATGCGCCGCTTTTGTGGTTGCTGACAATTCCCGGAGGGTTGACTGTTGCGGCATTCAGCCTCTACGCATATTCGGCGCTCGGTTATCGTAAAAACAAATCCGGAGACGCGTCATGACCCATTGTTTGGACATACCCCTCGGGGCAATCGATCGGAATGTTGTTTTTGGGGCGCTCATCGGCGTCGAGACCCTCTTTCTTGTGTCACAAAGCCGTGTTCGGGGAGCCGTTGCTTTATGGGGAATGCTTCTGCCCGCGCTCCTGTGCGCCGGTGGTATTGAGGTTTTTGTCGTCGGTCTGCTTAGATCAATGCATGCGGCATATCTATCGCCGTTTTTCTGCCTTCTGATTGCCGCCGGCTTTGCACAGACAATAACGGCAATTCATCGTCGAGGATATCAGGTCGGCGGAGAGGATGACGGTAATCTTCTTCTCTTTGCGTCCATGACCGCCCTTCTCATCACTCTCCCTAATTGGGGCGGCGCAAGGTTGACGTGGTCCTCGATGCTTGTTTCGGCGGGGTCCTTGTGGCTGGGCTTTGGGATCGGCCTCGCATGTTTTGCGAGCTTGGGGCCGCGACTGCACGGTTTGGCGAAGGGTTCCCGCGCCACCGGAGTGATTCTTTTCATATTGACACTTGCGGTTATCGCGACGGCCTTGGGAGGGGTAACGGGCCTTAGGATCGGGCTTTCTCATTAAAACGCAGGGCCTTCGAGGTCAATCCGAGTTTATCGGGCCTTGACCGTCGTTGTAGTGCATCGATTATTTTTTTGCATTAAGCGGACGTTGGATTGTTCATTCTTCCTGAAAGTACAGTGTTATGCATTGTATGGTCATGTGTCTTATCCTTGCGGTGTCCTGCGCGTTTGCCGAATCGGATACCGCGGATGCCGTAACTTCGGCTACTTCCAAACGCCCTATGTCCGAAGTTACCACGTTCACCGATACTGCACCATCGGCATTGTCCGATAATGCAAAGTTGACAGCGGACCTCAAACGAGTTTTTGACAGGCAATACACCGCGGCCAAACTCCATAAACAACTTGCCTATGCAACGGCCGCGCTCGTTCTGGCAACTGATATCGAGGGCACGTATCATTTTCTTAACATGGAAAAATTGGGACATCAATTTCGTGATTCGGTCCGGACTGCGACGAATTCCCGACGTAGCGCAAGAAATCCGGCTATTCAGGCAATTGGAATAAAACAAGCATGGCTTGCTTCGGAATCCCAGCTTCTGCGGGCGCTGCATGGCGCGCTCATTTCGTCGAGCATCGCCGCTTATACGGCCACGGCAACCATGGAGCTGACCGCTGGACGACTTGCCAAGGACCCTGAGGGCATACGCATGGCTCAACTGCACAGGAATATTTTTTATGTGCATGCCGCGCTCATGGCTTGCAATATAGCGCTCGGCTACGCGGAATCTCACGCTTTAAGTCAAGGAAATCATAACCAAGCGGTCGGCTTCGGCATTACCCATTTAATTATCGGATATTCCTTGCCGGTCATCATGATAGGTTCGGGCATGGTATTTCATGCACAACCGGGTCGATAACTATTTGTTTTAAAGCACGTGCCCACACGTATACATAGGTTGGCGAGCCCATCCGCCCTTTCAGATTCATCCGCGCGCCCACGGATTCTCCCTAAGGGGATTAGTGGGCGTTCAGGATCACGATACTGTTCCGGGAACCATTCACCAACTCGCTGAAATTCATGGCGAGTTGCGGGCCCCGGGCCGCCTCGTCGTCCTCATGTTTAAAGAAGACAAAAGCTTTCTTCCAATCCTGATCGAGCACTTTTTTAGCCCATTGCGAAAGTTCAATATCCGTGTAATCCGTTCTGCGCAAACGTAAATATCCCCAGCCGGCGGTCCTGATGATGTCCTGTATCGGATTTTCGTCCGTGTCCTCCAGGCCAAGAACCAAATTTTCCTTGCGAAGCAGACTATAGGTTTCTTCATGAAACCATGATTTGTTTCTAAATAAAAATGCGCAAGGAGTTTTCGGCGGGATGAGATCCAGAAATTCCGTCAGGAGTGAGAGGTTTTCCCTAAAACTGCCCGGGAACTGGAAAAGCACGGGGCCAAGCTTTTTATCCAGGGTGGAAATGGTTTTAAAAAAATAATTGGTTTCCTCCTTAACGTTATTGAGGCGCTTTATGTGCGTAATGATTTGGGGTGCTTTTATAGCGAAAATAAATCCTCCGGGAACCTGCTGAGCCCAGGAATGGAGGACATCCGCGGTGGGCATGCGATAAAAAGTATTGTTTATTTCCACTACCGGAAGCCGACTAGAATAAAAGCCGAGCATTTTATCGGCGGATAGTTTGTCGGGGTAGAAATTCCCCTTCCATTCCTTGTAACCGTATCCGCTGGTACCGGTTAGAATTTTCATGTGTTCCTCCTTTTCCGGCGACATATATAGCTATTTCTCCACTAATACTACGGCTTCCTCCGGTGTTTTATCGTCCCGCATCCTTAAAAATTCAGGTTGACGCAGAACCGCGTCCTTGGTCCATCCTGTAAAGGAAACCTCGCAGACCAGTGTCGGTTTTACCCAGGTTACCGGGGAGTCTTCGGGCGGTTTCGTCGCGAAAGGGCAGGTTTTTCTCACTAGTGGCCGGAGTTTTTTATACATTGTGTTAAGGTCTTGAGCATCGAAACCGCCTCCGGAATGACCGATGTAAACCAGGCTGCCTTTATTGTAAGCGCCGAGTACGAGAGTCCCCAGGTATTTTCTCGCGCCTCTTGGCGCTGTAAATCCGACGATGACGCAATCAAGGGTAAAACGGTTCTTTATTTTAAGCCACTGCTTGGTTCTGGTCCCGGGCTTGTAGACGCTCCGGGAATGTTTGGCGACAATGCCCTCTATGCCTTTTTGCTTTGCCGCGTTGAAAAAAGATTCGCCGTCGTTCCATATATGTTCCGAGTATTTTATATGTTCGTCAAGGGGAAGCAGCGTTTTTAAAAGATCTTTTCGTTGTATGAGCGGCAGGCTTGTCAGGTCTTTGCCCTGATAAAATAGTATATCAAAAACGTAATAGATCAAATGGCCGCTTGTTGACTTATTGTAATGTTGGAGCTTCTGGAAGTCGGGTATGCCGCTGTTGTCCGCAACGATGATCTCGCCGTCCAGTACGGCTCGAAATCCGAGTTGTTGCAGTGAGGCGGCAACGGACGGAAATTTATTGACGAGCGAAAGCCCGTTGCGGGAATGGATCGCGACGCTTTTTTCGTCGATCTCCGCGATTGCCCGGTATCCGTCCCATTTAACCTCAAATATCCAATCGGCATGGTTGAAGGGTTTTTTTATCGCCATGGGCTGCATGGGCTTCATGGCCCGAGGCATAGGGCTTATCGGGGCTTTGTCCACAAGGTTTTCGGGCGGTTTTTGAACGTCCCGCGCGGTCGGCAACGTTATTGCTTTGGGCGTTAGTTGCTTACTGTGACTTTCATCGGACAGCTCATCGACGGTTTTGCCTGAAAATACCGAGCTGTCAAGCTTGAGTACATCGTCGGCTGATGTATACTTGTCTTTTTTTTTGAGCAAAAGCCACGATTTTTCGTCCCAGCCCGTTTTAACAAGGGCAAACTCTCCCTTGAGCTTGCTCCCCGCGAGAACGAATTTCAAATCGCCCTTTTCCAGACCTTTCAAAAGCAACCCTTCTCCCTCTTTTTTGTCTTTTGAGAAAGGGGAGCCGTAAAAGCCCTTGTCCCAGATTATCACGGCGCCCGCGCCGTAATTGCCTTGGGGAATGCTGCCTTCAAAATCCTTGTACGCGAAAGGATGGTCCTCTACATGCACCGCCAGCCTTTTTACAGAGGGGTCAAGAGAGGGGCCCTTGGGTATGGCGAAACTTTTGAGCACGCCCTCCATTTCGAGCCTCAAGTCATAGTGGAGTCTTCGCGCAGCATGCTTATGGACCACGAAAACAAGATAACCTTCGTCATTTTTTTGATCGGGCGCCGGGCCCGGCTCAGGCGTTTTTCCCAGTACGCGTTTTTGACGGTATTCTTTAAGACTCATGAATTGGGCAGCCTCTGTTTTTTATCCAACATTTCCTTGAAAAATTCGCTGTGCTTTTCAGCCATCACCTCGGCTTGGGTAGCCAGGACCCTTAAGTGCTCGGGAGCGTGCAGTTCTAACGCCTTGTCAAGATCTTTCCATGAAAGAGGGAACGAGACTGACGGTTTTTCCAATGCGCGTAAAGAATAAACGCACACCATGGTCTTGGAGGCGTCGTTCTGGGACCAGTTGATGAATACTTTTTTATTTCGATATTCTTTATTCATTTTTGCGGTGACGAGGTCGGGAAAGTTTTTCTGTATGATGCTCGCGACGGCTTTTGAAAAATTTTTAGTATCTTCGAATTTCGTCTTTTTCCGGTCAAGGGGCGCGAATACGTGAAGGCCTTTTTTCCCCGATGTTTTTACGAAACATTCAAGCTTGAGGTCGGAAAGGACATCTTTTACCATGAGCGCTACTTTTGCGCAGTCAAGGACATCGGCGCCGACACCTGGGTCCAGGTCGAAAACCACGGAGTCGGGGTTATCGGGAAAATCGGCCTTTGCCAGGGGCGCGTGAAACTCGATGGAAGCCAGGTTTGTAAGCCAGATAAGGGTTTCCAAATTATTGGCCACGCAGTAGGTAATCCTTTTTTCATTTCCATAAGGAACTTCCGCTGTTTCCAACCAGGCGGGACGGGGGGCCGGACAGCGTTTCTGGAAAAAAAAATCTCCCTCCACGCCCTGCGGGTAGCGCTTAAGGGTCAGCGCACGGTCCTTGAGAAATGGAAGCATGAACGGGGCGATACTTCCGTAGTATTCAAGCGTTTGGGCTTTGGTGAAACCATAGGAAGGATAAAGATCTTTGTCAAGATTCGATAACGATAGTTCGCGTTCGTTAATTTTTACCGTTCTTTTATTCATCCGTTTTTTTCACTTTGCGCATGCTTTTTTCCAAGGCCGACATCAAATCCGCCATGCCTTCGGCCGCTTCTTCTCCCTGCGTCTCGGGAGCCTCAACCTCGGTCTTTTTCTTTATTTTCTTATTGATGATATCCAGAAGCTTTTTCCTGCGTCCGTTTGAATATTTTTCCGGGGTAAAGTCCGCCATCATTCCCTGTATGCTTTTTTTCATGAGATTATTTGCATCGTTCGAGGCTTCGTGCATTGCCGCGGCTGTATCGTTTTCAGGCAATATTTCATCGCTGTAATGGAGCGTGCTTATCGCCAGGGCGGCATCCCTGCTGATGATTAAAACGAGGTGTTCTCTATCGTCAAGAACAAATTTTGCTATGCCCGCCTTGCCGGTTCGCCGCATCGACTCCGCAAGCAAGGAATAGGATTTTTCGCCGCCTTTCAAGGGGACAAGAAAATACGGATGGTCGTAGTAGAGGGGGTCAACTTCCTGTATATCGATGAATTCCACGATTTCGATGGTGCGGCTCCGGTCGGGTGAGACTGATTCCAGCTCTTCGTCGCTTATCAAGATATGCTTGCCCGGTTCGATTTCATAGCCCCTGATGATCTCTTCGCGGGGAACTATTTTCTCCTCTTCCGGGCAAAACATTTTGCGCTCCAAAGGCGAGTAATCCTTGTCATGGAGCAGGTGAAACGACACCCGGTCCGGTTCCACCGACTTGACAAGACGCACCGGAATAGCCACCAGGCTGAAACTTATCGTACCGCTCCACAAGCCCCCTACCGGCGTTTCCGGGGAAGCCGGCGCATTACTTTGTTTTTGGCCGTTGATCGCGGCTTTTGCTTTATTCGATGTTTTCATGTTATGCCGCCTTCAGGCTTTTCTCGAGCGTTTCCAGTAGTTTGCCGGGTGTTGTCGGTTTAAGGTGTTTTGGAGTCATAAGCGTTATTTTTTGTCCCCTGGCCTTTTTCTCAATCATGTCCCTGAGCTTTTTCTGGTGTTCGTTACCATACTTCTCCGGCTGAAATTTGACCGTAAGCTTGTTTATCAATTCACTGCCTATACCCACTTCTTTTTCAGACAATTCAAACGACTCCAGGCCAAGGGATTTTACCGGTACTATTTCATCGGAGTATCTTAAAACATTAAGCCTCAGGTTCTTGCCGGTCGACAGAATCGCGCCGAAATAGGCGCGTTTTCTCATTACCCAGGTGCAGACGCCCGATGCGTTCAATTCTTTTAAAGCCGCGGCAAGGGCGCTATAACTTTTAACGACGTTATCAGGTTCGAGGTAGTAGGTGCGTTCTATGAAAACAGGTTCGATCCGGCTCGTTTTTACGAATTCATGGATATCAATGGTCCTGCTTGATTCAGGTTCGGCTTGTTGAAGTTCTTCCGGGTTCATGAGCACATATTTTCTTTCGTCTACAAGAAATCCTTTAACTTGCTCTTCGGCGGGCGCGGGGGCGCCGTCAAATTTACAAATCATCCGTTGATGGAGTTTTACCCGGTCGGTTTTATGCAGAAGGTGAAACTGGATGCGGTTCTGACTGACGGCGGTATGGAGCTTTACCGGCACGGTAATGTTGTCGAATTGTATGTTTCCGATCCAGAGTGTTGAAGCCATGCTTTCCCCTTTTTAGTAAATAAAAAAGCAAATGGCATGCCAATCAGCTCTCCGTTACGCCGGTGGAGCGCACCTAATCTCCCCGCCTTCTGGTATAATAGTTGCTTCTTTTTTCTATGGACCTATTTTTTTGAAAGAGGGTAACCATGAAGGCAATCAGAGTCCATGAGTTCGGTGATCCGGAAGTCATGAAGCTGGAAACCGTCGACGAATTAAAACCCGGCCCCGGTCAAATCGTTATCACCATAAAAGCCGTGGGGATCAATCCCGTTGAGGCGTACATTCGCTCGGGCGGATATGCCCGGAAGCCGAATCTGCCCTATACGCCGGGGTCCGACGCGGCCGGTGTTGTTGACTCCGTGGGAGAAGGAGTGCGTGAATTCAAGTCCGGCGATCGCGTGTACACCTGGGGATCGATTTCCGGCGTTTACGCGGAAAGATCGCTATGTACTGAAGCGCATTTACATCCGCTACCCGACAATGTTGATTTCAAGCAAGGCGCGGCCCTGGGCGTTCCCTACGCAACCGCCTACCGTGCTCTCTTCCAAAAAGCTTTTGCGCAGCCTTCCGAAACAGTGCTCATCCACGGCGGAAGCGGAGGCGTTGGCATTGCGGCGATACAACTTGCCCTTGCGGCGGGATGTAAGGTGATTGCCACCGCCGGATCGGAGGCGGGCCGCGCTTTAGTGGCGTCCCAGGGAAAAGCGCGCGTACTGGATCACTCCACGTCGGGATACCTTGAACAGATAAAATCCCTGACCGCCGACCACGGCGTGGACGTGATCGTGGAGATGCTCGCCAATAGCAACCTGGCAAATGACCTGGAAATCCTTGCACCCAAGGGAAGGGTCATTATTGTTGGAAGTAGGGGTCCGATTGCCATTGACCCCCGCCATTTGATGGGACGCGACGCTTCGATCACCGGCATGGTTCTGTTTAACGCGCAGGAAAATGAATTGAAAAGCATTCACGCGGCCATTATAGCGGGATTGTCGAATGCAACCTTGAGGCCGGTCATAGGCCGGGAATTTTCGCTTGGCGATGCCGCCTTGGCGCATAGAAGAATGATGGAAGAGCGATCGTTAGGCAAAACCGTTTTGATACCTTGATTCAAGTTGGCTGTTGCGCATGCGTACCTCCTAGAGGACTTCTTTCAGAAACATTTTCATATAGCTGAAAGCGCGTTGCGCGGAAACGGGATTATATGCCATGCCTTTGCTTGGGTCGTTACCGGAATTGGGGTTGGTAAAGGCATGAACGGTATTACTGAAAAAGACCATTTGCCAGTCGATACCGGATTTTTTCATGGACTCTTGAAATTGCGTGATAATTTCTTGGCTCATGGTTGGGTCATTGGCGCCATGAAGGACTAATACTTTGGTTTTGATGTTCGATATATCCTCGGGTTTGGGCGAAAAAAGCCCGCCATGGAAGGTTACCGCGCCTTTAATGTCCGCACCGCTGTAGGCAAGCTCCAATACGGCCGATCCGCCAAAGCAAAATCCCTGGGCTGCAACGCGGTTCGGGTCAACCATTTCCATGGAAACAAACTTTGCGAGCCCTGCTTTTACCCGTTCTCTCATGAGCGGCGTTCCTCTTACTTCTCCTGCCATTTTAGCGGCTATTTTCGGGTCAACGGTCTTTTTCCCATCTCCGTACATATCAACCGCAAAGGCCGCGTATCCCAATTTTGCAAGGTCCTTTGCCTGGGTTTTGGTAAAATCATTGAGGCCCCACCATTCATGAACCACTAACACACCGGGTAATTTTCCTTTAATGGCATTGTCATAAGCCAAAAAGCCCTTAAAGGTCATGGCGCCCAGCGTATAATCCACTTCTTTTGTTACGACCTCGGCGCTTGCTGTAACGGATAAAATCGGTAGAATAGTCATAAGCATTTTCCATTTCATAGAGAACTCCATGAAAAGGGTTTATAAGGAATAGAATCATTAATAAAGCAACTTTTATGCCTGATTTGGAATTAAAAACCCATCGGAAATGAAAATTACACTTTATTAAATAGGCACAACATCCATGCCAGCGACAAGAAGTGCATTTTGAAAGTTAATTTATGCGAAAAAAATTGAAAAAGAATAAGAGAATATTCGCGTTTTTAGGAAAATTAATTTCTAACCATGTTAAGGCACGGTATGTAGCCTTTGCGGGCTTTTCTGGCATAGTTGTTGCAATAATCATGGTTAAACTCTTCTTCAGAAACTTAGGTTGGGAGACGGCTGCGCGTTTAGCGTAGATAGCTATTTTCATAAGTAATTTGAAGGAATTTTTACGGCATCCGAGGGAATGATTGGAAAATGCCGAATGGTATCATCTGGAGGAATATTAAAAGTCGTTTGATATGGTAAACAAATTTCTTTACAAGGAGGATTTATGATAACCGTAACCGGGGCAACGGGCAAAACGGGTTCGCTAACTGCCGAGCTATTGTTAAGTAAGGGTGAAAAGATCCGCGTTTTGGGTCGCTCGGCGCAGCGACTGCAAGGACTTGCGGCAAAAGGAGCCCAGGTAATGGCGGGCGACCAGTCCGATGTCCAATTTTTAACCAAGGCGTTTTTAGGGGCCGATGCGGTCTACCTTCTGATACCGCCCAAAATGGATGCGGAAAACGTAAGGAATAATTACGCTTTAATGGGAGACGCGGCAATAACCGCCCTGCGAAAATCCAATACGCCAAAGGTGATTTTTCTATCCAGTCTGGGAGCGGAAAAAAATGAAGGAACCGGGCCGGTTGTCGGTCTTCACGACACGGAAAGGAAGCTTGAAAAACTCAATAAAACCGATTTGGTTTTTCTCAGGGCCGGCTATTTCATGGAAAACCTGTTGACCGGGCTTACGACATTGAAAAAACAAAATGTTTTCGGCAACACCATGGAACCGGACGCACAGGTGCTGATGGTGGCGGTGAAGGATATTGCCGCCGAAGCGGCAAAGCTTTTATTGGATAAAAACCGTAATGGCCACGGCATCGTCGATGTGTTCAGCGATAGGATTTCTTTTTCGGAAATGGCGCGGGTTATCGGCGTCGCCATCGGCAAGCCCGATTTGAAATATATGCGCTTTCCCGATAACGACGCGGTGGCGGGAATGACCGCGATGGGGTTGTCGGGCGATTTGGCTCGGTCCTTCGTCGATCTTTCTCATGCTGTAAATGGCGGGCTTATCACCACGACCATGGGAAATCCGGAAAAACCCATCGGCGCAACCCGATTTGCGCAATTTGTGCATGAGGTGTTGTTGCCTGCGTATGCGGCGATTTAAAAACCGTTGCTGTACTATACGCCGAGCGTAGCGTAGTGTTATTACACGAGAGAGAAGTGTTAACAAGACCTTTCGCCGCAGGCCCGGCGAAAGGTCTTTGTCGCCGGTTTTCGGAAACTGAATGCATTCCGCCTTCCCTGCCCTGTTAGGCTATGCCGCACATTGCCCTCATGACCGCTGATTTTTGCACCTATTTCCGCTTAATCATGGTATTTTTAGGGTAGTAGTTTTTGAGAAGCTCAAGGGATATCTTCTTTAAACAAAAATATATATATAACAAAAGTTGTTCGGTGGGAATATGTAAGGCAACCTATGAAATATACACATTTTATTTCCATGACAGTTTTCTTTTTTCTCCAGGTCGCGTCGGCGCAGGATACCATTTCCTCCAGTCCGGTATGGATCCCATTAAACTCAACTCCGAGAGATACCGGACTGTTTGTGGTAACCCAGACTGTCAATGCATTAGCATGCCGCAACGGGAAGCTCTTTGCGGGAGGTAATTTTAAGAAAATCGGTTCCCTTGCCACCGGCGGTGTGGTACAATTTGAAAATGGCGCTTGGAAACAAATCGTTGATGTCGGCAAATACGGTGTAGTCAATGCGCTTGTATTTGATACGTCAAATAATTTGTTGATCGGCGGGGATTTTGATTCCTCTGGCGTAAACATTTCCTTCAATATCCGCAGTTGGAATGGAACAAAAGCCACTGACCTTGATAAGGGTGTAAGAGATCCTATACGGGCCATAGCTGTGGATGAAAAAAACAATTACTACGTCGGCGGTGATGTGTTTAAAACCGGCGGAATCGTAAATAGTTATATTGATCTTGTCTTACAAAAATGGGACGGAACCGCCTGGAGTTCTTATTATCAATTTCCCGAGATGCATTGTGTTAACGGATCCCCCTGTTCGATGAGCGGGCAGGGCATAAATTCCATTGTTTCGGATTATTCCAAAGGTATATTCTACACCGGTTATGGATGCAATCAACCCTATTCGACACGCTATCGTTGTCCGGATGCATATGTTGTTGATTTTGAGGGAAATCTTTATTTTGCCGGCGGAACGTTAATAACGATTTCTCAACATTATTATCCTGGGCTGTGTAAACAAACATGGACCCCTTCGGGATCAACGATCACCGATACCGCACTTGCCTATGAGGGTTACCCGGGCGAAATAAATGCTCTTGCAGTGGACAAAAAGGGGAACCTTTTCTTTGGCGGGAATTTCAATGTCAAGCCGCAGGCGAGCAGTATCGCCGTCTGGGACGGAAAAACCATTAAACCCCTTGGAAAAGGCATTACAGGAACGGTAAAGAGTTTGGCGATCGATGAGAATGCCGGCATGCTTTATGTCGGCGGGGATTTTGACTACGCCGGAGGGAAATATTCGCCTATGATCGCTGCCGTTGATCTTTATCATAGTGAAGCGGCAAAAAATAAAAATGGTGCCGGTCAATCCATCAATAGATTGGAATTAAAATTAGTCAATCAAACCCTGACGGTATCAAATGCAACGGCGCATGATCGCGTTTTTCTTTATTCCTTATCGGGCCGCATGCTTTTGGAATCGCTCAACATTCCGGCAGTATCGTTGCAAAAACTTCAACCACAACCGATTTTAGTTGTTGTAAAACGGAATGGAAAGATTCTTGTTGCTCAAAAGATACTGGTTTTGAACAAACTATTTTAAATTTCTAAAACGGAGAGACTCTCTTCATAGCCCGATTTTATTTTTTGCTATTTTCCGCAATCGTATGTGCCCAGGCAGATTGGACGTTGGAAAGTCCGCTTCCTACCTGGAGAAATATCGCTGATTGTATCTGGACTGGAGACAAATTTGTTGCCGTAGGTTCTTTCGGGTTAGTTATGGTGTCGACTGATGCCACTCATTGGAAAAAGTCTTTAACCGCAATACATGCCCACCTACGATCAGTTGCCTGGACCGGCAGTGTATTTGTTGCAGTTGGTGATACCGGTACAATAATCACATCTAAAGATGCAGTAAATTGGACCTCAATTAACTCCAATTCTTGGAAAAATTTCAAGTGCGTGATTTGGAATAATTCACAACTCGTGCTTGTAGGTGATAACACGGATAACAAACCGATCAATAAACCCGGCGCCGTATACACGTCAATGGATGGGAATACATGGACATTGAGAAACCAAGGGACAACGACAATTCCTTTAAACTCGGTTATCTGGGTTGGCCAAAAGTTCGTAGCAATCGGCAGCGGAGGGAAAATTTTGACCTCGCCCGACGGAATCGTTTGGACCTCCATAAGTATATCTTACACCTCGACACTATCCTCAATCGCTTATTCGGGGACAATCTACGTAGCGCATGGAAATGGCGATACGCTGCTTACTTCAACCGATGCAGCGCAATGGACTATACGTACCACCGGGTATACCAATCAAATCCGGTCGTCTTGTTGGGCCCGGAACAATTTTATTGCGGTTGGCGATTCAGGAATTATTATTAATTCAATGGATGGAATTACGTGGGAAAAAAATACTTCTCCTGCTTCCAGGACACTGTCGTCAGTTCTTTGGAACGGAAAAACCTTTTGCGCCGTTGGCGACACGGGTACGGTACTTGCTTCATCCGATGGCCTGGCCTGGTCTTTAAAAAGCACCGAACCGCATCCTAAACTTCATTCAATCATCTGGGGGAACAATCTGTTTGTCGCTCTTGGTGAATCCGGAAGTGTATACACATCGCCTGATGGTTTAGCCTGGACAAATAGAACCTCCGGCACAACAACATTGCTCAATGAGGTGACTTGGAACGGCGCCAAGTATGTTGCTATCGGCACAAACGGTCCAATAATTACGTCTCCCAATGGCATGGATTGGAATATTCCGATATTAAACTTTCCCGATCAACTCCAACTCCATACGGTTGCAGGAAACTCAACACAATTCATTGCTTTAGGAAAGACATACGATAACGGACAAGGAATTTGGCGATATATTTATTCCTCTCCCGACGGCGTTTCCTGGACGTCAAAAATACACGGCGTGGAATCTAGTTCCGTTAATACTTTCGGTTCAATGGTTTGGACGGGGGATTTATTTGTCGCCGTGGGTAACGGAGTCCTTACATCCAACGATGGAAATTACTGGAACGAATGGAGCACGACTGATTTTAATGATGAACAAACCACCTGCGTTTCACCTAAAGAAACCACCCTATATGTTACAACCAATAGAGGTTCGATTTACTTTCATACCAGCGGCTATTCCTGGAGCAGAGCCTATTCAGATCCCAAAAGCTATTTATCTTCCATTTGCTGGAATGGCAGTGAATTTTTAGCCGTAGGCATTGCTGGAAAATTAATCACTTCGCCGGATGGTTCAAACTGGACTTCCATTGATTTAGGATACGGCGAAACGCCCGATTTTTACAGTATTATTCAAACGTTTGACCGGATGGTCATCTTCGGCGATAAAGGACTTGTGCTTTCGGCGCCAAAACCTGTTGTGTCAACTTTAAACGGTAAAAAAGTCACGATTTCAAAAATCTCGTCAGCCGGAAAATTATCGCTTGCAAAAAAACAAAACCATTTTGTGGTTAGCGCCGCCGGATGTACTCTACTAGGGCGACGAATTATTAACAAACATACCTTAAAGACTCCCTCTAAAGTGCCGTGAAAGTTCGCCGGCGATGATTAAAAGAAGCTGCCGATATTAATCCACAATAAGAAGAATGTAAGGATCCTTTTCTATGAATAAAACCAACCTGCGCTTCCGAGCCGATAAGCGCTCAAGCGTATTCTTTTGCGGTAAGCGGCACGAGCCTTTTTGCCGGAACCGATTGCGACGGCGTTTGGCGACTGCCATTGGGTAATAATCCCATAAAGAAACAAGACAAAAAACCAGTAGTCCAATCCTTATTCAAAATTATTCATGCAAACCATTTTAGCGCCGTTATTCCCCTATTCTTTACACTCCCAAATTTCCAACGCGTTACCATTCAAGTATTTGACCTTTCCAGGTGAAGAAAAATGACGAAAAAGTATTTACGGAAAGGATAAAGGGGGGAACGACGAAGAATCCATTCGTGAAACCGACCGCTGGCACGGCGATATCGACATCAATATGCTCGACGCCTCTTTTTCAGTGGAAGGCCCGCTTACTCCAAAACTGAGCCTGCTGACCACCGCGCGGCGAAGCTACATTGCAAATGTAGCTTCTTTTGCGTTGAATCTTTTCCATCTCAGCGTGCCTATGACCGTTGTTCCCTATTACTGGGACCTCGTTTCCCGGTTGGACTACAATCCCAATCCCCTGCAACACATGTTCCTTACCATCTTTGCCAGCACCGATGCATTCGACTTCATCACACAGCCCAGGCGGGGTGGCGGTACTATCGAAGTGGCCGGCGCACGGGATGAGCTCTCATTGAATATGGGATTTAAAAGCCTCATCTACGGCTATGATGTCGCCTTGTCCGACCGTTTGAAAAATGAGCTGCGCGCGTCTCTCGACCAATCGAAACAAATTTTTTCCTCCCGAATGAATTTCCTTGACTATTCGTTATACCTGCGCGATGAAACGACCTGGAAACCTTACGGATTTTTGACCCTTCGCACCGGGCTGGATGGTTTCGTGGACAGCGCCAAGGACGAATTCAGCGTATCCAACCGCGTCAACGCCGCGGTCAGCGCGAACAATGAGGCATATGTCAATGGAGGAGCATATGCCCGCACCATTTGACCATAAGCGCCATTGATGCGCTTTTAAGGACATCGAACGTTTCCACGCCGCAGATAATCGAGCTGGCCGATAATTTTTCAAGTATGCTCAAACTGCGCGCGCAAATGCGCACCAACGGATATTTCTTCTACACGCCTTCCTATGCCCGCAATGCCTACCGCGCTACGGGACGCGGAAGACTATTTTAAATGAAAAGGTTGATCCGCCGTTTTTCCTTTTAGTCATGACTGATAGTGCAGGCCCCGTAAACACTCTTGAAGAGCGCCGGCCCCATTATAACGGTTCCCCGATTGGCGAGGCGGTCTATGTGTTTCACCTGGGCTTGATGAGCTTTGGGACCGTACCTGTCAAGTCAATCAAATACTCCGAATGGAGTTTATGGATCAATGCTGGCGCCACAAGCTCAGTGGGGATGTCTACCTCGTGCTCGTGACCGCCTTCCACCTCGACTCGCATACCAGAGGGAGCGTCCCCCCCTCCCGACATGGGACGGTAAGTCGCGAGAATCCTGCCCGACCGGTCGGCAATAACCTTCATTTTCATGACAACTCCTTTAATCCAAGAATTTAAAACGTTTGAACCATCATTCACTACTGCCATCACGCTCCTGTTTTGATGTCTCCGAATCCAGTAAGCGTGAAGTTGGAAACACCGGGACCCTCGTTTATCACATCGAGAAAATATGTCACGCTCTGACCATCCGAGTTGCGTGCCGTGCCATAGCCAGTGACCCTAAGCGTGTTCGCTACGATGGGTGGTGGCTCGTTACTAATGAGCTGAATTGGCTCCGAGTACTGAACTCCATGATCGTCTCCCCACCAGTAATTGTATCTTCCTGACGCGCCCGGACTCAGCGTAAAGTTGCCCGAATGCCATGCCATTTGTACTCCTCCTCTTTATTGTGTTTTTGCCTGATAGGAAAATGTTTTTTTGTGTGAGTAATCATATAACAGTTCCGATCAGTCTATTAAAATAAACCAGCAAATATTATACCACGGAATTGCCGAAAAGGATGGGGTTTTAGGGTTTTAATGGTTCGTTTTATAGAGATTTTTCTCAGAATCGGACAATGGCGTGCGAAAATGACGAGAAACGTGACAATTTACTTTTCGTGCGGGCTTGTAACAATGCCGCTTCCAATGCACGCAAATTTTTAGCATATACCGCTTACCGACAAATTTAACATACCAATTATTGCAATTGCTCGGTTTTTAGGTGTTGGCGGATCAGCAGTATCCATGATACTAAATACGGGCGCAGAATTGCATTCCCGTCTTGCGATCTCGTTAATTGATTAATTGAGAACCGCCCCCTTATTGTCCCCTTATTTGTCGTCAGGCGCTTTTCTGTGCACGTTGCCCGGTTTGCCCTATAAAAGGAACGGGTAACTCGATATCCAGAGCCGTTTTTATTACATCTTCAATGGTGTCAACGAGAATAAAAGCAAGTTCACCCGCAACATCCTTCGGAATTTCTTTTAGGTCCTCTTCATTTTCACGAGAAAGAATGATTTGTTTTATTCCGGCCCGGTGGGCGGCCAGCACCTTCTCCTTGATGCCTCCCACCGGCATTACCGAACCTCGCAAGGTTATTTCGCCGGTCATCGCCAGCTTTGAATCGACCTTTTTGTTCAGAAGTAACGATGCCAGTGCGGTAAAAAGCGTTATGCCTGCCGATGGTCCGTCTTTCGGAATCGCGCCGGCCGGAACATGAATATGAATATTGTTCCGTATAAATTTAAATTGGGGAATCATATGAGCCAGACGCGACTCGATAAGGCTCAGCGATATCCGAGCCGACTCCTTCATAACATCGCCTAATTGTCCGGTGAGAATAAGTTCCCCCCTGCCCGGCATTGCAGAAGCCTCGATGAATAGAATATCGCCGCCCACCGGAGTCCAAGCAAGTCCGGTCACAACGCCGGGAATGTTGGTTTTCAGAACGTCGTCAAGTCGAACCTTCGGTTTACCGAGAATCTCCTTGATGAGCTGTTCGCTTACCATAATAGGGGCATCCTTTGAACCGGTCAGCACTTTTTCGGAAAGCGCCCGCGCCACTGCGGCGAGTTCATGCTTGAGGCCGCGAACTCCGGCTTCGCGGGTATAGTTGGTTATGAGCGCGTTAAGCGCACTGTCCTCAATGCAAACGGCAGCGTCGGAAAGCCCGAACTCTTCGATTACCGCGGGAACAATATGACGCCGGGCGATCTGGAATTTTTCGCTTGTGGTATAGCCGGTCATTTCGATGACCTCCATTCTGTCAAGAAGCGGCGCGGGAATGGTTGCCGTCGTATTGGCGGTGGCGATAAAAAACACTTCCGACAGATCGTACGGCACCTCAAGGTAATGGTCGGTAAAGGTGTTGTTTTGTTCCGGGTCCAAAACTTCAAGGAGTGCGCTTGCCGGATCGCCGCTGTAGCCGACCATAAGTTTGTCGACCTCGTCGAGGACGAAAACCGGATTGCGCTGCTTCGCTTTTTTCATCGACTGAATAATGCGGCCGGGCAGGGCCCCGACATAGGTTCTGCGGTGCCCCCGTATTTCCGCTTCGTCGCGGATACCGCCGAGGCTCAACCGCTGATAGCTGCGCTGCATTGCGCGGGCAATACTTTTTCCGAGACTGGTCTTGCCCGTTCCAGGTGGCCCGACAAACAGGAGAATGGAGCCCTTTTTATTCTTTTTTAATTTCATAACGGCAAGGTGCTGAATGATTCTGGTTTTGACCTTTTCAATACCGAAATGGTCCTCATCGAGGATTTTTCTGGCTTCCTCAATATCAAGATCCCGGTACACGCCGGGTTTCCACGGCAGTTGCAGCATCAGGTCCAGGTAATTCTGTATAACCGCCGATTCTTGACTTTCGGAACCGAATGCCTCCAACTTTTCAACCTGTTCGAGCGCAACCTCTTTCACCTCGTCCGGCATCTGGGCTTTTTCGATTAGATCACGATAATCTTTTTTACCCTTTTTTGCACCGGTGGTTTTTCCCAGTTCCTGTTGAATGGCTTTCATCTGCTCGCGCAGCATGGCCTCGCGCTGCGCCTTATTGACTTTCTCATGAAAGTTCCTGGACATCTCTATTTGAAATTCCACCGAATCCTTTTGCTCAAGAATCAAATCAATAAACCGTATACCAAGTTGTTTCTCCGAATCGATTTCGAGAATTTCCTGAATCTGAGGTATTGGCGCCGGCATAAACTTCAGCGTAAATCCGACTATTTCCTCTATGGTTGCAAGCTCAAGAATCTGCTTCACATACACGTCGGCGCCATGGAAGTTATGACTGATTTCGGTGAGCGTCTTACGAATGAATTCCATGACCGACTTTCGGCTGTTTTCGTCCAAATCCTCGATGAGGGGCAAAAATGAATAGGCGGTAGTTATTCCTTCTTTCGTCGCTATCGGATTTTCGGCCCGGATTCGCTTGAGTGATTTGAAATAAACCAGCGCTCCCCCGTCCGATTCCTGAATGGATTCGATATATACCAGGCAGCCTACGGTATAGAGATTGTCCGGCCTCGGCTCTGCGTCGGTTTTCTCCCGTAGGGTCAGGGTAATGGCAAAAGGAGTATCCCGACTTACATTTTCTGCAAGCTTTTTTGCCATCTGCTCATTCACCCGCATTTTCGAATGCATCTGCGGAACTATAACCGTATCAAAAACGGGAATAACGGGGAGAATTTTGGGAATCTGTTTGTCGTTCATAAACGCTCCTCTGCATTTAATTAGTTAAGGTTTAACTAACTAATACGATAAAAAAAACTAAATATTTACAATTTTATTCAGAAGTTCGATAAATAGTTCTAGTTCCCGCTCCGATAGGGCACGGCGAATTTTTTCCGCCAGCCTTTTTTGTTTCAGGTTATTAAAGAGCGTTATTTTTTCACCTTTCGGCGTTAATTCAATAAAAAATTTTCTGCCGTCCATGCGGCACTGATTTTTTCGGACACACTCAAGTTTAATGAGCTGATTTATAATACTGGTTACCGAGGGCTTGGTGATCTGGAGTTTTTCGGCAAACCGGCTGAAGGTCAGACTGGAACTTTTCCCGATAATCTCAATGTAACGAAGCTGCTTTATTTTCAATTCCCCAACAGGTATCTCGCGGGAGAGCTCCCTGTGGCAGCGCTCATAATGATCGTTAAACTTGATCAGCGCGGTAATGAGTTCATTTTTAATGGCCATAGTAATATAGTACGGTTTTTATTGCCGAAAAGTAATGTATCAAAGAGAACCAATTAGTTGTTGCCTAACTAATTTAAAAGATTTCCGTGAAAAAGGAAAGTATATTTTCTGCGATTTGCAGAACTACGAATTTTCCTTCCGAGCCTTCAGCCCCTCGAACGCCTTTTTCATGTCCGGGTCGCCGTCGAGGAGCTCTACTTCGGAAAAACCCATTTCAAGGGCCTTGACAAGGAACTCACGGGCCGCGTCGGGCTCCCGGTTCGACGCCTTGATTTTAGCCAAAAAATACCACGCGTCGGGACAGTCGTGGTGCGCGTCCAGGTACTGCCGGATCAGCCGCTGCGCCTTTTCCCATTCCTTGAGCGCGATGCAGACGCGCCACAGAAGTTTTACGGTCTGGAAGCCCTGACCGCGAATTTTTTCGAGATAACCGAGAGCGGAGGCATGGTCGTTGATATCGAAGGCGTGGCGCGCCAGGCATGAAAGGATATGGTCGGAGGGTGAGGGGATGTCCTTAAGTTGTTGTACGAGCGCGATGATCTTTCCCGGATAACTGTCGGTGCGCTGATACGCTAAAAGCCGTTCGGCGTCAAGTTCGTCTCCTTCGGCGGAAGCGGCGTCGGCCTTGCATAAAAGTTCATCGACTTCGCTGAAATGATTTAATTCCCGCAGGATCATGAGCGATTCCGCCACCGCATCGGGGCCGATCCTCGAAAGAACGGCCATGGTCGATTTGGCGTAACTATCGATGTCGCCTTTGAGCAGCGCGAGGTGACGCAAGCCCATCCATCCCGCGATTTCCTTTGGTGAAAGTTTTACGGACTGAAGGTAATAGGTTTTCGCCTCTTCGTAGTCGCCGCGGCTGAGGTAGGCGTTGGCGATATTGACATAGAGCCCCGCATCGCCCTTGGAAAGTTTAAGCGCCTGGAGGTAATTGTCGAGCGCTTTGTCAACGTTCCCCAATTGTTCATGGGCGAATCCCATGTTCTTGAGCGCGGAAGGGAATTCCCGCTGGTATCTGACGGCTTTTTCAAAAGCCTCGATCGCCTTGCCGTATTCGTCGGTGGCGCAATAGGCGTTGCCGAGGTTGAACCATGCGTCCGCGAAATCGGGCCGGATCTCGACCGCCTTTACAAAAAGCTCGATTGCCGCGCCGTGCTTCCCTTGCGCGGAACGGCAATTGCCCAAATTCAACAGGGCGCCCGCGTTGTCGGGTTCGAGTTCCAGGACTTTTTCAAACGATTCCAGGGCCGCGCCGTCTTCCGCAAGCGCGTGCTGGACGATGCCGAGATTGTTCCACCCCTCCACCCGCCCCGGTTTAAGAACCGTCAGTTTCCGGAAAATCCGCAAAGATTCGTCAAGTTCCTGCTTCCTGAAACAAATATTGCCGTATTCGAGCAGAAGCGGGTAATTGGCGCCGTCCCGACCGATGACGGTTTTATATAATTCAATGGCCTCGTTGAGCCAGCCCTTGTCGGCATAGATCTGCGCGAGCTTTGCCGCGGTATCCATGTTTTCGGGATGCGCCGCGTGAGCGATGCGCAGGTCTTCAAGACCGTCAAGAGAGAGTTCGGGTTGATTGCGGGGCATGTCGTTTTTCATTGTATATGCTATTTCGTTTTAATGATCGGTTCCCAATATTTTCGCGGCCTGCGGCGCGTATTTGCTTTCCAAAACACGCCGCACGTAATCCCACTGCGGAAACGCGCCCCTATCGGACCAGTTTTTATTCACCACGATGTCGTACCATGCGTCTAAATATAAATTCCCGATACGATCGGTGTTGATGGTGACCGGTAAAATGGTTGAACCGTTGTTCATGAGCTGCCGAAAGGATGTTTCGTAGACTTCGGTGACCCATCCGCCGCCGAAGAGCAGCGACATGTCCCCGAGGATATCTTTACGGACAGGGATCATTCCGAAGCGGCTGCAATCGTTGATTTGATTTTTCGTGCCCGTAATATAGCGCGCCAGTTGATACGACAGTTTCGGGTCCGGCGCGTCCTTGGGAATGCCCCACCACCACCCTCCGGTGGTCACCGTTCTGCGGCCTTCGCGCGCCACAGCGCCGTTTCCGTCAAGTATGATCGAGCAGCCTTGCGGCATGAGAGCGACGCCCATGTCGGCCGGGTTTTGTATATATCCGTCCAGGCCGTCCTGGCCCGTGCCGTGTATGAAAAAGCAATCGATTTGCGTCATGAACGCGAGGAAGACCTCGTTGTCGCGAAACCCTTTCCATATGTCCGCGCCGCTCCACGCCTCTTTCCACATGCGTTCGTTATACGACGACGCGGCGTAGGCGGCTTCCCACATAAATGCGTCGGCTACCGCGTCCCCTTTCATGGTCATCACCTGGGCGCTATCACCCTTGCACTGAAAAATCCGGTCGATGATACGTTGCGAGGTTCCTGAATACCGTTTGCCGCGGTGCGCGATGCGGCCGTGCAGCATTCCCCGATACGGCGTGTGGGCCCAAATCCAGCCTACGACATACACATCGAAAAAATCCCATTTGTTAGGGTCATCCTCCAGAATGTACGTCGCGGGAAGTCCGTAGCCGTTCATCGCCTTGAGGT
>Ga0224525_1000342_pt1 | contig 22250 bp, 18 predicted proteins | sample CFST100metaG_FD_179874 | JGI IMG/M metagenome (GOLD analysis project Ga0224525, IMG submission 179874) | Peat soil microbial communities from Stordalen Mire, Sweden - C.F.S.T100 | ecosystem: Environmental > Terrestrial > Soil > Wetlands > Peat | place: Sweden: Norrbotten County, Stordalen Mire...
GGGTATATGCATCCGTCGGGCTCGGCGGCGGCACGGGATATCTTGCAATCATGTCTCTCTGTGGGATGTCGGCCGCCACGATGACGCCGACCGTCCTCGCGTTAAATATTATTGTTACCGGGGCGGCGCTGCTGCGTTATGGTTTAGCCGGACATTTGAATTGGAGACTTTTCCTGCCGTTTTTATTGCCCGCCATGCCCGCCGCGTTCCTGGGTGGATTTATAACGGCCGATCGAAAGATATTTTTTACATTATTAGCGGCAGCCCTCACCATCGCCGCCATCGCGATGTTTCGCAATGCGCCAAACACACAAGAGCAAGGAAAAGATCCGGGCCGTCTTCGCCTCTACGCACTAGGAATCCCGGCTGGAATTATTATCGGGTTTCTTTCAGGCTTCCTGGGAATCGGGGGCGGCGTGTTTTTCGGGCCGCTCGTTTTGCTTCTCGGATTCGCGGGACCCAAGCAAATGGCCGCGATGAATTCCGTCCTTGTACTGGTATTGTCAAGCATCGGGCTGGCGGCGCATGGAATACATGGCGGCATTGAATTAAAAGTCGTTTTACCTTTGGCGGCCGCGGCGCTCATCGGTGGTCTATGCGGTGCTTCACTTGCTGAGAAGAAGATTTCCGCTTGCATGCTTCAGCGCGTATTCGCAGTCATTATCCTCATCGCCGCCGTAAAGGCGACCTTCGACGCTCTTCGACCCTAAAACCGGGAAACTATTGGGAGCCCAGGTCATCGGCAAGGATGGAGTTGACAAAAGAATCGACGTTTTTGCTACCGCGCTTCGGCACGGACTGACCGTGAATGAACCGGAATGATACGTGAAAAGCGCAACGGTGGTGTCTACGATTATGGTGATCCCGCTTCACGGGAGCACCATAATCGGAGTATTACTTTTCTTCGCCTTCTTCACCGCCCAGGCAATGATGATTGCCCTTGCCCATTTCTTCCCCTTTTTTGCCTCCCATGCAATGCCCTTGGCCGCCCTCGCCCATTTCACACATTCCGGCGCACATCGAGCCCATACACTCATGGCTCATGTGCTTTGAAAACTGTTCCTTGGTAAGAATCGTTTTTACCTGGAGAACGTGATCATAGCGTTTCTGAAGAAGCTGTTTCTGGATATCGGCGAGCTGCGTTGCGTAACCGTCAAGCGCCTGTTTCGACGGCTGGTCCTTGAGCAGTTCGGCCTTGACTTTCTCACTGATCCCGTTCATCTGATCGAACAGCGCTTTCCCCGTTTTTTCCATTTCTTTATGGAGCGCCTGAATCTTTGTTTTCTGGTCCGCCGTCAATTTAAGGTCCGCCATCATTTTCTGGTGGTGTTTTTCCATTGTCGAGTCATTCGGCTGGGCCGAAAAAGCAATAGATGAAGCTAAAAGAATTCCGGTACAAGCGGAGAGAAACAAAACTTTGCATTTCATGCAAACCTCCTGGGTTAAAAGAAAAAAAGTTATAGAGTTACATCTGCGTTATTTTCAGCATACGGCGCCGCCCGATTTCGTGAAGTACAAAACTTCCTTTCCGTCGTGCAACATGATTTTCTAACGCGAATATGATTAATTTTTGCACGTCACTCCCCCCTATTGGAATTTGAGGCCGGTCCAATTGTAAGCTGATAAGCGGCATAGAGGAAAACATCATTATGACCCACGATGTCTCTTCCGGCTGAAAAAAGTATGTGATGGTTATCGCTAAAGTTTACGATTGCGCCTAAATTAAAGCCCACTTCGTTTTCAGAACTTTTAGATGGAAAAAGAGTGCTAAAGACCTCTGCGCCAATTGTAAGGATTTCCGAAATATCGTGCTGACCTTCCCATCCAATAAACCATGAATTTTCCGGATATGATGTGATATCGACCAGATACCCGCCACCGCCATACGTTGTCCATGACCCCCAACTTTTTTGCAGCCATAAAGGTAAGAAAAACTGCACTGTGCCGGCGCCTAATCCTTTTGCTGCCTTTCCCGCCGGGATTTCAATTAAGGGAAAAATACCTATTTGCGGAACAAATGAAGTCTCCTTAACAAAGCGGTATTTTAGTCCGATCTCAATATCTCCAGGCCCAAATGCGTAATTGCCCGTGCGAGGATGATTGAAGGAGAGCGGAATAATCATATGTATTTGCGTCTCATGGAGAATTCCAAAGTTTATTTCAATATGAGGAGCGGTTCCGAAAACGCCATCTTTATCGCTCGTTATTTGCGAAGCGCCATAAAACTCCCAATGATGATAGTCGACCGGCTCCGGATCATCGGTGTGAAACGGCGGTCCAGCCATGATAGGAATGAAAGAGAAAAAGCAAACTAAAAGAGGAGCGATGAAATATCGTGTATACGAATGATTTAAAGGATGATCCGTTATCATAATCAAATCCCGAAATAAAGTCCGAAAATGTGCTTGAGAATAAGCACAATACCAACCACAATCATAATTGCGGCGGTAATACGCCGAACCCACATATTCCTCACTTAACCCGCGCCCAATGGGCTTTGGCTTGTTCATGGAGCGCAGTTTCTACACAGGATAGAAATTTCAAGACGCAGGGAATTTTAAGTTTATAAAACACCATTTGCCCGCGCTTATCGTCGGAAACAATACCGGCATTTTTTAATACCAACAAATGTTTTGAAATCGTCGACATGTCGGCGCCAACCATCTCTTGAAATTCGCACACGCAATGTTCGCGTTTTGATAGTTTTTCAATAATAAGTAATCGGGTAGGATGCGCCATGGCCTTTATTATTGAAGCCTGGGCTATGTATTTTTCATGAAGAGCTTTTTCCATTAGGACTCCTTGGTTAATTGGTAATATAACCAAATAACTAAGAAAAGTCAATATAATTAATTTTCTTAGGGCGTAGGGTTAATCTTGAACAAATTGCGGCGGAAATTCAGGAAAAGCTTCATAGGGTAATCGACGCGCTTTAAAAACAATTTTCGAAGACGGTTTGCCGCGACAGTAGCTTAGGGCGGCCATCAAAAGGCTTATCTTATTTAAGGCCTTAATCGTTGTTTTGTCGCAAAACCCTGCTTGCCATAATTATATTTATAAGTAAAGACTTCGCGTTTTCATGAGGCCCCAACAAACAATCTTTCAAGGGCGAAGATACAAATGATAAGAGTTCGCCTCAACCTCAAACCCGGTCAACGAGGAACCAAGAAACTGCTGAGGGAATACGGCAAAAAGCTTGTTAATGTGCGTTATCGCTACGACGACGAGAAAAATAAACGCTACACCACCGTAGAACTCATTGTCGATGAAGCCCCCTGGAAACCACCACCTCGATACGCCCCCGCAGACATAGTCCGAATAAAAATCGGTTTCAACGAAGTTGAACTCCGTGAAAAAATTAAACTTGCCGGAGGCAAATGGAGCAAAACCACAAAAACATGGCAGCTCCCTTATAAAAAATCAGTACAATTAGGCGTGAAATCAAGAATTTTAGAGTCGGGAAATATATAGGATGGAATTAAAAGCATATAACAGTAGATACTTTTTATGTATATAGTTGTAGATGATTGTTTATAGGAATGTATTATTGCATATCTTGGCATAGGATTTTAAAGATACATCCTATCAATAGTGGCCCAAAATTGCAGTTTTGTTATAAATTACAGTTCGTGGCGCGAAAAATAATCCGCACATCGTGTGCGGATAAATCATAAATCATTAAAAACCTTAAAGGAGGGCAGCATGAAGAAAATGCTTTTTATTGTTATGGCCGCTATTTCATTCTCTTTCGCGGATGATGCATGGTTGGTTTGGACAAGTAATGGCGTAAGTCAAAATGATATAAATAATACAATGCTTAATAAAACAGTTGTTTTCAATCATCCAGTAACATTTGATTTTCCTACAACGACATTTCCAAATAATGTTTCTATAACATTTACCAATAATGGCTGCTTTAACCTGTCGACAAATCAAACTGTGACTATTCAAGGATCACTTGAAGCACCTTTAGCTCAAATTTTCCAAGGAAATGGGAAAATATCCTTTCCCCGTGTTTTAGGAACAGGGAAAAAGGGCGTTACGAAAGTTTATCCTCAATGGTGGGGTGCTGATGGATCAGACAGTGCAGATGATGCTCCGGCCTTTAATCTAGCCTTAGAAGCTGCAGTTAAAGGCGAAATCCCGCTTGAAATTCCTTCTGGAGATTACTTTATCTCAGCACCGATTAAATGGAGCGATGAAGCACCGAATGAACAATATAAGGGGAATAGAATTACGATTGAAGGGTATGGGGCAACAATAAGATCTAATATGGGTACAACGCAAGGATCTCTTTTGACAATATTTGGCCCTAAAGATTTAAATTCCGATCCAGAAAGACATAGCGCGGGGATTTTTATTAGAGGATTACTTTTTGTTGGTCTCCCAGGACAGAATGGAATCCATATTCATTCAGCACAATATGTTCATATCGAAAATGTGACAATTAATGCTTGCAATAAAGCAATTTTATTCCAAAATACCGATATTGCAAGCGTTCGAAATTCAAATATCCAGAATGATAGTGTCGGGATTTCGCAACGAGATACGGGTTTTGCTTTGGTTGCAGGTGGTATTGCTAATGATTTCGTTATCTCTGGCAACATTATTTCTGGTAATATTTTATACGGAATCGACTATGGTGGCGGTATGGGGCTTGTAATTGAGGGCAATGAATTAGTTAACAATGGAACTGGAATAGCAATTGCAAATATCGTTTCCGGCTATGTTGCAAGTAATCCCAAAATAATTAATAACCGATTTGAAAAAAATATAAACAGAGCGATAAAAATAGGAAATGGTTCAGCTGTACGAAATGCAATCATTGAATCAAATGCGATAATTGCTTCCAGTAATTCTGTTGTATTCGCCCTTGATAACAACTCAAATACTATAATTAAAAACAATTTTATAATTCCAAACCAAAGCGGAGCAACATATACCTTGCTTTCAAACAATCCATCATCGCCTCCTATTTTTATTAATAATACAGATAACAATTCACCTTCAAGCCTTAACTTGATTACACTTGACACAGGCATGGTCGGAGGCAAAGTCGGAATTGGTACAGAAAAACCCCAAAAAAGGTTTCATGTTGTTGGTCCAGGTGACGGCACAAGTGTAAGATTCCAAGGCGATCCGACTGATAAAGGTATTGATTTCAGGAATTACAATACCTATGCTTGTATTCAAGGAATGAATTCTAATTTTTCAGGAACAGGCAATTTGGTATTTCAGGAAAGCGGTGGTTATATTGGGATAGGAACTACAACTCCGGGAAGTAATCTTCAAGTAAGTAATAATGCTGCAATCGGCTATGCTGCAAGCACGGTCGCTCCTACGAATGGTTTGGCTGTAAGTGGTTCTGTTGGGGTAGGAACATCTTCTCCAAGCGTGGGGACAAAGCTTGAAGTTGCCGGACCAGTAAAGGTTACTGGCGGCGATTTCTCTGTACAAACAAATAAAAGAGTCTATTTAGACGGAGCTTCAAATACATATTTAATTTATACTGGAACATATATTCAGCTTTATAAAAATGGTACAAAAGTAGCACAATGGTAAGGTTTATTGGTGCGAATGATAATCTCTCTCCGTGCGTCCTGCACGGAATAAATCGCGCCACAAAAACATTATGGAAGAACAAAACTGCAACTTCGGGCAACAGCCGCAGCCCAACATTTTGCTCAGTTTACAAAGGTGCAATCGCCCCGTCATGTCGTGGGCTTCGTCGGGACGATTAAATTAAGGTGCAAAACGACGGGCAGGTGCGGCAGGCGTTGTGGGCAATAAATTGGAACGTTTAAAACAAATAGCCGCCGCCGAAGAAAATTCAAGGTTAGAACTGGGAAAATCTATTTTCATTGTTTGAAGAAGCAGCGCCCCAAATTTACACCCACCGAAAAGGGGTTCACACTTGAAAACACAGGACTTGCCGACTGTAGTGATTCTTACCGCCATCAAAGAGGAGTATTTGGCAGTTAAGAATCAACTCAGCGACATTCATGAGGACATAAAAGACGACACGATATACGAAACTGGGATTTTTGTCTTTGATGGAAACGATATCGCGAGAGTGATAATAAGAGAATGCGGAGCAAAAAACGTGGTTGCGGCCCAAGAAACCGAACGGGCCATCATTTATTTCGCGCCTCAATGCATCCTCTTTGTTGGAATTGCAGGATCAAGAAAACCCGCTAATTTTGGTATTGGAGATGTAATATTTGCAGAAAAGATTTACTCATACGAAGGTGGCAAATCAGAAAAGGGATACTTCAAGGCCAGACCAGACATAGAGTCCGCGACTTACACTTTGCTAGAAATAGCAAAGAGAGAGCGACGCTCAAAGGATTGGCACGTTCTTATCAAGTCCAAACATTCTGGCATTGCGAAAGCAGATACCGGGGTTGTAGCTTCGGGCGAACAACTAGTGGAGCATTATGACTCCGATATTGGAGCATTGCTCGCCAAACATTATGATGACACTTCGGCCGTTGAAATGGAAGGATTTGGTTTTGCAAGAACAGCCATACGACAAGGCCGGGAAATGCAGGGCATGATTATCGGAGTTGTTAGAGGAATTTCCGATATATTGGAAGGGGCGAATGGAATATCCAATGGAACTCCAGGCGATAGGAGGCCATCTCATGCGAAGGAGTTGGCTGCAGATAATGCGGCCGCCTTCGCCTTTTGGCTTATCCTGAAAGCAAATATTGGAGAAAGCGGCACTGTGCGTTCCGGTACAGGCCATATCATTTCTTCTTCGCCACATATTCAGCCGCTTCGTGAGTTTCTCCAGAATCAACTTTCTGAAATAACGTGCGGAAGGACAATCTTCGATATTAGAGTATTGCAATGCGATTCATATAACGAAATGGTTTCATTGCATAAAGCAGAAGCAAGTGCTAAATATGAAGATAGTGCCCTCCCCCCACTTAAATTTCTCCATCAGTTAGACTCGAACAGGCGAACATTGTTGCAAGCACCTGGAGGCGCAGGAAAAACGCAATTTATCTTGCGGCTCCTCCTTGAGAGTATAGAAGGTGGGTTTGTTCCGTTTCTGCTCGACTTTTCAAAACCTATGGACCGACAAAGGACGATTGAGGAGATCGGTTTCACTAAATCTTCGATGAAGGGTTACTTCACGCAATACTGTCAATGTGGCGGATTGGATCATTTCGAGGAATCCGCACGGAATTCTCAATCAAAAATATTGCTTGTTGTCGATGCCTTGAACCAGCAGCTAATCAACTGGAGCAAGAGTATCGATCTATTCACGCAATGGATATCTCAGGAATTTCCTTCAGCCAAACTCTTGGTTGTCGATAGGCTTGTTAGGCGAGATCATTATCAGAGGTTCGCATATTATACTGTACTTCCATTGCCCCGTGAAACCGTACTCGGCCTTATTTCCCACATTGAGCCACTTCATTATGAGGTCCAAAAGAAATGGATCCCATTGCTTTCTTCACCGTTCTTCCTACAGTTAAAGATTTCAACCCCAATTTCTGCTCACGATTCTGTAAAGACGCTGGGTACGCAAGCCAGGATAGAGCTAATCATGGAGTACATTCGCAAGTCCGCGGGCGTCGGGGATGATGATATGCTAAAGCTTGGTGCTGTGGCTAGAAAACTCTATGAACATGGCAAATCGACTTCCTTCGATCGCACGACCATTGAAGATTATGTTGCTGACATAGGGCTTAGCTCAACGCTAGTCGAAAACATGCTGGGGTTTGGTGCGTTAATGCCAATCGAAGGAAAAGAAACAAGATTTGAGTTCAAACATCAGTTGATTCATGATGGTCTTGTTGCTATTGAGTTGTCCGCTTCGGCGGGACCTGGTGATACGTGGAACGCATCGTTCTTCGACAATGCAACTCTCCATAGTGCATCCTTTGATGCACTTGAGTTATCTGCGGAACTTATAGTGATTCGCAATCCGAGTGATCATAGTCTCATTGATACATTTTTGATTGAGCTTTATGATTGGAGATTTACAGCAGCGCGGAACTGCATCGACTCACTCCTCTTACTATATGACCCATTGAAAGTCTGTATAAGCGAAGATTTGGTTAATGCCATTATGCTCCTAACTGCCGAAAAAAGATTTGATCGGTTCAATTATACGAGCAAGCGGGCACAGGGTGAGCCAGCACATTTATATGAGGGCAGGAAACCAATAGTCAATCTTGATTCATGCGACAGTATCGATGAATTTGTGTTAGCTGCCAAGAAACACAACTTTTCAGAGTTTCCGATACGTTCACACTCGAAAAAGTGGTCTGACTGGAGAAACCTTTATTGCCAAATATCGGGGAATTGCGGTAAGGAACATGCAATGTTGCTTCTCGAGGACCCGATCTTGTCCTGGACCGCAGCAAATGTTCTTAGAAGAAACAAATTTGTAAAGAATGATGCATTTCTCAATCGTCTAGTTGAATGGTACTCCGTTTCAAGGATGACATCATTGGGATCTGACCAATCGCAAGGCTTTAGATGGAGGATAGTGCATGTATTAGGCTCATCCAATCGTGCGAAAGATATATACTTGATGATTGATGTTGCTCGTGACAAAGATGAATTTGATTGGGTTCGATACGGTGCAGCAAGAAGCGCAATGGAGGCCTTTTCAGGCGCTACACTACTACCTAAACAGCGTAAAGATTTGCTCTCCTCTTTATTTCAGCTTATTGACGATTTGGTCGCACAGAATTACGCCTCGGCACTTCCTCTGAGGGCAATCCGGCAATGTACCATTCTTAGACTCGATGCTTCCATTTCAAACGACTGGTATGCAGAAATGGAGGCACTACTTCTACGCGGCATGGGCAGCATTGAGAAGGTTTTGGGCCAGACACTGGAATACAATGAATGGGCTACTCAATTACAGAAGGTTCAAGCAATCCAGAAGACAGTGAATTCAAGGGAGAAAAAAGATGACGAATAGCATTACAAGATGGAAATCCAAATTCATGCGCTTGGCAGAAGAGATAGCCGATTGGAGTAAAGACAGGAGTAGCAAGGTCGGCTGTGTTATCGTGGGACCCTCAAATGAAATACGCTCCACCGGCTTTAATGGTTTCCCAAGGGGGGTTGCAGATGACATTTCAGAGAGATTAACACGACCAGAAAAATACCTCTGGACTGAGCATGCAGAGCGTAATGCAATTTACAATGCCGCACGCGCTGGTATCTCTCTTGAGGGTTGCACAATGTACCTTCCTTGGTTCCCATGCGCGGCTTGTGCTCGCGCGATAATCCAATCAGGGATTTGCCGCTTGGTTGCAAGAAAGCCCGATTATTCCCACAAAAAATGGGGGCGCGATTTCACTGTTGCCCTAAAACTTCTTCAAGAAGGCAAAGTGAGAATAGAATGGTATAAAGGTCTGGAAAATGTGGAAAAGCAAGCATAAGTGCATTTAAAGCTTAATGCGCCAGCCAATAAGGAAGAAAGCGACGGCCTTTCATGGCCCTGCCCAATGGCGAAACTATGATTCAGAAGGAAGACCGCAGTAAATTGTGGACGTACATGATTCTAGAACCCGTTCATACAATATGAGCCGCATAAAATGCAGGGATACTGCACCAGAGATTAGGGTACGCAAATGGCTACACGGAATGGGTTATAGATATAGACTTTGCCCAACAGATTTGCCAGGTAAACCGGATATTGTGCTAAAGAAGCTAAGAACAGTCATTTTCATTGATGGATGTTTCTGGCATGGACATACTGGATGCAAATACTTCACTCTGCCAAAGACGCGTACAATCTGGTGGAAGAACAAGATTGAGAGGACTAAGCAACTTGACGGAAAGCATCGAACGCAATTGCGCAAAGCCGGATGGAAAGTGATTACTATTTTTGAGTGCGAATTAAGAAATGATTCTTATATGTATACTTTCGAGAGGCTAACCGATGAACTACATTGATCTCTTTGCTGGAGCCGGTGGGCTATCTGAAGGTTTCCTGAAAAACGGTTTTACACCAATAGCCCATATTGAGATGAACCCTGCAGCTTGTGATACATTGAAAACGCGGATAGGCTGTTACTATTTGTGGCGAAAAAATCATTACGGTATATATCTTTCGTATTTGAGGCGTGAAATCACAAGGGAATCTTTTTGGACGTTGATACCGCCATCCAAACTAAGTACAGTTATAAATGAAACCATAGGACAGGCAACACTTGGTTCAATTTTTAATCAAATAGACACCCTTAGATGTGAAAGACGAATTGATGTCATTATCGGTGGCCCACCTTGCCAAGCATATTCTTTGATTGGAAGATCAAGGGATCCAAACCGTATGAAAGGAGATAAGAGAAATTTTCTCTACAAATATTATGCGGAATTTCTTAGGCGATACAAGCCAGAATATTTTGTCTTTGAAAACGTAACAGGTCTGTTGACCGCATCAGACTATTTCAACAGCATGAAGGATATGTTCGAAAGCGATGAAGTCGGCTATAAAATTGCATGGAAAGTACTTGACGCATCGGATTATGGTGTATTGCAAAAAAGAAATCGAATAATAATTATCGGGCGAAAAGGAAAACGACCACTGGACTTTCCCTTGATTGAAACTGTTACCAATACGTGGCAAGTTAAAAAGGATTTGTTTTATGATTTGCCACCGTTGATACCAGGCCAAGATAATCCAATATCGAAATACAGAACATCCACCACTGAATACCTTGACCTATTTCAAATACGAAATGGAGCTGATTTTGTTACACAACATGTTACTAGGTTTCATAATGAACGGGATTTAGAAATCTATGCCATAGCAATTGATCTCTGGCTCAGTAAAAGGAAACGGTTGCACTACGATGAACTTCCTAAAAGGTTAAAGACACATAAGAACGATGGTGATTTTCTTGACAGATTTAAGGTCGTCGACCCTTTTGGCCATTCTCATACCCTAGTAGCTCATATTTCAAAGGATGGCCATCATTTCATATATCCTGATTTGAAGCAGATTCGTTCCTTGTCAGTTAGGGAGGCTGCACGCATTCAGTCATTTCCCGATGACTATTATTTCGAGGGTGGCCGCAATCCCGCATTTAAGCAGATCGGCAATGCGGTGCCCCCGCTCATGGCACGAGCAATTGCACGAAAGATTAAGGAACTCCTGCATTCATGAAAGACACAAACTGCCGCGATTTCGAAACTGCCTGCGCTGAGCCTGAAGCTGCATCAATGATTGAGACATTTCGATCAATTGGTTACACGGTCGAATCTGCGATCGCTGACATCGTTGACAATTCATTATCTGCACAGGCAAAACATATTTGGATAGATTACATATGGAAAGGTAAAGACAGTATTCTGGTAATTACAGATGATGGTATCGGGATGGACAACTCCGAACTGATTAATGGAATGAAACCCGGTTGTATCTCACTTGATAAAATTCGGCCAATAAATGATTTAGGCCGTTTTGGCCTAGGTCTTAAAACTGCATCATTTTCACAATGCCGCAAGTTTTGCGTCTATTCTAAAAAAAGGCACAACCAGCCTACCTATTGGGCTTGGGATTTGGAATATGTCAATAGAACCAATCGTTGGGATTTGATCAGGCACAAACCCAGCTGCGGTAATCTCTTGGATAGGCTCGATGATTTAGAATCAGGAACAGCTGTCATTTGGTGGGATATGGACCGTCTTACTCATCTTTGCCAGAGCACAGATGAAGTAACGAAAGCCTCATTTCTCAAGGCAATGGATGGCGTTAAATCTCATCTCGGGATGGTTTTCCATCGATTCATTTCAAATGAAATTAGTATTTCTTTTCAGCAAAGGCAAATTACTCTTTGGGATCCTATTATGGTGGGCACTTCGGGTTTGCAGCCAAGACCAACAACCTCATTTGAAAACGGCAAAATAATTGTTAGAGGCTACATTTTGCCGCATCGTTCAAAACTAACTGCAAAAGAATATGAAACTGGAAAAGGTCCCAAAAATAGCTGGACCGCGCATCAGGGATTTTATATATACCGTAATAATCGATTATTGGTTGCTGGAGACTGGTTAGGGCTTTTTAAAAAAGAAATTCATTATGATTTGTGTAGAATATGTATTGATCTACCTAGCGAATTTGACTCGGAATGGCAAATTGACATTAAAAAATCCGTTGCCCGTCCACCAATTTTATACCGAAGCCAGATAGAAGCGGTGGCAAAGGAATCAAGAGCTAAAGCTATTGAAGTTTACAGGCATAGAGGCAAAATATTAAAGCGAGTCCATGCAAAAGATGATTTCCACCCATTTTGGCAAGAAACCAGAAGAGAGGGAAAACGCTTTTATAAAATTAACCGTGAACACCCACTTGTCAGAGATTTAGTTGGCAAAAACCATGAATTTACACAAAGGATCGAACATCTTCTAAAATTTATTGAAGAAACCGTTCCTGTGCCTCTTATAATGATTAGAGAAAATGAAAATTCAGACGATATTCAACAAGGGAAACCCTTCGAAGGCGAATCAAACAAGATATTAATTTACGCAATGAATGACATATTCAAAAGGTTCCTAAGTGATGGGCTTAGTTCAAAAGAAGCAAAGGCTCGCCTATCAAATATAGAGCCTTTTGATTCTTATTTGGAATATATTGAAAGGCTAACAGATGAATGAAGCGTTGCGGTTGATCCGACTTTGGTTAGGGAATGCCAACTCTGTTACAAGCACTGAAATTGAACAGAGAATCGATGAACTCCTTCTGTTGCCACGCTACAAAGATGTTGATAGACAACAACTCTTCCGTGAAGTAACATTTCTTTATGCCGTCCGAAATGAAGACTTTCGCATAATTTCTGATGAAGAAAGAAGGCTGCCATGGCTCGGGGGCAAGAAGGCCGCAATTTCCTGGGCGTTTTGGAATAGATACCGAAGTTATCTTGAAGACCAGAAAGGATTTCCACCTGTAACCATATCAAAACTTGACCGGCTGACAGACCGCATCATTGATGGGCTTTTTGATCCAACCGCTAATATCGCTATATGCAAAAAGGGATTGTGTGTTGGTCAAGTTCAATCAGGTAAAACAGCTAACTATACTGGCCTCATATGTAAAGCCTCTGATTCGGGTTTTAGACTAATAATTATCCTGGCTGGAATACACAATAATTTGAGAAGCCAGACGCAACTTAGATTAGATGAAGGTTTTTTGGGTTTTGATACACAATATCAGCGTGCCTTTAATACAAACAATATTCGCATTGGAGTAGGCATAGGAAGCAATTCAATCGTTGCTCATTCACTGACTTCAAGTCTTGAAAATGGTGACTTCTCACAAGCTGCTGCTAACTCAGCTGGTTTTAATTTTAATACTAATGAGACCATAATTGCTGTTGTCAAAAAGCATCCAAAAGTATTGGCCCGGCTCCACCAATGGCTCTCTGCTCAGGTTGCACCTGGTCCCGACGGAAAAAGAATAATTACCTCTAAGGCTCTTTTGCTTATTGATGATGAAGCGGATAACGCATCTATAAATATTTCAAACGATCCTCAACGCGCGAGTGCGATAAATAATGGGATTACTAACATAATATCATTATTCCGGCGGTGTGGATATGTGGGGTATACTGCCACACCATTTGCAAATATATTCATTCCTCTCGATGATGATAATCTCTTTCCACGAGATTTTATTATAAACATCCCACCGCCGTCTAATTATGTAGGACCTGAATCGGTATTTGGTTTTCAACTAGCAGAAGATGACGGTAATAGCGTTTTACCAATAGTCAATAGAATACAGGATTATTCTTTATTCGTTCCGGATAAGCATAAGAAGGACGACCTTCTCCCTACATCACTTCCTGAATCTCTTTGCCTTGCCATCAGGTGTTTTATCATTACATGCGCCATCAAACGTCTTAGGGGCCAGTTGGTAGCACATAATTCAATGCTCATTCATGTTTCCAGATTTCAAGTCTGGCAGTCATGCATCAAAGACCTTGTGGAAACCCAATTTGATTTTTATCGGCGAGCGATTGATCAAAATGATCCAAGCACAGTAGAATTGTTTAGGAATACTTTTGAGGTAGATACTGAAGGCTATCGCAGTTTCAGAACAATCTCAGCATCCATCTTGAATTCCAGCCTTCGAGAAATAGATTCAAATATTGCTGTTCACTCTTGGGATGATGTTTTGTTGCATTTGAACGACGCTGTTTCCCGCATTGCTGTTCGCGAAATTCATGGCGGCTCTAAAGATGCATTGGACTATTATGACCATAAAGATGGTTTATCTATTATTGCGATCGGAGGCAATAAGCTATCGCGAGGACTAACTCTAGAGGGGTTGTCAATTAGTTATTTCTTGCGGTCTTCAAGAATGTATGACACATTAATGCAAATGGGAAGATGGTTTGGGTATCGGCCAGGATATGTAGATTTGTGTCGGTTGTTTACCAGCAGAGAATTGAATGAATGGTTCTGTCATATCACCCGTGCATCAGAAGAACTCAGGGAAGAATTTGACTATATGTCAGATATTGCAGGATCTACACCAGAAAAATATGCTCTTAAGGTTAGAACGCACCCAGGTGTTTTACAAATATCTGCTACCAATAAAATGCGATCAGCTATCACCATTCAAGTGACATGGGCCGGACGATTGGCAGAATCATATGCTTTACGTAAAGACAAACTTGCAATGCAGCAGAATTTTGACTCACTCGTAATTTTACTTGAAACCCTTCCATCAACATTTGAAAGGACAACTACTGGAAATTATTTGTGGCGTGACATACCGCCGATTTCCATTACAAACTTTCTGAATAGTTTGTTATCTCTTGATAATCCTAACACTGATCCAAAATACTTGGTTCAATTTATTGATATGCAACTTAGAAACAATGAACTGACTAAGTGGCGAGTTGGATTGATGAACAAGAATAATAGTGCATTGCCTAAGCAAGTATCTTTTGGCGGATCGACAACCGATATTGGCACATATGTTCGCAAAGAGGTCGCTGTGAACTCGGATAAAGATAACGTTTATTATATTCGCAAATCACATATAATAAGTCCTTCGGATGAATTTCTGGACCTATCTACTGATGAAATTGAGTTGGCAATTAAGTTAACCAAGGATTACCGCCTTTCAAGAGGCATAACTGGTGAACCAGCATACCCCAATGGCAAACTCGTGCGGGAATTAATAAGGCACCCTGAAACCCCCCTTATTCTTTTGTATCTTCTTGATCCGGTAAACAGCACAAATCTTACGGATTCCTCTCTTCCGTTCGTTGGTTACGCAATAAGCTTTCCGAAAAGTAACTTCGCAAGTTACGTTTCTTATGCTATTAATGAGCAACTCTTAGATAAGTTTAATTTCCAAGATGAGGAAACTGAGGACTTAACAGATGACGATTGAGCACTCTTGGATAGAATTGGAAAATGATGTTTCATTTTCTGCAGGCTTGTATTATCGACGGCCGTCCGCAGAAATGGTACCAAATTTATATATTGGGCTTAGGTTGCCTGAAAAGCATCGCTGCTTGGCAATTGAATTAGATCGTAGCTTAGTAAAAAATTTCGCCGAATATAATACACTTCGGGAAATTCGTCTTGAACCATATGTTGACCCCAGTGGCAAATCTTTTTTATTGATTCTATTAGTTGATAGTGTCCAAAAAGATATATTCACAGTTTTATGTGAAGATTTGATTCGAACTGTTCAACCCATTAATGTTCCTCAAGAGGTTGTTTCTAATCTGATCGTTAGAATACAACAATGGCAAATGCTATTCGATAAACTCAAGATTGCAGGGCTATCTGAACTTTCTCAAATTGGTCTTTATGGCGAATTGACTTTTTTGCGTCGAATTCTTCAATCATCTGACAAACGTGAATCGCTAGTCCGGTTTTGGGTTGGGCCACAAGGTGCAAATCAAGACTTCAGTTTTCCAAACTGCGCGGTTGAGGTTAAAACTACACACGGCAAAAATCATCAGAAAATTCATATATCTAACGAACGGCAGTTGGACACAAGCACAATTCCAAGGCTATATCTATATCATATTTCTGTTGACGTCAGAGTTAACAACGGTGAGACACTGAATGAATGCATAGATGATCTTATTTCACTCCTTTTCAGTGACCCGATAGCTCTTAGCATTTTTCGCTTGCAGTTAAGTTCCATCGGTTACTTTGATGTGCATCGTGAGCTCTACTCAACAACCGGCTATGAGATTAGGCATGAGCGTGCCTTCAAAGTAGATGGTGATTTCCCGCGAATTATCGAAGCCAATGTACCTTCCGGAGTAGGAGACGTGCAATACACGATAATTATCCCTGATGATACCCCTTGGAATGTTTCAACTGACGACCTTATGGCTTTTATCAAGGTATAGTCTATGTCAACCAAAGAGAATGTTACTGACTACTGCAAAGACCTTTTTGAAGAAGTTAATGCAGAATTCACGTCCTATCCTGAAGGAGCGACACCGGAACAGGTATTCACTGAACATGCGCTTCAGCTCCTTGCCGATGCGGGGGAAACTGAAAATTATCATGTTTGTTATGATGAAAAACAAGGAAAGCGTGGTACAGACCATAAAATAAATGCTTATTCACTTTACGAAAATTATGAAACCCTCGACCTTTTTATCACGATATATGAGCCTTTCGAAAATATTAAAACCATATTGAAAGCTGATTGCGAAAGGGCTTTTCGCAGATTAACCCATTTCTTTAGGAACACAATTAATAAAGGGTATGTAAATGAAATTGAAGAAAGTTCAGAAATATATGACCTTGCGAATACGCTATACAATGTACCAGAAGTGAAGGAATACCTTACCCGAATCAACCTGTTTATTTTGACCAATGGTGAAGTACATTATGAATATAGTCCCCAAGAAAGCATCGCTGGCTTCCAGATCTATAATAGGATTATTGACATTAATTACCTATATAACATTTCTGAAAAGACCGGGCTTCCAATTGAAATAGATTTTCAAGCGATGGGCCATAATATTCCATGCATAAGTACTGAAGCGGCAAATGGTGAATACATTTCCTATCTCGCAATTATCCCTGGCAAAGCTCTTTCAAACATTTATGAACAATATGGGCCAAGGCTTCTTGAGCAAAATGTTCGTTCCTTTCTTCAATTTACAGGCAAGATTAACAAAGGTATTCGAAAAACAATCCTCGAAGAACCGCATATGTTTTTTGCCTTTAACAATGGCATTGCAGCCACGGCGGATGAACTCGTATTCGCAGAAGGCCAAAATGGTGGAAAAATAATTGCTGTCGCTCGCAATTTTCAGGTTGTTAATGGCGGCCAGACTACAGCCTCAATTTATCACACATGGAAAAAGAACAATGCAGATATTTCAAAGATTGTTGTTCCTTTGAAGCTCACGATTCTAAACGACAAGGCCAAAATTCCAATTACTGTTGGACGGATAGCTGAATGCGCGAATACTCAAAATAAAGTTTCTACGTCTGACCTTAGTTCTAATCGCGAGGGATTTATTCTCTTGGACGGGATTTCACGTGCTCTGTGGGCTCCTCCACGAAAAGGGACTACGCAACAGACCAGATGGTTTTTTGAAAGAGCAAGGGGCCAATACCGGAATGAACGAAACAGGCTCGGGTATACCCCTGCAAAAAGAAAGGCCTTTGATCTTAAAAACCCACGTAATCAAATGTTTACAAAAGAGCAGTTGGCAAAGTATGTAAATTCATTTGGCGAGATTTGGAGAGGATCAAAATGTGTTGTTGGCCCCCATTACGTCGTCCGCGGCAACCAAAAGAATTATGTTCAATTTCTTACTCATAACTTTATGGATATCCCTGACACTTCCTGTTTTGAAGATACCGTTGCAAAAGCAATTCTATTTACATCAGCAGAAAAGATATACGGCGTAAAGCCAAATTCAATTGGCGATTTGCGCTATATTACGGTTCCCTATTCGATAGCTTGGCTTTCATATAAGCTTGAAAATCATATTGATCTTCATAAGATATGGCAGGAGCAGTGTATTGCTGACTCATTGGAAAACAGTTTTAAACAGCTTATGGTCACGGTCGAGCAATATATCAAACAAAATGCTCCTGGTGATCTTTATGGCGAATGGGCTAAAAAGGAAGATTGTTGGACAAGCCTCAAAGCTGCTAAACTAGATATTAATCTTGTTGATTTTAAAATACTTATTTCGTCTACTGGTGGCATCAAATCGACAAGATTTTCAAGTGTTGACATAGAAAAAGCTCAAAGCAAGCAGTATTTATCTGAAATAAAAGATATTGGCGGTGAGAATTGGAAAAAGATTTATCTATGGTGTAAAGCATCTGACCAAATACCTCTTTTCTATACTGATATGGCTCATACCATTGGCAAGAAAGTTCAGGACGGCATAACATTAACTGGAAGAGAAATCGTTGCAGGATTTACTCTTTTAAATATTCTTTCAGAAAAAGGCAATAAGCTAGAAAAAATACTTCAAGAGAATTAAGCGCCGCTAGTCATCCTCCGCTTCGGCGCAAAAACTTATACAAAGATACAAAGAGGGGCGCTTGCGGACGACGGCGCGAAACTGTATGAAACCGGCCGGTTTGAAATTACACCAAATGTGGCATGTTGAGGAATTACACGGAGACCGTTTTATGCCCTCCACAGGCCGATTGGAAGTAAATTTGAAGAATATGTTGTCATGATCTCTTTGAAGAAAACACCATATTCAAACCGTCCGAAAACCTGCAGAACCAGATCAACGTTCGCAGCAGAAAAGAAATAAGAAGACAAAAAGCGGCGGCGGTGGAAAGACATTAAATCATGGTAGCGTTCCAATTTACGTGCCCACAACACACGCATGCCAGGCGGCCAAAAAGCCGCCCCAAATTGCCGCAGTTTTCATCATAGGAAAAGGCTCATGTCCGCGCTTTGCTGGCACGAGCCTAAATTATAGGCGGCAACGTCGGTAATGCGCGGAACGTTGGGATGCAATAAACTGGCACGAATGAATAATGATTCGCCGCGTAAAACTAAAAAGAATAGCACGGACGGTACTCAAGATAAGATAAGCCACCACGGTGATGGCAGATTGCCCAATGTTATTTTTGTTAGAAGAGATAAATAAAGAAGGGATCAATATGACAGGCACTAGTTCAATAATCAACTTAGGTGATTTATCGAAGCCCGCTACCGTACTAATTGAGAAGATATCGGAAGCAATAGGTGGCATATTTAGACCATTTCAAATAAAAAGGATAGCAAATGCGCAAGCCGAAGCCAGCATTATTGAGGCAAGGACTGCAATTGAAATCAATGAAATTCAAAAAAGAGCACTAAATCGATTCGTCAATGAAGAAACGATTAAGCAAATAAACATGGAGAATATTACCTGTAAAGCTATCAATCTACTTCATGACCTTTCAGAGCCAGAGAATTTGGATTCAGATTGGCTTACTTATTTTTTTGATAAAGCAAGGAATATTTCTACTCTTGATGCTCAAAACTTTTGGGCAAGAGTATTGTCCGGAGAGGTAAATAAACCTAAATCTTTTTCAAAAAAGACATTATCAATTTTGTATGAATTGGATTCAACAGATGCAATGAACTTCTCTAAACTATGCTCCTTTTGTTGCAAGATCAACGATGATCCCCATTTGTTTATCCTTATGAAAAAGGATAAAGATAAATACTTTGAAGACAAAGGAATCAAGTTCGATTTGCTAAATCATTTAGCAAATATGCAATTGATAAATTATGAGCCCTCCGAGCACTTTGAGGTAGAATTTCATGAAGGGTTCGCATTGGAGTATTTTGATGATAAAGTAATTTTTAGTAAAAACAATATTTATGTCAATTGTGGTCGCACATTATTTACCAATGCGGGTCTGCAATTATTTACTATTGCGACTCCCGTGAAATACAACGATTTCTTTCAATTTGTAATCAATGATCTGGTTTCAAAGGGATTTAAGTTGAAAACCCATTATTAAATGCTTACCGTAGCGGACTGCAGCCACGCTTGAACATCTTCCGTAATAGTTATCTAAGCATGGCGTTAAATAAAACAAAGAACGCATATATGAACTCAATAATGCGTGCCTTGACAATAGATAGCAAGAGGACGCAGCGAGAAAAAGAATACTATATTGGCGTGCCAGTTTAAAGCACCCAACAATTAAAATATTCCATAGCCGGCTTGATGCCTCCGCTGGTGTCATTCTGCAATCGTCATGTTGGCATCCGTCTATGAAATATGTTTAGCAAACGTTGTAGCAATGGGCCCGTGTTAATGATGAATGAAGGTGAACAGGGGCTCTGAGTTCAGTGGATAATGCCTCTGCTGATAATCGTTAGCGTTGCCGCGCTCACCAATACCCACAGCGAAACCCCAAGAATCATGGGCCGAAACCCGACCTTTTTCAGTAGCTCTCGTGTAAGCCACGAACCGATTAAAAACAGCGTCACGATCAAAAGCCTTCTTGCGCCAAAAGCAACGCTATCCCATACAATGTGCTGGTGTCGATGCGGGGCCAGAGGCATACTAAAACAAGAACTATAAATAGCGACTTGACCGGTGTTATTTTTTGCATGTCATCAAGAAAAGCGGAAACGTTCGCTGAACGCCGTCGCTTGCTGTTTTATTGATCTCACTTACCGTCCTGAATTTTACTTCAACGAAACCGGATCATACGGAATTTCCTCGCTCATGGCTTTTGCAATGGTTTGAGCGCGCTTCGCATGTTGCGGATCGTCGTCCCAGGCTTTCGCTTTTTCGTCGAATTCATTTTCATGTTCCATTATTTGTCTACCGGCGCAATCGTTAAAGTTGGATTGACAATGACCTCAACGCAGCTTGCAATCGAATTGGCGATAATGCAGCCATGGTGGGCGCGGTCATGCAAAGACTTAAAATCCTCGTCCGAAGGGATTTTATCACCGCTGAATACAACTATTGGTTGAAGCGTTACTTTTATCATGGCCATTTTGCCGGTCTGATTTTTTCCGAGCTCGCCGATTGCCGCGTCAGTATATTTGTCAACAACAAAACCTTTCTTGGATGCAATGGCGAGAAAGGTAAGCATATGGCAGCTTGAAAGAGACATTACAAACGCCTGCTCAGGGTCAAGACATTGAGGATCGCCATGATATTCCGGAGCAGCGGAACCGCATACTTTCCCAACTGAGCCAAAACTCACTACATGATTGCGGCTGTAGGAATCATAGTTGAAATCCGGTGTGTTTCTGGACCATTCAAGGGAAATGGTGTGATAGGACATAAGGATTACCTCTCGTATTAATGACATTCATGGTGCTGACAAGCGTTGCTTGCATTCATGACAGTGACATTTTTTTCGTTAAATTGAGTAATGTCGAGCGCGGCCTCTTTGCCACACGGGTTCCCGCACGGCCAAACCCGATCGGGATGTCGGCGGTCAAGCTGATTTCGGTGGAAGGGCGAAGGCTGCATGTCGAGGGCGTCGACATGCTCGATCATACGCCGCTTCTTGACATCAAACCGTATGTGCGCGAGTTCGACGCCCATCCCGATTCGCGGTCAGGATGGTTCGAAAAGGGGCGCGCTACCGTGACGGTTGCCGATGACCGCTTTGCTGATAGTGACGGGGGAGACACTCATCGGCCTGGTGAGAACCAGATTTCAAGAAGTCTTTAATTTTTTCACTTCAGGATTGAATGATTTCGCTGAAATACCGACCATGTCTCCCAGGCTTAAAGCCTGCGCCTCGTCTCGCAAGACCACGACCCGTGAAACGTCGGCGCCAACCGCCACGGTAACAATGCAAACAACCCCTTGCTCCTGTTTGGCAAGAACCTGGCCGGTTATGGTAAGCCTATCGGTATGACCGCCGAATACGTCCTCAGGCGGACCCGACGCGATTATTCTTCCTTCATTGATGTGATACAGATGACTTGCCAATTTGAAAATTTCAGACATGTCATGACTGACTAAAAAAGTGATGACCGGCATGGCGCGGTTGACACGGGCAAGTTCGTCCTGAAGCGTGCACCGCATTGCCGGATCGAGCGCGGAAAGGGGCTCGTCGAGCAGGAGAATGCGCGGCCGATTGACCAGGGCGCGGGCAAGGGCCACGCGCTGTTTCTGCCCGCCCGACAGCGTGTCGGGGTAGCGTTTGCAAAACTGCCTGAGGTCGAAAGCATCGATCAGATCGTTCATCCGGCTTTTATCCAAAGGTCCCCGAATTCCATAGGCTATATTTTTTTCGACGGTCATTGCCGGAAACAGCGCATAGTCTTGAAA
>Ga0224525_1000343_pt1 | contig 22240 bp, 16 predicted proteins | sample CFST100metaG_FD_179874 | JGI IMG/M metagenome (GOLD analysis project Ga0224525, IMG submission 179874) | Peat soil microbial communities from Stordalen Mire, Sweden - C.F.S.T100 | ecosystem: Environmental > Terrestrial > Soil > Wetlands > Peat | place: Sweden: Norrbotten County, Stordalen Mire...
ACGCGCTCGCGGCTGACGAAGATGCTCACCGAGGGCCATGCGCGCCGGGCCTTCGAGCTGCTGGACGAGACCGGCCTGCTCGCCGAGACGCTTCCTGAAATCGCGCGCATGAAGGGCGTGGAGCAGCCGCCGCAGTTTCATCCCGAGGGCGACGTGTGGCGGCACACGCTGCTCGTGCTCGGGCAATTGGAGGAGGGCTGCTCGCTGACGCTGGCCTGGGGCGCGCTGCTGCACGATGTGGGCAAGCCGCCCACCTTCCGCCGGGCCGAGCGCATCCGCTTCGACGGCCACGCCGGGGTGGGTGCGGCGATGGCGGCGGAGATATGCCGGCGCTTCCGCTTTTCCAACGATGAGACCCGGCAGACGCTGGCGCTGGTTGAAAATCACATGCGCTTCATGGATGCGACGCGCATGAAGACTTCGACGCTGAAGCGGTTTTTCCGGCTGGAAAACTTCCCCGAGCATCTGGCGCTGCACCGCATGGATTGCCTGGCCAGCAACGGTAATTTGGACAACTGGGAGTTTGTGCGCGAACGCCTGGCGGCGATCCCAGAGGAGGCGGTGCGGCCCAGGCCTTTACTGACTGGCCGCGAACTGATTGCGGCGGGGTACAAGCCGGGTCCGCGCTTTCAGCCGATGCTGCGTGCGGTCGAGGATGCTCAACTGGAAGGCGCAATCGAAACCGGGGCCGAGGCGATGGCGTTGATTCTGGAACTGTTTCCTCTTGCGTGATATGGCTCACTGCCAAGTGCGTTCGCAAATGAGATAAAAAGATGTGCGTCTTATCCCCTTTGAGGCGGATTCATGCGCATACATCCCCACCCCGGAAAGCGAGAAACATCATGACGACCGAAGCAGTCAATGCCCCTTTTGTCGATTTTCAGGCCTCCTGGTCCGAGCTTGAACTGCCTGCTCATGCGCGCGAAGTGCTCGGCGCCGCGCCGCTGGTGCAGACGCCGGATTCCCGTGAGCAGTTGCTGGACTGGGCGCTGGGCCGGTCCACGGGAGAAACCAACTGGACGCTGGGTAATCGCGACGACCACGGGTGGTATGAGGCGGTCTTTCAGACCTCGACCGGAGTGCGCATCACCGAGGCTGTGATTACCAAGGCGCGCAACGGCCTGGCCGTCAACTTTCCCGATCCGGCAATGCGCCGCCGCGATCCGGACGCGATGGTCATTGGTGACCAGTTGCCGACCGACAAGCCCACATACGAACAGCGCTTCGGCGAGCCTTTCGACAAGACCCGCCAGGAGACGCTGGACTGGCTCAAGACGCAGGAACTGGTGGCCATGCCCTTCTATGCGGGCACGGATGCGTTGGGCTACGGCTCGCTGCTGATCGTGCCGCGGCAGGCGGCGTTTTTTGCCGCGATTCTGGGCGACTTGCAGGGTATGATTCCGCGCAATCAGGTCCCGGCAAATTTCCGCATCACCGGTGGAGTGCTGTTTGTCGCGCCGCCCTTCCGGCACACGCATTTTGCCGGCAAGCAGGTGGTTGTGCATGACCGGCAGGAAACGCATCAGGAGATTTTCGCCTACAATCTCTACCCGGGGCCGAGCGCCAAAAAAGGCGTCTACTCCGTTCTGCTGGACAAGGGTGAGCATGAGGGCTGGGTCACCAACCACTGCTCCGCCGTGGCCGTGGTCACGCCCTATGAGAACCAGTTGATTCTGATGCACGAGGGCGCTTCGGGCGGCGGCAAAAGCGAAATGACCGAGCACATCCATCGCATGAGGGATGGACGCGTACTGCTGGGCCGCAACGTCGTCACCAAGGAAGAACGGACGCTGAATCTGCCCGAGGCCTGCCATCTGCGGCCAATTGCCGACGACATGGCCTGCGCGCATCCCAGCATTCAGGGCGCAAGCAAGCGGCTGACCGTGGCCGACGCCGAAAACGGCTGGTTTGTGCGCGTGGACCACATTCGCAGATATGGCACGGCGCCAAGTCTGGAAGGGCTGTGCATCGATCCGCCCGAGCCGCTGATCTTTCTGAATCACTACATTGTGCCCGGCGGCACCTGCCTGACCTGGGAGCACATCGAAGATGCGCCGGGCAAGCCCTGCCCCAATCCGCGCGTGATTCTGCCGCGAAGGATGATAGAAGAAATTCTGGAGGGGCCGCAGCGCGTGGACGTGCGCAGCTTTGGCGTCCGCTGCCCTCCGACGCATCGTGACAGCCAGCTCTACGGCATTCTGGACATGCTTCATGTGCTCAGCCCGGCGCTGGCCTGGCTGTGGAGGCTGGCAGCCCCACGCGGACACGCCAACCCCAGCATTCAGGCGCAGAAGAGCAAGGAAATGCAGTCCGAGGGCGTGGGTTCCTATTGGGCCTTTGCCACCGGCCGCCGAGTCGACCAGGCCAACCTGCTACTGCGCCAGATTCTGGATACCCCGGATACGCACTATGTGCTGATCCCCAACCAGTACATCGGCGCGTGGAAGGTCGGCTTCATGGGCGAGTGGATGGCCCGCGAGTATCTGGCCCGCCGCGGCAGCGCCAAGTTTGCCCGCGAGCAGGTCAGCGAGGCTCTCTGCCCGCTGCTGGGCTACATTCCCAACCAGTTGCGCATTGAGGGTTCCACCATCCCCCGCGTCTTCATGCGGGTCGAGGAGCAGATTCAGGGCGGAATGGACGTGTACGAAGAGGGCGCCCGCCAGTGGCGGGAGTTCTTCGCCAAGCAGTTGAAGCAGTTCCTGGTTCCTGATTTGGACCCGCTTGGCAAGCAGATCATCGAGGCCTGCCTGGACAACGCGCATCAGGAAGATTACCGCCACCTGATTCCCCATCCCATGTTCCGCGAGGATAACGCGTAACGGCAGTTGTCAGTCGTTACAGCATCTTCTCGGATGGTGTCAGAAAGCTCCGTGCCCCATCCATTTCACGTTCTTTGTGAAACGGGTGGGAAGCCACGAATTCGACCCTGCCGGAACAGTGATAATGCCGGGTGCCCCATATCTGGCGCAGTCTCATCGCGCCAGATGTGGGAAAGCACGCCATTCTGGAACCGCTCCAGCATCCATCTGCTTACCGGTAGATTTCTCGCCGGTTGCCTATGCGCAGAACGAGCACGCAGATTCTCTTATCCTGAATATCGGCGATGATGCGGTAATCGCCAACCCTGTATTTCCAATAATTGCCCAGTGTGGAACCAACCAGCGCCGCGCCGATCCTGCGCGGGTTGTCCAGCGCGGCCACGCGCTCACGCAGAAACTTGAGAATGCGCCGGGCAACCTGCCGGTCCAGTTTCTTCAGCTCTTTTTCGGCCTCGGCCTCAAACTCGATCTGCCAGGCCAAGGCGCTTCTCCACTTCATCGATGGTGTGAGTTCTGCTGCGTCCGGCGCGCAAGGCGAGAGTCCGCTTCTCGGCTAGGTATAGGTCTTCAAGGTCTTCGAGCTTCTCGCTGATCGCTTCGACCATGTAAAAGGTCTTGCTCCGGCCAGTGCGCTTCGCAAGCTTATCGAGGCGCATCTTCAGCTCTTCCGGCAAACGTAGGGAAACCGCCGTCATCTGTCACCCCCAAAAAAGTCTTTGCAATACAAGTATCGCATAAGCCTGCCGAGTTCCAAATTCACAAGCGGGAGGTAACGCGTGCCTATTGATCCGGCAACTAGAGCATTTTCACAGTTAGTGTGATGTCATGGGTGCCCCACCCTCGCCACGTTTTTGTTCTTGTGGCTAGGGTGGGATAGCACGATACCTGCATTACAGGAACTGTGAAAATGCTCTAAATACTGTGAGGGTGCCCCATCCTTTCCCGCGTTTTTTGCGGGAAAGGGTGGGAAGGCAATGTCACTGTTTTCTTGCCGGATCAATAGCGACAAAAGCATCTTTTGCTCGGTCTTGGGGAGCGTGGAAAAAGGCTTGAAGAGGGCCGCATCTTCGGCGGTTATCTCTCGAACCTCTCCGTCCTCGTCAATCAATGGTTTGCGGTTTGCCATAGAGTTTGTCCCCGTCTTTTCAGTTCCAACTCGGCCACGCGCAGCATCTCCGCCTCGGGCGCGGGTATGCCGGTCCAGATTTCAAACTGGCGCGCGCCCTGCTGCACAAACATTTCCAGCCCGGAGATGACCGGAATTCCGCGTTCTTTCGCCAGCTTGAGCAACGGCGTTTCCAGCGGGTTATAGACCATGTCGAAGACCAGCCCGGCGTTCAGCTCGTTCTCTTTGATCGGCATCGACTGCTTGTTGCCCGCCATGCCGCAGGGGGTGGAGTTGATGAGCGCGTCGAAGCGGTCCTTAACGAACTGCTCGCGCTTGAGCGCCTTGGCCCCGGACTCCTTGGCCAGTTTCACGGCGTGTTCGTGCGTGCGGTTGACGATGAAAACCTCCGCGCCCTGGTCCACCAGGCCGAAAACGGCGGCCCGCGCCGCGCCGCCCGCGCCCAGCACGGCAATGCGCGCGCCCTTCAGCGTGAGGCGCTTTTCCAGTGGTCGGATGATGCCGGTTACGTCCGTATTGAAGCCGACAATCTTGCCGTCCGCAAGAATCCGCAGGGTGTTGCAGGCGCCGATGCGGGCGGTGAGCGGGTCCATTCTGTCCAGGTGGGGCAGGACCTCCAGCTTGAAAGGCATGGTCACGGCCACCCCAGTCAGCGGCAGTCCGCGCACCAAGGCGAGCAGATCGCTGATTGTGCGCGTCTTCAGCGGAAGGAAAACGGCGTTCACATTTTCGCGGTGGAAGGCGGTGTTCTGTACCAGCGGCGAAAGCGAGTGGGTGATGGGATTGCCGGCCACGCCGAAGATGCGCGTCGCCCGGTCTAGCTGTTCGATGCGGTAGAGGTCGCGCAGGGTGCGGGCCGTGACCTGGCCGGGAGCGGTTTCAGCGCCGCTGGAAGAGGCGGCAAAAGTAAACTCCGCCCCGGCTCTTACGCCGAGCACGCGGCTCGTCAGCCCCTCCTCGCCCATGGCGATGCCGATGATGTGGCCGGAAAGCGAATGCTCCTCGATCAGCTTGAGAACGGCCAAATTGTCAGCCAGCGACTGCGCCGTCGCAACCACTTTGACGAAATCCGGCCGGAAGGCCTCAATGCGCCTGGCCACCTGTTCCAGGTCTTTGGTGCGCGTAAAGTCATGCGTGCTGACCAGTAGCGCCGCTCCGGCGGCCCGCAGTTCGTCGCGGAATTGGGTCAGTTGCGCCGCTTTGGCCTCTTCGGCCGACTCAACCTCCAGATCGGCAATCTGGCAGCCAGACTGGGCCGCTTGCAGCAGCACGTCCAACTCCGCCTTCAGGGAACCCGCAAAGCCGCCGCCAAATGCCTTGCGCCGACAGGTGGCGATGGCCGTAACGTCGCCATGGAGGGCCAGGAACTCCTTGACTTTGGGCAGCGCCAGGGCGGGCTTGGGACACAAATCCAGCCGGAACTCAAGAAATTTGGAGTCGGCCAGCGCGGCTTGCGCCCGCTCAATCAACTCCGTGGGCGACGCGGCCTGTATGGCCACGCACAGCTTGCCGACGCGCGGCCGCGGAACGAACGGCGGAGGCGCGGAAGGAGACGGATTGGAGACGAAATCAGGCATAAGCATTATTGGCTTCCTCTCCCGGCGCTCCGGAAGGGGGAAGCAGAGAGCCTGCTGTAATCAATGCTCCTCCGCCACCGGCGCGATGCCGTCTAACTCCGCCAAGGTTTCCGGCGACAGCGTCAACTGCCCGGCGGCAAGATTCTCGCGGAGATGGGCAACCGACGATGTGCCAGGAATCAACAGGATGTTGGGCGACCGGTGCAGCAGCCACGCCAGCGCGACCTGCATCGGCGTGGCCCCGAGTCGGCCCGCTACGTCTGACAGAGTGGACGACTGGAGTGGCGTAAACCCACCCAGCGGGAAGAACGGTACGTACGCAATGCCCTGCCGGGCCAAATTATCGATCAGAGCGCCGTCGGCGCGGTAGGCCAGGTTGTAGTGGTTCTGCACGCACACAATGTCGGTGATCGACTGTGCCTCGGCTACCTGAGCGGCGGTGACGTTGCTCACGCCGATGTGGCGGATCAGCCCCTTGCGCCGGAGGTCAGCCAGCACCGTCACCTGCTCGGCGATTGATCTATCCTCGGGGGCGTTGCCCACCCCCATCACGCGGTAGTTGACGATATCGAGCGCATCCAGTCCCAGATTGCGGAGGTTGTCGTGGACGGCGGCGATCAACTCTTCGGGCGAGATGGCCACCTGCCACGACTTGTCTGGTGGCCGGCGCCCTCCGAGCTTGGTAACGATCACCAGCCCCGCCGGGTACGGATACAGAGCCTGCCGGATTATCTGGTTGGTAATGTGCGGACCGTAGTAGTCAGACGTGTCAATATGATTCACGCCAGCCGCAATTGCCTCGCGCAGGACAGCGATGGCGCCATCCAGATCCTTGGGCGGTCCCCACACGCCTGGGCCAGCCAACTGCATCGCGCCGTAACCTATCCTTTGGATGGTCAACGACGCACCGGGAAACGTGAACCTGCCGCCTAGCTCGGCTTTACTCATTGACACATCGTATAGCGGTTCTGTCTCGCATGCAACAGCAGAGTGCCGCTGCCTGAGCCACTCAGCGCAATGCGCCGCCACCGGCAGAATGAGCCTGGACTGACGAGTTCCAAGTCCTTATGACAGAATTTTTGCTTTCGCCGGCAGAATGCCCATCTCCCGGTAGATGGGCCGGATTCCGCGCCGTACCGCCGGCATCTGCGTGGCGAACCATGCCGCCCCGAGCAGGACAAAGGCGCCATTCACGATCACCGTCCAGGGAGCGCCCATCGCGTGGGCCATGGTTCCGGCCAGCAGGCTGCCAAAGGGCGCCATGCCCATGAAGGCCAGCGTATAGTAGCTCATCACGCGGCCGCGCTTGTCGTCGGGCACGATGGTCTGAATGACCGTGTTGCTGACGGCCATGCCCTGCAACATCCCCATGCCTGCAAAGAACAGCGCGATCGCGGAGAGCCAGAAAACCCGCGACAGCCCGAAGCCGATCAGTCCCAGGCCGAAGACGGCGGCGGCGATGGGGATCATCTTCACCAGCCCCCGCACGTTCTTGCGCGCGACCAGGGACAGGGCGGAAATCAGCGCGCCCAGCCCCATCGCGCTCATCAGGAATCCCAGCGTATGCGGCCCGCCGTGCAGCACCGACTTGGCAAAGATCGGCATCAGCACCACGAAGGGCATGCCCATCAGGCTGACCATGGCGAAGAGCAGCAGAATCGTGCGAATGGGCAGAAACCCCGAAACATAACTCCAGCCAGCCTTCAACTCGGCCAGCGCCGAGGAAGTCGTGCGCTCGATTGCGGGCGTATCCAGGCGCATCATCATCAGCGAGGCAAGCACCGCGATATAGCTGAGGCCGTTGATCAGGAAGCACCAGCCCTCGCTCGAGACCGCGATCAGCATCCCGGCCAGCGATGGGCCCACCAGCCGCGCCGCATTCACCATCGACGAGTTGATCGCAATGGCGTTCTGCAGGTCGCCTTTGTCCTCCACCATCTGGACCATGAAGGCCTGCCGCCCCGGCATATCGAAGGCGTTGACCACGCCCTGCATCACGCTCAGCCCCAGCAGCCAGGGAATGGTAATCCGGCCCGTGAGCGTCATCCCGGCCAGCACCAGCGCCTGAACCATGAAAAGCCCCTGGGTCCACAGCAGCACCTTTCGCCGGTCAAGCCGGTCAACCCAAACGCCAGCAACGAGAGCCAGCAGGCATGTGGGAATCTGGCCGGCAAAACCGATCGTGCCCAGCATCAGTGCCGAGCCGGTCAGCCGGTAAACCAGCCAGCCGGTGGCAACGCTGTTCATCCACGTGCCGACCAGCGAGATGCTCTGCCCGCCAAAAAAGAGCCGGAAGTTGCGATGGCGCAGCGCTCGCCAGGCATGAGAGAGGCCGGATTGCGCGCCCAGCTCCGCCCCGGCGGCCGCGGCCACCGTTTCCATTTCCTCTTCTGGCTCTGACTCTCTCAAGGTGCGCCCCTATTGGCAGTTTACCGTGAGTGGCTTTCCGGGCCGCGATTCCGCAGGGCGTTTCAGAATCTGCTGAAAAGACAAATTTTCCTCGGAACAGAATGGGGCACAAGCGCCGGCGCTTGCCGTTGCCTCTCTCCTTCGCTGTCTCGATTCAATCGCGCAAAATCATTTTCACGAATTTACTGCGTTTGCTCGCCAGCCTCGGCGGGCAGGCGTTTCGCCGTCGCGGACATCGTTTTTGCGCTGCCGGGGATCCGGCTGGCCAGAACTTGAAAGTGATAGCCCATGACCGCCAGAGTCATGGCCGCGCCCACGCAATGCCGGTAACGCATGGCCACAGTCAGCAGAAACTTCCAGTAACTCCAGCGCTGCCGCCCGAAGACGCCCTGGCGGACGATGGAGGTGACAAAAGCGCGCGCATTGCCGATGGTCAGCCACTGCTGCCCGCGCTGCCGTTCGCCATGCTTCCGTTTGCCGGATTGCGGCTGGATGCGGCTCAGGTAAAGCTTGACGCGGTCATAGTAGGCCTCGCAGGAGTAGATCCTTTTGAGCACCGAGTGATAGCCCTCCTTCAGCCGCTCCGCGTCCATGGCGGGAAGGAAATTCAGGTCATCGCTGGTATTGTTGCCGTGTCCCTCATCCAGAATCCGGCCTTCCTGCCTCAGCCGCCGGAATAACTGGGTTCCCGGCATGGCTTGCAGCAGTCCGACCATGGCAATGGGAATGCCGCTCTTCTGGATAAACTCCACCATGCGGTCGAAGATGTCGTCGCTGTCCGTGTCGAAGCCCAGAATGAAGCCGCCCATCACCTGCATTCCATAACTCTGGATGGTGGCTATGCTGTCCAGCAGACTGCGATGTGTGTTCTGCAACTTGTTGCAGGCGACCAGGGCCGCGTCGTCGGGCGTCTCAATGCCCAGAAAGACCGAGTTGAAGCCCGCGTCTTTCATCAATTGCATCAGCTCCGGATCGTCGGCCAGATTCAGTGAAGCCTCGGTATTGAAGTCGAAGCTGGTCTTGTACTGGCGGCGCCACTGGGCGATCGCCGCGCATAATTCCTTGGCGCGCGCCTTGTTGCCGATGAAGTTATCGTCCACGATAAACACCGACTCGCGCCATCCGGCGGCGTATAGCTGGTCCAACTCCGCCAGCACCTGCGCGACAGACTTGGTGCGCGGCCGCCGTCCATAGATCTCGATAATATCGCAGAACTCGCAGTTAAAGGGGCAGCCGCGCGAGTATTGCACCGTCATGGTCGAGTAGCGGTTCATCTTGATGAGGCTCAGATCGGGCAGCGGGCTGGTCTCCATCTCCGGTCTTTCCGGCGCCTGGTAAACCGGCTTGGCGGTTCCCGCTTCCAGGTCATGCGCCAGCGTGTCGATCAGGCTCTCGGCCTCGCCGATCACAATATGGTCAGCCTTCAATTCGGCCGGGGTGAGGCTGCTCGCAATCGGCCCGCCGATCACGGTTCGCAATCCGCGCGCCTGGCACCGCTCGACAATGGCCACCAGCGACTCGCGTTGGATGTTCATCGCGCTGAGCATTACCACATCCGCCCAAGCCAGATCGCGGTCGCGCAGCCGCTCAACATTGGTGTCCACCAGCCGCTTCTTCCAGGCCTTCGGCAACAGAGCGGCTATCGTCATCAGGCCCAGCGGAGGCTGCGCCGCGCGTTTGCCCAGAAACTTCAGGGCATGTTTGAAACTCCAGAATGTATCGGGAAATTCCGGGTAAATCAGCAGTGCATTCATAGGCCATCTCCGGGAAGAAGAGCGGCTGACGAGCATGAATCTAAAAAATTCGGTTTCCGCGGCTGACTTCGGCGCATTGAAAAACCGGTGTGGTAGCGTTCGATACGGCGCACTGCTTCCGGATTCGATAATAATCTCCGCCTGCCGGAAAACTGTATAAAAGAAGCCACCGGGCAATTTCAAATAGGCGCGGGCCAGCCTCTCAAAAAGTCTGTACGTATTCCTGTATATCCGGTCCTTATGAATTGCAGCCCTGTCTGGGTGCCCCATCCTCGCGACGTTTTTGTTTTTGTCGCCAGGGTGGGTGAGCACGATGTGATTTTTTTTGGGCTGGATCAACAGGAAAACTCTGAACAAGTCGATGTTTTGAAAGGGCGCGACTGGCAGGTCAGGGCTTTACAGGCTGCCGCAATCGCAATCAAATCAGCGTGGGGTGAGGTGGGCTTTAATTCTGGCTGGAGCCCGGCTCGTGTCCGCGCGTCGTCAGGGCCACAGCCGCCCCCAGAATGAGGCCGCCGCCCAGGACGGCGAAAGGACCGAGTTGCTCACCCAGCAGTTTGACGCCCAAGCATGCGCCAAGCGCTGGTTCGAGGTTCATAAAGACCCCGGCGCGCGCGGCTGGCACATGATGAAGGCCCCAGTTCCACAAGAATGTGGTGGTGGCCGTGCAGAGCAGGCCGCTGGCGGCCAGCGCCATCCACGCCGTGGAGCTGACGGCGGCGAAAGGCGGCGGCGCGGCCTTGATGTGGGTAAGCGGACTCAGCAGCCAGGGACCCAGCACCCATACGGCCAGCATCAATGTGCCTGAAAGAGTGGTATAGGACGTCACCACCGCCGGGCTGTGCGTCTGCATCAGCTTTTTGCTGAGCAGAATCCAGGCCAGCGCGGCGAACAGCGAAACCAGAACCAGCAGGTCTCCGGCCAGCGACGGCTGCTCGCCACCGTGCGTGGACGGGCCGTGGCTGCCGCCCAGAACGACCAGCGCCGCGCCCACTGTGGAAGCGCAGAGGGCGGTCCATCCGAACCAGTTCAGCCGCTCCTCTTTGGAGCCCTTGGGGGCAAACAGCGCGGCCGCGCCTGCCACCAGAACCGGCAGGGCGCCCACCATCAATGAGGCATGGCTGACCGTGGTCAAGGCCAGGCCGTGGAACTGAAGCAGAAACTGGACGGGAGTGCCGAGGAAGGCGCAGAGCAGCAGTTGGCGCCGCTCTGCACCGGTCAGCCGTAGACGGCCACAATGCGCCAGCGCTACCGGCAACAGGCCCACGGAGGCAAACAGAAAACGATACAGCACCATCGGCTCGACGCCCATTTCGTTGAGCGCCAGCCGGCCAAAATAGAAGCCCGTGCCCCACAGGCATCCGGCCACACAACATGCGCCGTAGCCCAGAAGCGCTAGGCGCCGGCCAGCCGCGAGGCTTTCTTCCTTGGGTTCCCGTTCCGATACTGCGATTGTTGCCACTCCTCATTTTACTGTTTCCCCGCCGCGCGCCAGGAGCCAGACCGCGCTGGTCGCCGAAAGCCGCCGCATCGGCGAAAATGAATGTCAATGGCAATGAAGCACTTCAGGGCGGGATTGTGTTTCTGCGTGGGCTTCGGGCTGGCGGCTCTGTGCTTGCTGCCGCAGGCCCGTGCGCAGGGGAGTCTGATGAACGCGCCCGAACCCTTCCGCGCCGCCAGGGCGCGCGTGCTGCCCGGCAAGCCCTCCCAGCCCCCCGCCTTCGCGCTTCCCGTCCAGGCGCTGGGCTTTTCTGCTCCCCCATTGCCCGCCTACCTGGGTGAGCGCAATAGCTTGGTTTCACTGGACTTCCTCGATGAAAACCGGCTGCTGTTCACCTTCCGCGCGCCGGGACTGCTGCGCCGCGAAGCAGGCGAAGAGGATGTGCGCCAGATTCGCGCCGTGCTCCTGACGCTGCCCTCCGGGGCGGTTGAAGCCGAGGCCCTGTGGACGGTTCATGACCGGGGCCGCTATCTGTGGATGCTTCAGGACGGCCACTTTCTGCTGCGCGACCGCAACAACCTTCAGATGGGCGACGCCACGCTGGAGCTGAAGCCCTACCTGCGTTTTCCGGGACCGCTGAATTACCTGGAGATGGACCCATCTCAACAATTTTTAGTCACGGACTCCGCTGAACCCGAGGCGGCCGCGGAAGATTCCGGTGAACCGCTGGTGGATGGGAAGAAGTCCGTTCCGCCGCTCAGTCCGGTGATACGCATCCTGCGCCGGGACTCCGGGCAGGTTCTGCTGGTCAGCCGTACCAGCCCCGCCGTTCATTTGCCCATCAATGCCGACGGCTACCTGGAGAGCCTGCGCGCCAGAGGCGGCAAATGGTTGCTGAACCTGAAGTACTTCAGCGGTGGAAGCTCCATCTTGGGGCAGGTGGAGTCGAGTTGCTCGCCGGTCTTTGATTTTGTTTCGCAGCGGGAAGTGCTGGCCACCACCTGCGCCGATTCCGGTGACCGCAAGCTGGTGGCCATGGGGACCGATGGCCGTCTCCTATGGGAAAACCGGCGATCCAGTGCAACGGTTTGGCCGCTCCGGGTGATGGGGCCGAACGGCTCCCGGCTGGCGTGGGAGTCGCTGACTGTCGCACGGCCGGTCAATGCCAGTTCACCCCTGGATGCGGAGGACGTAAATGGGCAGCGGGTTGAGGTTTTCAACGCGGCTGACGGCAAGGTGGCGCTCGACGCGCCGGTTAGCCCGGTCTTCGATGCGGGTGGAAACGTGGCCATTTCGCCCTCTGGGCAGCGCGTAGCCGTGCTCAACGGTGGCCGCATACAGGTCTTTGAACTGCCTCCGGCGCCCCCGCTCGCGGGGATTGCCATTCCTCCGCCGGGCCGCTGACCGGCAAATTCGCTCATGGCGGGCAGATGAAAACCATGTAAACTAAACGGCGGGAGAGTCTTTCTTGTCTACAAATGCCGTTCAGTACGCGGCTGCCGCGCTATCCGATCGCGGCAGAAAACGCCCCTCCAATGAAGATGCCTTTGGTTTCTCCGTCGAGTGCGGAGTCTATGCCGTCTGTGACGGCATGGGCGGTGCCGCAGCCGGGGAAATCGCCAGTTCCCTGGCTGTTGAGGAGTTGCTGCGCCACCTCGCGAGCGACGCCAGGGACAAGACCGCGCCGCTCGACGAAGTGGTCGTGGAGGCGATCCGCGCAGCCAATGAAACCATCCATTCCCGCGCCCGAAGCAACGCTCGGATCAGCGGCATGGGAACCACGCTGGTGGGCCTGGCCACTGAGGGCCGACGCATCCTGGCCTTCAATGTGGGCGACAGCCGCTGTTACCGGCTGCGCAATCTCCACCTGGAACAGATCAGCCTGGACCATTCGCTGGTCGAGGAGCAGGTCCGGTCAGGGCGCATGACTCCTGATGAAGCCTTGCGCTCTCCGCTGCGCAGCGTCATTACCCGCGCCCTTGGCACTCAAGACGAGGTTACGCCGGATCTGTTCGAGCTGGAAGCCGAGCCTGGCGACCTCTTCCTGCTTTGCTCGGATGGGCTGACGGGCGAACTGGCCGACCCCTTGATTGAATCCATGCTGGCGGCCGATCTGCCTCTCGAAGAACAATGCGACCGCCTGGTGAAGGCTGCCAAGAAAGCCGGCGGCCACGATAACATCACCTGCCTGCTGGTGCGCGTGGAAAACTGGGACCTCTGACCGCTTGATTTTGCACCATCGTTGGGTGCCCCATATCTCGATTTTGAGATGTGGAAAAGCACGAACTCAATGAAACTTCTTCGTCCGGTCAGAGAGCGGGGAAATTTCTGAATCAGGAGCTAATTGCAAAATTGCCTTCAGACTGAAGTTATGCGTCAGATCACGACTTGCAATCTCCATCGAATTTTGCAAGTCACAAGTTGCAGTGGATCAAGCGCTCCATACCCCTGATGGGTATGGGGGGGGAGGGGTAGTTCTGTCTGGGTACGAACCGGGCTGGAGTGCAGCCTCCTTTCTTGATGGTGCGCCGCTCAAGCGAAATCATCTGCAACCCTCTGCGGTACGACTTGCAATCTTCTTGGAGCTTTGCACGTGGTTCTTAGAGCATTTTCACAGTTTCTGTAATGCAGGGATCGTGCTATCCCACCCTAGCCACAAGAACAAAAACGTGGCGAGGGTGGGGCACCCATGACATCACACTAACTGTGAAAATGCTCTAGTTTAATTTTGAAGAAACGCGCTTGGACGTTGCCGATTTTCTGGTCTCGGCCCTACTCGTACCGCAATGCCTCAATCGGGTCCAGGTTGGCCGCCTTCCAGGCCGGATAAATTCCGAAGAGCAATCCAATGGCGCAGGAGACGCCGAAGCCGATCAGTATCCATGTGGTCGAGAGGCTCGGCGTAAGCGGGATCGGCAACAGCCTGATAATTCCGGTAATCAGAGCGCCCAGCAGCACGCCGATGACTCCGCCGAGCGAGCACAATGTCACCGCCTCGGTGGTGAATTGGACCAGAATGGTGTGTTTGGTGGCGCCGAGGGCTTTGCGGATGCCGATCTCCCGCGTTCGCTCGGTGACCGAGACCAGCATGATGTTCATCACCCCCACGCCGCCCACCATCAGGCCCACGCAGGAGACGCCGATCATGAAAATGACCAGGTATTTGGTGATGTCGCCCCAAAGTTTGGTGAGCGAGTCCGGCCCGAAAATTTCAAAGTTGTCCGGCGCCTGCACGTTTACCTTGCGCCGAACGCGCAGCATCTCACGAATCTCTTCCTCTACCAGCGATTTGTTTTTGGCGTCGTCGTACTTCACGCTCACCCACACACTCTTGTCTTCCGGGTGCAGATTATGAAAGGTTCCCATGGGGAAATAGACTTGGTTATCATCGGGATTCTTGCCGCTGCCGAAGGGCTGTTTCTGCTTTTCGAGCACGCCGATGACGGTGTACAGGCCGCTTTCGACGCTTACCTCCTTGCCAATCGGCGACTCATTGCCGAATAGCTCCTGCCAAGTGTCGTAGCCGAGAACACAGATGTGGGCGGCGCGCTGGTCTTCCGCGTCGGTATAGAGACGGCCCTCGCGGAGAATGAGGTTACTCACTTCGCCCACCTCGGCGGTGTCGCCGGAGAGGATCGTCCCCGCCACCTTTTTGCCGTTGTATTTCACGGAGACTGCGCCGACGTGGAACTGTCCCGTGTGTTCCAGGCCGCCGTCGGTCGCGACCACATGAGGCAGAGCGCGCAGGGCCAGCGCATCATCCATCGTCAGCTTCTTGCGGGTCAACTGTTCGGTGGTGGGCCGCACGCCCATGACCGGAATATGGAAAACCCAGAAGACGTTGGAACCCATCGAGTTGGCAAAATCCGCAACCTTGTTGTTGACGCCATTGATAATTGACGAGATGGTGATCACCGTCGTCACGCCGATGACAATGCCCAGGATCGTCAGCCCCGAGCGCAGCTTATTGGCCCGCAAAGTGTTGAGGGCCATCTTGACGGATTCGCCGGTTTGTCCTTGCGCCATGGGTGCTCCTGGCAAGCTGACAGCTAACAGCAGACAGCTTACAGCAATTAGTTCTTCCGAATTTGGTCTTTCAGTGATTCCAGAAACGAATAAATCATTTTTCCCACTTCGTGCGATAAACTCTCTGCTTCATCAATCAACTTTGAATCTCCGAATCCAAGCGCCCGAGCGATTTCCAGTTGCGTCTGAACCTCGCAGACTGAACCACGTGCGATGCCGAGAAATTGCCGAAATTCTGCGGGATTCAGCCTTGCCTGTCCTTCCGCGATGTTGCTAGGCACGGAAACCGCGGCGCGCCTGATCTGACTGGTTAACCCGTAGATTTCCTCGCGCGGAAACTCTTGCGTCAAGCGATAGATTGCTACTGTCAACTGCATCGCCCTTTGCCAAACCAGCAAGTCCCGAAATGATTGCGACATCCGTCTCTCCTTAGTCCATAACTAGCAGCTAACAGCAGACATCTGTCTGCTAAAACAAACACAATTCCTATCCAAATGTATAATCACTCATAGCTGGCAACCGGTAACTGTTAGCTGTCCGCTGTAAGCTGTTTGCTGTGCTCAGAGCTCCGCTCTGAGCGCCGTTACCGGGTCCAGCTTGGCGGCTTTGCTGGCGGGATACACACCGAAGAAAATGCCGGTGCCGGTGGCCATGAACAGGCCCAGCAGCACGCTCCACAACTGCACGCTGGCGGGAAATCCTAGAACGAGTGTGATGAGCTTGGCCGCGCTGATGCCGCAGATTACGCCGATGGCTCCGCCCACCGTCGCCATGGTTCCGCTTTCAATCAGGAATTGCAGTAGCACGTCGCGCTGCCGCGCGCCCAGCGCCTTGCGCACGCCGATCTCGCGCGTCCGTTCCGTCACGCTGACCAGCATGATGTTCATAATCACAATGCCGCCCACCACCAGCGCAATCGAGGCGATGCCCACCACCACGTCAAAGAAAATCGCGGTGATCTGCTTGTAGATGTCCATGAAGGTGTCGTTGGTTTCGATCTCGAAGTCGTCGTCCGTACCCGGCGCGTTGTGCCGGCGGGCGCGCATCAGCGCGCGCACTTCGTCCTTGGCGCGCTCCATCGATGCCGCATTGTTGCTGGCGCGGGCGTAAATGTCTATCGAGTCGTCGTAGCCATAGATCTGCTGGAAGGTGCTGATGGGCACGGCCACCCAGTTGTCCTGCGATTCGCCCAGGGTCTTGCCCTCACGGCCGCCAACGCCGACGATGGTGTACGGAATGCCGCCGACGTGAATCTCCTTGCCGATCGGATCGCCCGAACCCAGCAAATTGTCCACAATGTCGTAGCCCACAATCACGTTGTGCGTGCCGTGCTCATCGTCGGCGGGGGTAAATCCACGGCCCAGCACAATGTCCATATTGTTGAGCGTCATCATTGTCCACGTGATGCCGCGCATCTCGGTATCGCTGCTGGAGTGGCCGCCGAAGGTCACGTTGGTCGTGCGGTCCAGCCGCGCGCCCACTTCGCTGCACCCCCTGCAGGCTTCCCGCACCGCTTCGTAGTCCTCAATGTGCAGAATCTTGCGCTTTTGATAGCGCAGGTAGTCCTCGGCGGAGAAGATCACGCCAGCCATCCGCGAAACGGTTATTACGTCCGCGCCATGGCTTACAAGTTTTGTGGCCACATATTTATTGGCGCCGTTTACCAGCGTAATTACCATGATGACCGAGGAGACGCCCATCACCACGCCCAACAGCGTCAGAATGGTGCGCATCTTGTTGGCCCACAAGGATTGCAGCGCGAGTCTGAAGGCCTCACTGAATAGCATGGTCCTGCTTTCTGTTGCCGGAGCCTCGGCGCTCAGGGCGTTCGTCCTGAGAGTGTTGCGTTCAATCAGAGCCGGTTCTCTGCTGCCCGGTCCCTTCCAGTGTATGCAATTGCCGCTCTGCCCAGGAACGCGAAATCGTTCCATGGCGCTGCTTTCCGCAGCCAAAAAGCAGCCGCGGAAGAGGCGGTTTCTCACTTGCTGATACGCAAGGTCGCGACGGCAGGTTCCGTGGTCTGGGAAAAAGCCGTCCATGTCCCGACAAGACAATCAAAACAGACTTGTTTCGGAACTTCCTACCTCCGCCGAGCGTAGCATATAACGTATATTTCTGTGTCCGCTTTGGTTTGGAATTTCATTATCTCATCGGAGGTCTCATGATTCGCGCGTACTCCCGGCTGGTGGTTGCCCTGTTTGCGTTTGCCGCATTCTTTCCCGCTCTTGTTTTTGCTCAAAGCTCATCCGCAGCTGCACCCTCCCAAGCGCTGCTGCTGCGCAGGCCCTCCCTCAGCCAGGACCGGATTGCCTTCCGCTACGCCGACGACATCTGGACGGTCTCGCGCCAGGGCGGCGAAGCCGAGCGGCTGACCGCGAATGGCAAGGTGACCGCCGGTCCGTTCTACTCGCCCGACGGCGCTTCTATCGCCTACTCGGCTCGCCTGAACGGCGGGACCGACGTCTACATCATCCCGGCCACGGGCGGCGTTCCCCGCCGCATCACCTGGCACCCCAGCGGCAGTAACGTCGAGGGCTGGTCGCCGGACGGCAAGACGGTGCTCATTACCAGCAAGGCAGCCAGCTATCGGCATTTCCTGCGTCTCTTCCGCGTCCATGCCGACGGCTCCGGGGTTCCCGAACTGCTGCCGCTGCCCACCGGCTTCGAGGGCTCCTACTCGCCCGACGGCCAATCGATTGCCTACCAGCCATTCACCAAGTGGCAACCGGCCTGGAAGCGTTACGTCGGCGGCCAAACCACGCCCATCTGGATCGTCAACCTCAAGACTCTCGACCTGGTGAAGGTTCCCCGCGAGAACTCCAATGACTCCAACCCGGTTTGGGCCGGTAATTCAATCTATTTCCTCTCTGATCGCGACAGCACGGGAAAAAACAATGGCCCGGTTTCGCTTTACCGTTATGACACCGTATCGAAAAAAGTCACACAGGTCGTCCCCAACAAGGGACTCGATCTGAAGTCTGTTCAGGCCGGTCCCGGCGGGCTGGTCTACGAGCAGTTTGGCTCGATTCATCTTTTTGACACCGCCAGCCAGACTGACAAAACCGTCTCCATCCAGATTCACGGCGAACTGGCCAATCTTGCGCCGCATCGCGTGAACCTGAATGCACACGAGATTGAGAATGCGGATCTGTCGCCCACCGGCGCTCGCGCCGTTTTTGAGGCGCACGGGGAAATCTTTACCGTTCCAGGCGAAAAGGGCGACACCCGTAACCTGACCAACACACCCGGCGTGGCCGAGCGCAGCCCGGCCTGGAGCCCGGACGGCAAATCCATCGCCTACTTCTCCGACGCCTCCGGAGAGTATCAGCTCTACATTCAGGATCAGACCGGCTTCAAGGCGCCCACGGTCATCGACCTCGGCCCCGAGCCGAGCTTCTTCTACAACCCCACATGGTCGCCTGACTCCAAGCACATCGCCTACTCCGACCGGCGTCAGCGCATCTGGTATGTGGATCTGCCCGCAGGCAAACCGGTGCTTGTCGACAAGGGTACATACAGCGGCTTCTACGCTGCTTTCAACCCGGTCTGGTCGCCCGATTCCAAGTGGATCGCCTACCAGCGCGACCTCGACAATCAACTGGACGCCATCTTCCTCTACTCGTTGGAAAGCCACAAATTCACGCAAGTGACCGACGGCATGAGCGACGCCACCAGTCCCGCCTTTGACAGGAACGGCAAGTATCTCTATTTCCTGGCATCCACCAACGACGGCCCATCGCGGGCCGGAATTGATCTTTCCTCGCTGGATCGCGCGCAGTCCAGCGCCGCCTATGTGGTGGTGCTGGCCAAGGACGGCGTATCGCCCGTGCCGCCGGAAAGCGACGACGAGAAGATCAAGGAGGCCGATAAAAAGGACGCCGACAAAGCCGACAAGAAAGACGCCGATAAAAAGGCCACTGACAAGAAAGACAGCGACAAGAAGGATGCCGACAAGGACAAGAAGGACGAAAAGCCGGTCGAGGTCAAAATCGACCTGGAGAAGATCGGCGACCGCATCCTGTCTCTGCCTATCCCGTCGCGCAACTACAATCAGCTCATCACGGGTAAAACCGGTGTGCTCTACTTGGCTGAGAGCGCGCCCTTTGGCCGCTCCTCCAGCGATGACGATGAGGACTCAGGCATTCGCGCTCTGTGGCGCTTCACTCTGGAAAAGCGCCAGCCCGAAACGGTGCTCAGCAACGTAAACGCATTTACCGTTTCCGCGGATGGTTCCAAGGCGCTTTACGCGCGCAAGGGTGGCTGGACAATCGCCTCGACCGACGACCTGAAGCCCGGCAGCGACGCTCCCGGAAAGGCCCTGAATCTGGGCAATCTGGAAACCACCATCGACCCTCGCGCCGAGTGGCGGCAAATCTACCACGAAACCTGGCGCATCGAGCGCGACTTCCTCTACGATCCCAATCACCATGGCCTCAGCATTCCGAAGATCGAAGCCAAGTACAAGCCCTATCTGGACGGCTTGGCCTCGCGCTCGGAGTTTACGTATCTGTCAACGGAAATGCTGGGCGAGGTCACCATCGGCCACATGTTCGTTGGTGGACCGTACCAGCCCAACAATGGCCCCAAGACCGGCCTGCTGGGCGCTGACTACAAGGTTGAGAAGGACCGCTATCGCATCGCGAAAATCTTCGGCGGCCAGAACTGGACTCCCGGCCTCGCCTCGCCGCTCACTCTGCCCGGCGTCTCCGTTCACGAGGGCGAATATCTGCTGGCCGTCAATGGCCACGAACTGCGCGCCTCCGACAACCTCTACCAATTCTTTGACGGCACGGCGGGCAAGCAGACCGTGCTTCACGTTGGCCCGAACCCCGACGGCAAGGACGCCCGCGACGTGACCGCCGTTCCCATCGACGATGAGGACGGACTGCGCAACCTGGACTGGGTTGAGGCCAATCGGCGCAAGGTCAGCGAACTCTCCGGCGGCAAGGTGGCCTACGTTTATATGCCCAACACCGAGGGTGCGGGCTACACCAGCTTCAACCGCTACTTCTATGCGCAGCTCGACAAGCAGGCCTTGGTGCTCGATGAGCGCTGGAACGAGGGCGGCTTCATCGCCGACTACATCGTGGACGTGCTGAAGCGCTTCCCGCTCTCCGGAGCGGTTTCGCGCGATGGCAAGCCGGTACACGATCCGGTGGGCGCCATCTTCGGACCCAAGGTCATGCTCATCAACCAGAACTCCGGCTCCGGCGGCGACGCCATGCCCTGGTACTTCAAAAAGGCAGGTATCGGTCAACTGGTGGGCACGCGCACCTGGGGCGGGCTGGTCGGCATCGGTGGCTATCCCCATCTGCTTGATGGCGGCCACGTCAACGCGCCCAGCTATGCCATTTACGGCATCAACGGCCAATGGGAGGTTGAGAACCACGGCATTGCTCCCGACGTGCCCGTTGAGGAGCTGCCCAAGGACGTGGCCGCTGGCCATGACCGCCAGCTAGAAACCGGTGTGCAACAGGTGCTGGATGAGTTGAAGGCCCATCCGGTTCCCGAGATTCCCGTCCCGTCTTATCCGAACTACCACCAGAACGACGGCCTGGGAAACAACTAGAGCATTTTCACAGTAAGTGTGATGTCATGGGTGCCCCACCCTCGCCACGTTTTTGTTCTTGTGGCTAGGGTGGGATAGCACGATCCCTGCATTACAGAAACTGTGAAAATGCTCTAGCCCGCAGTCCAACCTTCAAACTGGGTGCCCCAGGTCCCGCTTTTGGGACCTGGGATTCTCAAAAATCCGGGTACCGGGTGCCCCACCTTCGCCGATTCGCGTTCTTTGCGAATCGGTTAAGGTGGGATACCTATAACTACAGTATTTGTGGTCTTTTATAGCGTGGTACGCCACGAAGCCTCTGCGAGCGGATAGCGAGCGATTGGCCCCACCGCAGGTGACGATTGGCCCTACCGCCGGGTGCCCCACCTTCGCCAATTCGCGTTTTTTTGCGAATCGGTTAAGGTGGGATACCTATAACTACAGTATTTGTGGCTTTTTATAGCTTGGTGCACTACAAAGCCCCTGCGAGCGGATAGCGAGCGACTGGCCCCACCGCAGGTGGTTATCGTCCCGAACTGCCAAAGCCCTTTTCCGCCCGCGATGACTCTTCCAGGCTTTCCACCACGCTCACCTCTCCGGTCAAAATCGGCACCGGAATCATCTGGGCAATTTTCTCCCCGGCCTTCAGCTCGACAGCCGTTTCGCCCAGATTGGTCATCAGCACCAGAATCTCGCCCCGGTAGCCGGCGTCGATCACTCCGGCGGTGGTCGCAATCCCCCTGGCTGCCATTGACGAGCGGTCCCGCACCAGCAGGCCCAGCGGCTCGCCGGTCTTCGGATGCCGCGCCTCGACGGCAATTCCCGTCCGCACCTTGACCGTAGTTCGCGGAGCCAACACGGCTCCCGCCAGCGCAAACACGTCATAGCCCAGGTCCTCGCCCATGTGGGCCACTACCGGCGCCCGCGCCCCCGTCTCCAGCAATTTCACTCGTAGCATGTATTGATGGTAACGGATGAGCTGAGCTGGCGCGTTAGCGGTGCTGGTGGAGTTGGCAAAATGTTTGGCAGTGCAAGCGGGCGGGGCCAACTCCGCGAACACGCGCGTAGCGCGGCTAACCCCGCTAAAAAACAGCCAGCCCCGGCCGGAAACGCTCTCCCGGCTGGGGCTGGCTTGGTGTCGCAGAATCATCGGCAAGGAGGACCTGTAAGCCGAATTCTGTCGTAGTGCGGTCATTCCTCTAGGCACCGCGTTGCCGCGGACGCTCATCAGCGACCTACCCGGAGGTTTCGGCAAGTGCTCAAGCCGCCTGGGCGCATCGAGCCGATGCGCGGCGCAAGCCTGGCTTTTGGCTCGCGCTTCCCTCCCTATTTGGTCTTGCTCCGTGTGGGGTTTACCCTGCCCCAGCCTTTACAGACTGAGCGGTGCGCTCTTGCCGCACCATTTCACCCTTACCCCGGCGCTGGAGTTTCCGCAACGGCAAGCGTCCCCGGCAAGCCGGGTCCACTCGGGTTTTGCGTTTCCAGGGCGGCCCTCCCGAAAGAGGGGTAGCCGGGGCGGTATCTTTTCTGTGGCACTGGC
>Ga0224525_1000344_pt1 | contig 22153 bp, 18 predicted proteins | sample CFST100metaG_FD_179874 | JGI IMG/M metagenome (GOLD analysis project Ga0224525, IMG submission 179874) | Peat soil microbial communities from Stordalen Mire, Sweden - C.F.S.T100 | ecosystem: Environmental > Terrestrial > Soil > Wetlands > Peat | place: Sweden: Norrbotten County, Stordalen Mire...
AATAGCGTCACGATGAATACGCCGCTCGTTCCGACCATAGCAAGCGACATTGTCAACGCCTTGCCATGCTTATTTGGACCGGCCAGCTATTCCTTCGTCCGCACCGATACGACCACCGAGGTGGATTACACCACGGCCAAAGGGGCCTGGGAAGCCATCGGCTTCGCGCTCAATCCGGCCGTTGATTACAGTGCCTATACGGTTCTCAAGGTTCATATCGACAGCGTCACTGCCGGCATCAAGCTCAAGTTTAAGATCAACGATGCCCAGGAGTACAACATCGATGACGTCAGCGTCTTGACGAATGACTTCACCATCACGTTGACGACTCCGCTGGCCGCCAGCTCAAAGAGTTTCGTCTCCCTCTTCGTCAATTATGGCGTGGACGGAGCGGCTGGCAGCGTCGTCTTCAGCAAACTTCAGCTCTCGAAACCTGTCGTTTGATTTCCTGATGGAAAGAAAAGCCGGCTCACGCCGGCTTTTTCATTGTTTGGCAATGGAAATTCACGGTTGAGCTTTCTTTTTGCTTCTCGGGGATTTCGCCAAATTCATTTCGTTTGGTCGTGCCGAAAAATATTGAAAAAACTTTTCAATGCAGCAAAATATAATCTGAAAAGGGGCAAATACATGAAAAAGGTATTTTGCATTATCACCATCGTTTTTTTGGTTTTGGGAACGCTTTTACTTGAAATCGGACCTATTTTCCCATCTGTCGTCGTCAAGAACAGCACCGCTGTCCAACCGCTTTTCGAAATCGTCATCCTTTCGTTCGTGATCGACGGCTTTTTCTATTTCGCGGCCGGAACAGTCGGGGCCGTTTTGGCCGTTTTTGGGAAAAAAGTGGTCAAGGCCGTTGGCTTTGGTTTGCTTTTCAGTGCTTCTTTTGTGGCGATCGGAGCTTTTGTGACCGTCGTTAACGCCATCAACGGGCAAGCGGCCGACACGATTGGGACTGGTCCTTGGCTTGCCCTCATCGGAGCGATTCTCATCATCTTGGCTTTTATTTCTGACATTATCGGAAGTCATATTTCCTTGATTCCTGAAGTGAATGCTGATATCCACGACATCCTCATTTGGAAGGATCTTCTCGATAAAGGCATCATCACGAAAGACGAGTTTGACGCCAAAAAGAAGGAAATCCTGCATCTTGACGGGGGGAGCGTTGCTCCCATCGCCGGCGATTTGAAAAAATAAAACGCAAAAAAAGATGAAAAGCCAGGTTCGGGAACCTGGCTTTTTTGGATCAAGAATCGCTTTCCTTAGAACCTGCTTCGATATCCGCCTGGTATTCGAGGACATCCCCGGGCTGGCAGCCGAGCTCCCGGCAGATGGCGTTGAGCGTGGTGAAACGGATGGCGGAGATTTTCCCCGTTTTGATGTTCGAGAGGTTGACGTTGGAGATGCCGACCTTATCCGCGAGCTCGTTGAGCGAGATCTTGCGATCCGCCATGACGCGGTCCAGACGCAGGATGATCATAAGGTGGTATCCGCTTCTTTCTGGAGCTCGACGCCGTATTTGAAGACAAGGGACAGGGCGAAGACGAATAAGGCCATGATGAGGCTCGCCCCGCTGCTCGAGGAATCCCCGAACAAAGCCTCGGTTCCGGTGGCGTTGATTACGATGCCGGCGATGATCGGAACCGCGAAAGCCTGGACTAATGAGACGATTCCGATGATCACGAGAAGCTTGACGTTAGGATCCGTGAAGGGCGTTCCCTCTCTCTCGATGTTGGCGAAGAGCGCTCGGGCGAAGTAAAGAAGGACGACGCTCGTGCCGGCGCTCAGGAAAGTCTTCAGCGAGACGATCTCGGCGTTCGTCGCATTCAAGGCGGAAACGTCCCAGCTCAAAGCGATTCCGTTTTCCGAGGCGTTTTTGGCGATGAGCTCTTGGAGCCAGGGCCAATCGACGAGGGGCGAAAATATCAGGCCGAGGAATCCCGCCGCCGTTCCAATGGCGGCGAAAACGAGGATGACGAGGGAGACGATGGCACCGATTTTGCCAATCAAGATGAGGGTTTGCTTTGTCGTTCTTTTTTCTTTCATGAGGAATGCTTCCTTTCAGCGAGGATACTTTAGCATATCCATAAGCAGATGTTAATCTTTTTCATATAATAATTATTGATAAACGATAATAAATTAAAGTAATAGGTTATCTTCGATCAAGAAAAAAGGAGATGAAAGAAAGCGTTTTTCCTGATTTTTCGTTCTATGCGAAAAAAGGCTTTGCCTTTCCGCTTCAAAAGAATCCCGCGACTTTTCCGAAGGGGAGACCGCCTCTTCTCATTTCCGCTTGGACGAGAAGCGATAAAGCAGGATGTTGGCGGCCAATCCCACGACGATAAAGGCCCCGGAATAAAGGAACATCTCCTTGATCCCGAAGTCGCTCCCGAAGGAATCGAGATCGAAGGAGAAGGCGCTTTTCATCCCCGCGAGGAATTGGCCGTTATCCAATCCGTTCAGCTCGCTTTCCATATGGTTGAGCGATCCGCTCATGAGATAATTCCGGATCAAGGCCGCGATCTGAGAGCCTGGGAAGGCGTTGCAGACGATTTGGACCGGCTGAGCCATCGAGCTCATCGGCAGATAGGCTCCGATCATGAAGCCCACCGCCGCGCTGACGAGGCCGCTGAAAGCCCCTAAGGCCGAGTTCTTCTTGAAAAAGGACACCACGATCATGAGCAAAAGGGTGCTGGAGGCGCTGCCCAAGAGCACGAGGACGTAAAGCATCACGATATCGAATAAGCCAAGGTACAGGGGCGAGAGAAGCGAAATCACCCCCAATCCCACGGAGAGCAGGAGCACCCCCACGAGCGCCGTATTCAAAAAAGCTCCCGTGAAATAAGCGAGGACGACGAGGGGACCGCTGATCGGAGAGGACTTGTAGTCGCTATCCACGTGGTTGTACTTGTCCTCCACCATGACCGAAAGCGAGTTGAGGGAAACGGTGATGAGCGAACTCCCTAAAAGCCCGGAGAGGAGCCAGGCATTCACGAAAGAACTGACATCGCTTTCGCTGAAAACGCCGCTGTATGCGCTGAGGGATTCTTTCACCGAGGAGACATACATGGCGCGCAGGAACGCCAGATAAAGGAATAAGACGATAAGCGGGGCCAGCAAGGAGAAAAAGAGCGTGACCCAGTCCTTGAAATAGACGAGGACGTTCCGTTTGGTCAAGCCCAGGAAGGCCCGCCATTTCGCGTGAAAGGTGAGAGCCATGGCTTCAGTCCTCCAGCTTCCGTCCGGTGACATTCATGAAGACGTCATCCATGTCGCCTTTGACGATCTCGTAATCGAGAAACGCGTCTTTGCCCCGGTATAGGAGATCGATGATATCGGAATTGCGGTCGAATAAGGCTTTGGTCTGACCCTTGTCTTCTTCGAGAGCGAGGCCCGACTCCTTAAGGAGTTCCAAGGCTTTTGGCGAAGGATGATGGACGATCAGCTTGTTGTGGCTGTAGCGGTTTTTGAGATTCAGGGGCGAGTCATCGCAGACGATTTGGCCTTTTTCGAGAATGACCGCTTCGGCGGCTTCGGAGGCCTCTTCCATGTAATGGGTCGTGAGGAAGACGGTGAGCCCGGCGTTTTTCCGCAGCTGCGTGATGATACTCCAGATCTCTTTCCGCGAAGCGGGGTCGAGCCCCGTCGTCGGCTCGTCGAGGAAAAGGATCTCCGGCTCATGGAGAAGGGCCCTGGCGATATCCACCCGCCTTCTTTGGCCGCCGGAGAGGCTCTCGTAGCGTCTTTTCCAGATTTCCTCCAATCGGAACATTCTCGACAACGCCGAAAGCCTTTCATCCAGCCCCTTCCCATAATAGCCATAGAAAGACCCCCGAGAGGCGAGATTTTCTTTGACCGTGAGGCACCGATCGAGAACGCTTCCCTGAAAAACCACTCCGATGCTTTCTCGGATAGGCTGGGTTTCTTTATCGAGGTCAAAACCGTTGACTTTCACCTCCCCGCTCGTTTTGGCGAGAACCGTGCAAAGGATATTGATCGTCGTGCTTTTGCCGGCCCCGTTCTCCCCCAAAAAAGCGAAGAGATCGCCTTTCTTGACCGAGAAGGTGATGCCTTTCACCGCTTCGACCGCCCGATATTTCTTCCATAAGTCTTTGACTTCGATCGCTTTTTCCATGCCGGGGCCTCCAAACAGGAAAAAGATACCTCAACCACCGCAAAAGAAAATCCTTATTTTAGAAATTTTGCGGTGATTTAACGCAATCAAACGAGCGATCGAGCGAATTTTTGCCTTCTTTCCCCCAAGGCAGAAATCCTCGGAAAAAGCAAGGGAGGCGCTATTTAATTTCAGGCACGACGCAGAGAACCACCAAATCCGCTTGGCCCTTGTTGACGACCCCGTGGGAATGGCCTCGGGGGCAATAATGGACTTCGCCCGCTTGGACCGTCTCCTCCACCCCATCCAAGGTGCAGGACGCCACTCCCGAGATGACATAGACGACCTCGCAGTTGGTTTCGTGTTTGTGATAGCCGATGGAGGAGCCGCGGGGCAAAACGGATTTCATGATCTTCACCATGCCGTCGTTATCGATCCAGGTGCTGACGGGTCCCGCCCCGCCCTTCATGCCAAGCATCTTCGTTTCTTCTATCGCCGAGAAATCGATCATAGGTTTTCTCCTCGCTTAACCATCTTGGTTTCTTTTCCTTTCGGTTTCAATCCAAAACCGCTTTATTGGCGCATGGCAAAAGCGAAAAAGGGCTTCGGGTTACCCCCCGCGCCAGCCATTTCCCGCCCCCCTTAATTAGGAAAACAGCTTTTTCTTCACGGATTTTTTTCAAAGAGGACTTAGCCTTTTCCCGGCGCCTAGATTAATGGTTTTGCGAGCCCAAATCAGGCAGCTGATGCCGCTTGGCTTCCCCGAAGGATCGGCATCGTCAGCTTTCGTTTTGATGAAAAAAACCTCGCGGTGAGCGAGGTTCTGGTCAAAAACAAAGGATCACGAGACGGGGTTAATGTAGATCATCGCGCTGCTTCGCTTGTTATTTAGGCGGACGAGGTAGCCCTCGGCCAGACGCGCCCCGCTGACTCTGGCCAGCGAATTCACGCCCTCGAGGTCGGTTAAAGAATAATATTTGTTGTCTTGGAGCCCTTTGACTTTGATCTCCACGGTGGGGTCTTCGCAATCGGCTTGGCGGAAGGCCTGAATGAGGCCTTTGTCGGATTCCGGGTCGAAATACTCATAAGCGGCGAAGCCCGTGTCATCGCTGATGGTGTGGTAAGGCGTGAGGTTGTAGAAGTCTTTCGAAAGGAGCCACTTCATGTCATCCCATTCTTTTTGGCAGCTCTTCAGAAGGGAATAATCCAAAGTCGGATCAAGCGTCCATTCATAATCGAAAGTCATGACGCCTAAGTAGGAGGCTCGCAGAATATATTGGTCAAAAGCTCCTGAGGTCACCTGGCTTCCGCTCTCTTTGCAATCCGTTCCGGTAAAGGGCAGCCATTGGTTGAGCGAATGCGTGTAGGCAAGACGAAGGGCGATCGTGGTGCGATCGCTGTCGCTCCGGAGGAAAGGAACGCTTCTCCGGGCGCTTTCGAGGTCATTGCGGCCGCCGCCGGAAGCGCAGCTGTCCACGAAGGAGGCCCCTCCGTTTTCGGAGGTCAGGGCGATGATGTCATCCAAAAGCTTGTAGTGCCCTTGGTAATAAAGATTTTCCGTTATCCCCGTCCGGTTCTTTCCCTGATAGCCGTCGCCGATGGTGAAGAAAATGTAGGGATCGATGTTGAAATCCTCGCGATAGATGGAGATATGGTAATTCTTGATGGCCCCGAGGACCCGTTTTTCGGTCCAAGCGAGGCAATCGGGGTTGCCCAGGTTATTGACGAAGCAGTTGTTGTTTCCGTAGTCGCTTAAGATCCAATCCATGTTATAGCCAAGCCGGCTGACCAAGTACGTCGGTTCCGTCACGCGTTCCGGCTCGAACCAAACCATCGTCTTCATTCCGTGCTCGCTCGCGTAATCCGATCTTTGCGCGAAAGTGTCGGAAGGCCATTTCTTCGGATCCATAAGCCAGGTTCCGACGGTTCCCCACCAATCGCTGGTGGGAGAAGAGCCATCGGGGGCTTGGTACCAGCCCGCGTCGAACCATTCCAAATCGGCTTGCACCCCTTCGTCGATGATCTTGTCGAGCGAGGGCTGCCAGGTGGTGTAATCCTCGCTGATGGAACCATCGCTGTTGGGCTTTCCGGTGTCGTTGCTCAGCACCACGCAGCTTTTCGGCTGGACCACCTCGTCGCTGCCGCTATGGTCCTTCGGCATGTTGCAGTCGATGAACCATTTTCTCCATTTGTTGGTGGCTGCGTCCTCGTCCCTGACATAATAACGGACCACGGCGTTTAAGGGCGTTCTGATTTTCTCGCCCGGCTTAAGGTAACTGGCGAAATCGATGACCCCTTGGCCGCGATACGTCGAAAGGTTGCGGGAGGCATCATAGGTGAAATTGGCTTCCCAGGTTCCGCCCCAGCCTAAGGCGATGAGAGCTCCCCCATCGTCGTTTTCGAGATTGAAATAAGGGAAATAACGATGGCAGCTTCGGCCGAGGTCATTCCGGAAATTCACGTCTCCCTCTTTGAGGTCATCTGCGTAAGGGGCGTAGTTGTTTTCGTGGTCGCCCAAGATCCCTTTGAGGACGGGATTGCCGCCTTCCAGGGAATAATCCGCGCTGTTGATGAGCCTTAAGACCCCGGTTTCGACGGTGTCGCTCGTATTCTCGAAATAAACCGTCCAATCGAAAGCGTCGTACCCGTCGTAATAGGCGGTCTCCAGCGTGACTTTGATGATGTCGCAAAAGCTGAAGATGAAGATATGGTCTTCTTTGGGGCCTTTCGTCGTCACGTCATGGCTGACTAATTTGAAAGCCGCGCTGGGGAAGCCATGGAAATAAACGTCGCGGTAAACGAAGCTGAGGGGGAAAGAAGAAAGATCGTTCAGATACCCCAGAAATTCCTTTTTAGATGCTTTCATATTTTCTTCCTCGCTCCCCCCTGAAGCGCTGCTTGAAGACTCGGCGGAATAAGCGGATGACCCAGGGGCGCTTGAATCGTGTGACGAAGATGAAGCCGAAGCCGAAGAAGTCCCCAAGCTCCCCCCACAGCCCGAAAGGACAAAAAGAGAAACAAGGCTCGTTGATAGGATAATAGATCTTCTGAGTGATTTCATGCTTTGGTTCTCCTTAGAAAGAATAAGCGATGAGGGCATCCCCGCGCGATTTCAGCATGGCATACCAATAGCTGATGTCTTTCGAAGAAGAGGTGGAAACAAGCTTTTTGGCCTCCCCCAGGGTAAAGGCGAAAGAAGCGTAACTATTGGCGGTATATTGGTCGTTATCGTTAGTGATCCCGGCATAAGAAGCAATCAGCGTCTGCAGTTCTTCATAGGTTCGCCGTTCCTGCAGCCGCTCTCGCGCGGAGGCGAGGCGGGAAGTCCATTCGTTGATATCGATTTGGTTTTCCTGGCTGAGATCCGTCGAAGCGATTTCCGTCAGCAAATCCGCCATCGCGGCGAAAGTCGGATCGGTATATCGGGTCGGATCCAGCTTTTGATCGGCCTCGTATTCTTGATTGAAGGCCGTCATATCTCGCGTGAACTGAGGAGCCGTTATGGTCAGATCTTCGAAATAGTCGGGGGCGTAGTAGGAACGCAAGCCCACCAGGCCCGTCGAAGAAGCGACCCCCACATAATAGCTGAAGGTCGGAGTCGTATTATCGTTAACGTAGGCCGCGACGACCCCGGAATCAACCGTGACCTGAAGGTGGACCTCGTTATTCCGGTAAGGAATGTTGTCTCGCTCAACCGCGGCTCCGATCCAAACGCCTTGGCTGAAGCGGTGCAGCTTTAAGGCAAAGACGTTTTTGTTCACGTCATGCTCGACGTTGACGTTCCACGCGGTGGCCCCGTCTTTGTTGTTGGTGAAGCCGCTTCCGCCGAGGTATAAGCCGCAGTCGATTTTGCCGCTGGGATTGATGGTTTTGATATGGGTATCGAGGATCACCGAAGACAAATTGTAATTCTTTAAAACCGCTTTCTGCTCGCACATGACCCAGGCATAAAGCGAGCCATCCATCACGGCGGGTTTCCGGGCCAATTCGCTGTAGAGATCAAAATCGTTCAGCTCGCCTTCGCTATCGAAGGAATACGATACGGAGCCTCCTTGAATGGCGCTGGCCTGCAAAGGCGAAATCTCCTTCCTTGGGAGGGTGAGGCCCAAGGAGGAGATGGCCAACAACGAGGTAAGCAATAAGGGGAATCGCATGACGTTACTCTTTGACGATGGCTAGACTATAGACCTTGGCGCTGAAGGCCGCTCTGGCTTCTGCCGTGGAAGAAAGGCAATAGAAGCAGAAGAGACGCAGATCGCTGCCCTTGACCTCATAGGTGAATTCGGTGCCGTCGGCAGCGATTTCGTAGCTGTTGATGGTGCCATCAGCGGTGCCGAGCTTGAACATGAACTTGGCTCCATCGCTGGCTCCGGTGACCGCGTAATCGAGGATGATTTTATAGGTGACGTCATCATCGAGATCCACCGCAGTCCAGTTCAACCCCGTGACCGTGGAGCGTTTGGTGGTGAAGAAAGCGCAGTCGCCGGTCCCGATTGGGGAAGACCAGGGGAAAACGGCATTGCTCGGCGTATAAAGAAGGTAAGTGCTGCCATTTCCGTCTGTCGGGAATGTCACCATGTTGGTGTCCTGAATCGAAGGGATGTTGCCATCTCCTGAGGTCCAGATCGTGGTGTGGGTGAAATCGCAATAGAAGACGCGATTATTCGTCAAAGTGATCGTGAGCGTGTCTCCGCTATTAAGGACGATGACGAGCGTCGTGGTTCCATAAAGATAATTGATGATATCCGAATCGATCGTCATTCCGGTGCTCGAAAGCGTGATGTCCGTGGCGTTGCAAGCGGCTCCGGCAGTTTTGCTCGGATCGTAATCGTGCGAACCGTATTTGGTGACGCTGGTGGCGGCGACGCCGTCGCTGAATTGTCCGGCCAGATTAACGGAAGCATCGCCGACCGTATAGGTTTTGGAGGTTTCGGTAAGCGTCGCGATGACATTGGTGACCACGTTGAAGGTCCCAGCGAACCGCCCTTCATTCGTTTCCATCGCGATTTGATGCGATCCGGCGGCCAAGGCGTTCATGACTGACTGGGCGACCTTGATTTGCCCCCCGTCTTGCGTGAAGGCGACGGCACTTCCGTCGATCGTGAGAGAACTGACGGCGTAAGAGACTGGGATGGCATAGTCGCCATCGACGCCCAGCGTGTATTTGCTGAGGCCGCCGCACTGATCGACGCTCTGGGAGAAAACGAGGTCGTCGAACATGATGTAGCTTCCGTCCGCAGGGGCGAAAGAAGGCATCGCGACATACATCACGCGGGCATCATCATAGGTGAACCATCCGGAGTCGAAGGCATGAACCTGGCCATCCATGGCCAAAGTCCACCGCGCTTCATGATTTCCGCCCTCATCGACGACCGAATAGCCCTCTCCGAAGAAGTTCTTAACGGGGTCGGCGCTCGCGGCGAACAAAATGTTGAAGAACATGCCGGAACTGCCGACATTATTGGCAGCGTAGGTGAAGCGAACGCGGCAAAGCTTGCTGTGATCCGTCGTCACCGTATACCAAGACCAGGGATACGGATGCAAACGCATGGTGTACATGCAGGAAGCGGCCGCGGTGTTCGTGCCCTCGACATAGAGGGCCTTGTTTCCGGCCTCTCTTTCTTTGATCTCGAAAGGGCTCCCGCCCATTCCGCTTGAAAGCGGGGATTCGATCCTCATCGGGCCGCCTTTTAGGCTTCCCATCATCGTGGTATCGTCATAATTGGATTGCTCGATGCGGCTGGAATTGATGGTGAAATGCTCGGAGCTTCCATTGGAATAGGATACCGTGAAGACCGACTGGCCGATCGCCTTGTCCAAAAGATCCTTCTTGAGGAGAAGATAACCGCTATCGTTAAGGCCGACGTGGAGCTCCGCCATCGAGGAATAATCAACGCTGTCATCGCAGTGATAGAATTCCCAATCACCGGGGTAGCCGCCATCGCTCGAACGCGCGGCGCGAGTGATGGAAGTCACGGAAATCGTTGAGTCAAAAGAACCTTTGAGTTTGATCTCGTCAGCGGTTCCCTCGACGTAATCGGCGCTGGCATCCGTGAGTTTGGCGACCCTTCCGTCCACGACTTGGAAAGGAACGTCAAGGGAATTGATTTCGGTCCGGATGGTCAGATGATTGGCGCCGATGGCGAAGATCTTCATCGCATCAGCGCTGATGGTGACCACGCCGTTGGCGTAAGTATGAGGAATAAGAGAATCGCCGGCATAAACATCGAAGTAGTAGCCATTGTCGGCGACCGCGAAGGAGAAATCGCCGGTCATGTTGTATTGCGAGACGGCCCCGATAGTCAGCTGATTATCCAGCGACGCCACTTTGAAGTCATCGACGAGAACCTTTCCGCCGCCGCCGTTGAAATAAGCCCAAAGGAAAGTCCCGTTTCCGATCTGGCTTCCCGTCATGACTGTCGAATAATGATGGACCTTTCCATCGTTTTCAGGTCCGTACAAAAGGTTATCGGCATAGGAGGTACTGGCGCTTTTGAAGGAGAATTCGACGGTGCTGCTGGCGATTGTGTCCACCGTCGCATAATCGAATGAGATGTTGTATAAGCCATCGGCTGCATAGCCGACATCATACCAAGTGCTGCCCCAACTGCTGCTTTTCAAAGTGAAGTAACCATGGCAGTGCATGTTGTTATCAACGGTGTTCGGAATGATCTGAAGGACATTTCCCGAGAACCCGTATTGGGTCCCGTCGATGATTTGCTCCGTTGTGGAATTCGCCCATTGATAAAGAGGGTTCTGCCCCGTTTGGGATTCCGTCGTGTTATTGATCGTCGTGTTGTCATAATCGGTGTAGAAAAGGACGTTGCTCTTGATGGTGAAAGAATAGACATCGTTATTGGAAAGAGCCAACGTGTAATCGCTGTCGCCATAATAATCATCGAAAACTTTGTGCGAGACCGAGAAAACGTTTCCGCTGAGGGTGTAAAAAGAAGGATCGATCACGCGATCGACCTTCTTCAAGGATTTGATGGTCGCGGTCGAAAAGTCGACATTGAAATCGATGGTCTGATCCTTTCCAAGACGATAGTTGCGAACGCTATTGGCGTCGAAAGAGGTCACGACCGAATTGGTGACAACGAGACTCGTGATGGCCGGATCGGCGTTATAGGCATCGCTGATGACCTTCACTTCATAAGTGCCTTTCGCGAGGGAGAGCATGAAGCTCTCGTAAACGCGGAGGACTTTTTTGGCCGAATCATAGGTATAGGAACTGGCATCGATGATCTTTCCGCCGATGTAGAGGTAGAAAATATTATTTCCATGCATCTCGAGCGGCATTTCCATGTCCAGGCCGACGTTTTTGTCGTAAGAATAGCTTCCCGCGCTGAAGGCCGGATTGCTGGCTTGGCTGGAAGACGAATTGCTCGTTTGGCCCGAAGACTGGCTGCTCGTGGGATTCGAGCTTCCGTTTCCCGAGGAGCTGGCTGAAGCGGATGAACCGCTGCTGACCTGAGGCCCCGAACTGGTTTGGCTGGTTTTGGCCGAGGATGCGGATGCCGAAGAGTTCGTTGCTGGGATGTTGCCGCAACCACTCAAGGCGAAGACGGCTGCGATGGCGAAAGAGAAAACAGTTAGTTTGTTTTTCGTAGGCATAAGCCCTCCTAAATACGCCAATAATATCCCACGTCCATTTTTAGATGCGAAAACAATTTTTTAAGCATTGGCAACGCGGCATTTACAATATTTTTGTAAAAAATGGTAGCGCTTTTAAAACCAATTTTCTTCAAAAATATCAGATTTTGCCTATTTTTTATTTTTTCTAACTTTTATTTTCCTGATTGGCTTACAATAATCATGTAATTATTGTGCATGAACAAAAAACCCAAATTCCCTGAGCGGCGTTTAGTCGAGGTCAAGAACCTTGCCACCTATCGCCCCAATGATTCGACTACCATCTCGTTGATTGGGAAAGCCCTTTCGAGCCCCCTGCGCATTCAGATCTTGAATATTTTGCAACGCGAGCCTGTGACCTTAACCGAACTGGCCCATCAGCTGAAACTTCCCATTTCCACCGCTGCCTTCAATCTTGACATCCTCGAAAACGCTGGATTGATCACCATCGATTTGTCCCCCCAGTCCAAAGGGCATATCAAATGGTTTTCCTATAATACCCAAGAAGTCAGGATTCGACTCGTTAATCTGGAGGATGCCAGCAAGATCGCGGAAACCGATGAGCAGATCATTCATATCGGCGATTATATTGATGGGGAATTCGATAGTTATTGCGGAATCGCCAGCGAGAAAGAGCATTTTTTCAGCGATCGGCCCAAGGACGTTTTTCTTGACAAAAGGGATCAAGCTCAGTTGATCTGGACGATGCCGACCGGATCGCTCACCTATGCCGTAAGAAATTCCATCTTTCAAAAAGGCCAGGTATCGTCAATCCAGATTTCCCTCGAACTCTGCAGCGAGGCCAACGGGTATAACAAAAATTTCCCTAGCGATATCACGTTTTGGATCAATGGGATTGAAATCGGAACTTGGACCTCGCCCGGTGATTTTGGCGATCGTTATGGGAAATACACCCCCGATTGGTGGTATCCCGAAAGCACCAAATACGGCTTGTTGGTCACCCTTGAAGTCAACGAATCCGGTTCTTTCATCAATGGCCTCGAATCCGGCAAAGCGGTTCTTCAGTCTTTGCGTCTTGGCGAAGGCAACAGGGTCCTCTTTAAATTAGGCGTCAAAAAGGATGCCTTCAATAGAGGCGGTTTTAATCTCTTCGGGGAAAAATTCGGCGATTATCCCCAGCCAATCGTCTTCCGTTCGGTTTTCACCGAGAAATAAAAATTTCTTTCGACCAGCGATCTTCTTATTCTTCAAGAGACGATTGAGCGGATGACTGATCCGTCATCGAATTCAATCCGCGATAGAAAAATCACTCTTCTTTTTTTCCGTCGGGTTTTTTCGTTTCTTCCACCACTTCGGGAAGATCGGGGTCGGCCTTATCCGCTTCTTCGTCTTCTTTGTACTGAGTGGAAGTCCTTTTGCGGAACCGGACGCCTTTCTTGGGGATCACGAAAGGCTCAAAACCCTCGCCGTTGATGCCTTTGGCCTGGGTGAAGCTCACGAAAGCTTTGGGATCGGTCGCGGCGATGAAGCTTCGGATCTCCCCCGTTTCCATCTGATAGACGACCACCCGGATCATTTTCCGCTTCTCGCCGGTATAGCCTCCGACGGTGTCGATCACGGTGGTGCCGTGCCCCATTTCCTTATGGATGAATTCCTGGATTTCCTCATATTTGTCGGAGATGATGTCGACGATGACGAAAGAGTTGATATAGAGATAGATGAACTGAACGGCAAGGGCGGAGGCGAAGGCCGAGATGACGCCGACGAGGCTCATGAGGACGTTATTCATGCAGATGAGGCCCGCCACGACGACCATGCTGTCGAGAAGGAAGCCTGAGACGTCCTGTTTCATATCGGTGTATTTGGCGATGACAAAGCTCACGATGTCGAAGCCCCCGGTCGAGCCATTGCCTAAAAAGGTCATGGCGACCCCCACTCCCGAAAGGGCCCCGCCGAAGACGCCCGCAAGAATCAAATCCGCTTCGTTTTTGGCCCCGTCTTCGTCATACAGGACGTCGAACCCGATGACGTGGACGAAATTAGTGCGCAGAATGAGAGAATAAAAAAGCGGGAAGGCGATCGATCCTAATAAGGTATAAATGGAGAATTTCTTTCCAAGGAAGAAAAGCCCAAGCAGCCATAAGACGGTCTGAGCTATGCCAATCACGATATCGGACACGTTGATATGGAAAATCGGCTCCAGATAGTAGTTGAAGATGACGCTCATGGAATCGACGCCGCCATTAACGATGTTGCAGGGGATGATAAACGCCGCATCGGCAAAAGCCAAAACCAAACAGCCGGCGATGACAAACAAGAAATTCCTAAGCTCGGGGATAATGATGCTTTTGGACCACCATTTCTTTTTTTCGTTTTCCATAAATTCGATCTTCGCCTCTATGCGGAGGCGACCCCTCTGATCGCTAGCGTCGCAGTGGTCGGTTCCAAAATTTTCATAGTTGGATTATAGCATTTAAGGAAGGGGTGTCCCATTACGTAAATTCCGAAGTTATCCCGAAACCATCTTTTCTCAAAAAACATTTTCCTAATTATTATTTTGTTTTTCAAAAAACCAAGCCCCTTTTGAGGGGAAATCGCGATGTCCTTGATTATCAGGAAGCAGAATAGACCAGCCTCCTTGGTTTTGGGAAGTTCATGAAAAAAAACATCCTCATCGACTTTGAAGAAAAAAGCCGATTAGCGATCAGGGACCGAAGCTAGGGTTCATTTTTTCTCTTTCGGCAAAGGCCCGCAATTTCCTTTTTTTCGTTTTTAATTCTTCGAATTATCCCCCTTTCATCGAGAGGGAACCCCTTCTCAGCAAAGGGGATTTCCTTATGTTAAGATGTCACCGTTTATCCAAGAAAGCGCAAGATCGTTTTCGTGGATGGCGACTTTCATAAAGGAGTTTTTCTATAACCAAATTAAAGACCGTTCAAAGAATATCAATGGACGCCATGCTGACGGCGGTGTATTTTGTCCTTTCGTATTTTTCGATATCGATCGGCGGAGGCATCGCGATTTCCCTGGGCTCTTTCCCTATCGTTCTCTCGGCCTTGGTCTTTGGGCCCTGGGACAGCTCTTTTATCGCGCTTTTAGGGGAATTCCTTATCCAAGTTCTGAAATACGGAATCACTCTGACGACGGTCCTTTGGATCCTTCCTCCGATGCTCCGAGGTTTGACGATCGGTTTCTTCGCTTCTACGCTTGCCAAGAAAGGCCATCGGTTGGAAGATAATCTGCCTCTTTATTTGGCGGTCTCGATCTTGGGGGCGCTTCTCACTTCCGGGGGCAATACCCTGGTCATCTATTTGGATTCCCTGGTCTACAAAGTCCCTTTGGTTTCGGTTTTTGTCGTGGCGGCCATGCGTTTTGTCATCGGCATGGCCACCGCTATCGTCGTCGCTTTTGCCTGCCGTCCCCTAGCCAAAGTGGTCCGAAAACTGGAAAACCAAAACACCGACCGCCCTTAGTCTTCTTTCAAGCGGCAGGAATTTGGGGCCTCTTCGATCGTAGGCTAAATTAAGTCGGGCAACACCTTTTTGATGAGGGAAGCCGAGTATTGGCTGATCTCCTCGAGCGTTAATTCGTTCTTTTCTTGGAAATAATCGAGGTAAACGGCGACGACGCCATTAGCCACAATCGCGATGTGGCAGCGATCTTCCTCCGTGAGCTGCCGGTTTTTGAAATACTCGTTTTGCATCTCTTTGAAGTACTTGTTTTTCACGTCGTTGAAAACATATTGGGGGATATAATTCACGATTTGCTTGTAATTGTTTTCGTTCTCCTTGAGGTGCTTGGTGAGCGTCTCGACGAAATTACGGATGGAATCGTTGTCCTTTTTGGAACTCATCCAGGCATTGGTGATTTCCGCCATCAAATCGTCCTCGATTTCGTTCACGACGTCGGAGAGATTGTCGTAATGGCGGTAGAAAGTTCCGCGGTTGATGTCCGCCTCTTTGGCGATGTCGCTGATGGCGATTTCCTCAAGACTCTTCTTTCTCTCCAGGAGTTCGATGACGGCTTTTTGGATGCTTTTCTTCGTTCTTTCGGCATTGCGGTAAGGACCCCTTTTTGGGTTTTTTCCCTTGCTTTTCTTTAAAGTGTTCAAATTATCAGCGCCAATAGATTTTGAACAAAAATCGTTATTTTTCTCGGTTTTCATTTTATAAGGATTACACGGAATCGCTATTTTTTCAATGCGTGTATAATAATAAACAAATGTTCATTATTTGTATCTTGATGAATCGTTTTGCTCTCCTATAATACCCCTGTCCGAAGGAGAAAAAGCGATGGACGAAATCGTAGTGAAAAATCTCACGAAGGACTATGGCCACGGGCGTGGCGTTTTCGACGTTTCCTTCTCTGTCACAAAAGGCGAATGCTTTGGCTTTTTGGGCCCGAACGGGTCGGGAAAGAGCACGACGATTCGCCATTTGATGGGTTTCTCAAAGCCTGATTCGGGGGCGACGTTTTTATTAGGGGAAGATAGTTTTTCGCATTATGACAAAGTGCTTCGGCACGTCGGCTACATTCCCGGAGAAATCGCCTTGCCGACGGGATTGACAGGCTACGAATTTTTGACGATGGAACAAGATTTGCAAGGTTGCCACAACGAAGCGATGAAAGCGAAAATGCTCCGCCTCTTTGGCCTTGAGGACAACGTTCTGCGGGGCGAGACCAAGCGGATGAGCCTAGGTGTTAAGCGGAAGCTTGCCATTGTTTCGGCTTTCATGTCGGATCCTGAGATTCTGATTCTCGATGAGCCGACCTCGGGGCTTGATCCTTTGATGCAAGAGAAATTCATTGCCTTCATCCTCGAAGAGAAAAAGGCCGGGAGGACGATTCTCCTTTCTTCGCATATCTTCAGCGAAGTGGATGCGACGTGCGATCGCATCGCCATCATCAAAGACGGGCGGTTGGTCTCCGTTTTCAAAGCCGACGATCTTAAGCACGCCTCGCTTAAGTTCTACGAACTTTCTTTCCCAAACGAAGACAGTTATCGCCGCTTTTTGGCAAAGCATTCGTCGTCGAGCTGCATGACCCTCCTCTCGCAAAACGACGCGAAGCGGACGCTGGAGATCTCGGCGGAGGATAGCGACGTCAACAAGGTCATCGCCCACCTGTCCCACTACGATCTGACGGGTTTCACGAACCACAAAGAGACGTTGCAGGATTACTTCATGAAATTCTACAAAGAAGACAGCGATTTCGGAGGCGCTTTATGAACGAGACGATCCGCCTGGAAGACCTGACGAAGGATTACGGGCTCAAAAGAGGCGTCTTCGGGGAGAACCTCGTCATCCATCAAGGCGAGATGCTCGGATTCGTGGGCACCAACGGCTCTGGCAAAACAACCACAATCCGCCTTTTGATGGGCTTTATCAAGCCGACGGGAGGCCATGCTTATGTCAATGGCCTCGAAAGCTGGGAAAACGCCCCAACGATTGCCAAATCGATTGGCTATGTGCCGGGGGAGATCGCCTTTCCGGATCTCAAAACCGGGACCGAATTTTTAAAATCCCAAGCCGAATTTTTGCATGTCGGGAGCCTCGATTACGCCAATGAGCTCGTCGAGCGTCTGCAACTCGACCCCCGGGCCAACCTCAAGCGGATGTCCAAAGGAATGAAACAGAAGACGGCCCTCGTGGCCGCCCTCATGGGCAACCCTCCCATCCTTCTCCTCGATGAGCCGACGACCGGCCTCGACCCCCTTATGCGTCGGTCTTTCCTTGGCATCGTCAGGGAAGAGCATGCCAAAGGGAAGACGATTCTGATGTCGAGCCACATGTTCGAGGAGGTCGAGGACACCTGCGATCGGGTTGCCCTCATCAGCGACGGCCGCCTCATCGACTGCGTGGACATGGCAAGCATCCGCAACCGCGAGGTTCAGGATTTCAAAATCGAATTCAAAAACAAAGACGATTATCTCCGCTTCCAAAACGCGGGCTTCCCCATTACCCGGAAGCAAGACGAATTCAATCAAGTGACAATCAGCCTCAACAAAAACGAGATCAGTCGTCTCTTCCAGGCCTTAGCGACCTGCGATGTCCGCTTCATCTCGGAAGTCGCCTATACCTTGAAGAAGCACTTCGATGAGGTGCTGAAGGAGCAAAACCATGTTCAATAAAGCGTTATTCAAGCAATCCTGCAAGGCCAACGGCCTTATGTGGGCCATCATCACCGTCGCGGAATGCTTCATGCTTTCCTGCGTGATGTGCATTTCCGGCTCCGGGAGCATCGAAGCCGTCAAGAATTCCGTGGAAGACACCATCATCCAAAAAGAGATCGACAGCCAGCTGGTTTCGCGCTCCCTTTCTTATTATGATTTGGGATCCACCGGCCTTTTGCATTTCGATCAATACTACCTTGCCGATTTCCCAACCGATTATGTAGTCGCCAGCTCCTACGCCGCCAAACTCGACGTTTGGAGCGCATCGGCTCCGACGAAAACGGATGGGGAATCCGATGAGGACTACGCCACGGCCCTCGCGGCTTGGAAGGCCGCGATGCCAACGCCTGGTGCGACCGCGGAAAAAGCGTACGCCTACCTTTTCGAAACCTGGTATTCGGCAATGCCGATTCTCAGCGGTTATCCGAGCGCCGCGGCTTACGAAGCCGCAATGCTGGCTTGGCAAAGCCAAAAGCCGGCGGCGGCTTCCGCGGCCGGGGCTTCCGCTTTCGGAGAATCGACCCTCCAGCTGGAAGACGAGGTCATCCAGAAAGCGGCGGAAGAGGGATATTCCTCGGACTCCACGGAGTGCAAGGAAATGCTCGGAGCCACGATGTACGCCTTGAAGCCGACCTCGGATTTCAACGACATCTTCACCGACAGCGGCGAAGCGGTGCCGGCCGATTACGACGTTTCCTCTTTGACCGCGCACCTCCTCTCGGGCGATGCCTCGAGCTATGTCGTCTCTTCCGCTCGAAGCGATTACCGCGAGGAGCGGGCGGATAACTCCTCCAGCGTTTTTTTGGCGGACAACATGTCCAAAAAAGAGACCATCGACGCCTTGATTCAGGTCCTTTCGAAATATGGCGTCACGGAGGAAAAATACAAGTCCTTCGGCTATACCTACGCCAGCATCAAGCACCTCGCGAGGACCAACATCGTTTCCTATCAGGCCCGTTACGACTACGAGCTCAGCGAGATCAACGCGAAAAAAGCCGCCGGCGACTATCCCGATGAGGCCTCCTACGAGAAAGCCGTCGCGGATATGAAGACCTCGTTGACGGGCGATCTGTCCGAATCCCTTTTGGCCTCTCTCCCGAAAGATGTGGCTGATGCGATCGAGGATATCGGGCAGATGGATCTGTATTCCCTGATCGTCGGTTCGATCTTCTTCAAAATCGCCGGGCTGCTTCTTCCAATCATCTACGCCATCATGGTGAGCAATAACCTCCTGGCCGGTCAGGTCGACTCCGGGAGCATGGCCTATGTGCTTTCGACCGGGACCAAGCGGCAGGATGTCACGTTCACCCAAGGCGCCTATCTTTGCCTATCGCTCTTCGCGATGTTCGCCTGCACCCTCGTCACGAGCTGCATTTGCTTTTCATTCGTCCACGTGACGGGAACCGGGCTGACCTACGGAAAGCTTTGCCTCATCAACCTCGGGGCCTTCCTGGTTTTGTTCGCCATCTCGGGCATTAATTTCCTGGCTTCATGTTATTTCGACCGGAGCAAGCGGGCTCTCGCCATCGGCGGCGGCCTTTCCATCTTTTTCCTCGTTTGCACGATCCTCGGCCTCTTTGGCTCGCCCGTCATTCCGAGCGTCGTCCGCTTCGACGCCCTCAATTACTTCAATTACGCCAGCCTTATCACCCTCTTCGACGTCATCTCCATCATCGACGGGACCGTCGCCTTCCTATGGAAATTCGCGATCCTTTTGGCGATCGGAATCGCGGGCTACGTCCTCGGCGCGCTGAAGTTCAAGAAAAAAGATCTCCCTCTTTGAGCCGTTTTTCAGGGCCTTTCCCATCGCCTCGGCGGCGTCTTGGGCTGCCGCAAGTCTTTGGCTCGCCAAGGCCGCCGGTTTCGCTTTGCTTTTGGCCGCGCGTTTTTCGCTATCTCTCGTCTTCGCAAACCAATGTCATTAACTATAATAAAAGCAGCATATTGCTCATAATTGATAAAGTCGAAAACAAAAGCCCCGATCGCGCTGGCGTTTTTGTTCGATCGAGCGGGAAATGAGTGTCATCCTTCCTTGTGCGTTTCCCTGCGATATCCCGCGAGTTAATGGCCTTTTTATGGGAGAATTACGCCCCACCGCGCCCGCCTCGCTCCCTCGAAAAAATCATCGTCAACGAACCCCTGCTGGCATCCTTTTTCCTTCCTGGGCCTCTTGGCCTTCGGAAGGGAGAAACGCATTTCGGGCGGGGGCCTCACCAAGGCGTGGGGATCCCGCCGACGTAACGCCAGCGCCCCTGCTGCTCGGACTCGCCGTAAAAATAATAGGCCGCGCCCCCGTTCCAGTCCCTTCCCAGGCTGATGGAATCCGGCGATTCCGCCTCGAGGAAGATCCTCAGGCCGCCCGAGCAGGACGAAAAGGCGTCTTAGCCGATGCTCTGGACGCTCTTGGGGACGATAACCGAAGGGAGCGAGGAGCATCCGAGGAACGACATCTCGCTGATGGTCAATAGGCCGCTTGGGAGGCTGACGGAGGCCAAGGCCGCGCAGTACGCGAATTCCATGCCGAAGATCGTCCCGATTTTGGCCGGGACGCTGACGGACGCCAGCGACGAGCAGCCGAAGAACATCGCTATCCCGAGCATGATGACGCCCTCGGGGATCGAAAGGGATGGCAGGGACGAGCATCCCTCGAACGCGTTATCCCCGATCCAGGTGATCGTGTTTGGCATGCCGACCGACGTCAGCGAAGAGCAGTCCAGGAAAGCGCCTGTCCCGACGGACGTCACGGGCAGGCCGGAGTATTCCTCCGGGATGTCCGCCTCCGTCGCCGACTTGTCGCACCCCGTCACCTCGGCGTACGTCCCGCCGGAGGAGGCTTCGATGGTCAGCGGGCCGCCGTATTCGCCGGATGGGGACGATGAGGGGGATGGCCCCGAGGACCCCGTCTGTCCGGAGGAGGAAGCTGAAAAGGAAGCCGATGGCTCCGAGGGCTTCGGCTGTCCGGAGGAGGAAGCGGGCGAGGCCTCTGACGCCGCCTCCGAGGCGCCAAAGGAACCGCGGGAGTCGGCGCAGCCGCCCAGCGCGGAGGCCGAAAGCGCCAAAGCCCAGGCGAACATCGCCGCCGTTTTCACGTTTCTCATGCTGTGTCTCCCTTCGGGCCGGCGGCTCACGCGGCGATGGAGAGGGCCATGCTCTGGCCTTGGAGGGAGAAGATCCCGTCGGTCACGAAGAATAGGTCGATCCCGTCGGGGCGGCTCGAGTAGGTCCCGGCCGAGGCGTGGGACGCCCCGTCCTCGATCGAGAAGGCCCCGCCGTCCCCGAAGGAGAAGACGATGTCTGCACTTCCGTAGGTCCCGTAGAGCCTGTAGGTGAAGACGGAGGTCCGGCCCGCTTCATCGGGGCTGGTCAGGAAATCGAGTCTGACGCCGAGGCTGTCGTTGATGAAATCGGAGTAGTAAAAGTATTTTGCGTCCAATTCCTCGTCGCCGATCGCGGCCCCGGTCATGACGCAGGACGACCCGTCCCAAGAGGGGTCGCCGGTGTAGTTGTAGCAGTTTTTCATGGCGAAGGAATCGTCCGCGTAGGAGAAGGCGCCGTTTTTAATGCGATTGAGGTCCCAGAAACACTTGTTCCCGTTCTCCAGCGTCAAGATGAGCTCGCTGTAGAAAAAGTTGCACACGGCAGGAACGAAAGCTCCGCTGACCTCCATTTTCCCGTAACCGAGGCGGCTTTCCTTTCCTTCTTCGTAGACGATCAGCCGCCCGTCGCCGGACGACCATGCGGTGTTTTTGGTGAAGAACGAGTCAAACCCGATGGTGCACGAGGAAAGGGAAAGCGAAAGAACAATGCCTAAACCGCCGATAACCCTGCCACACATCCGTCTAAAGAAGGGTTTCGCAAACTAGGCCGAAACCAATCTGTGTAACAAGCGCCCCTTGCCGATCATGTTTCCATTATCTTTCGAACCATGGGATTGTCAATGCTTAGAAACTGAGCGAAGCCCTATGATGGCCCAGAACAAGTCTCCTTAATCTCCGATCAGCCGCACAAAGGGGCAGGACGACGGGCGGAGCGGGTTCGTTGACCGTAATTTTGAAGGCAGACAAAAATGATCCAATGGTGCATAATTCTCCCATAAAAAGACTATAAACGCGACGGGATTCGAAATTGATGAAGGCTAGGCCACCGCTGGCCCTATTGGTCTCAAATTCATGGTGGAACGCGGATTTCGCTTTCCGATTGCAGGCCTTTTTTAGGTTTCAATAAAATAAAAACCCCGATATTATCGAGGCTTTCAGGTCAGTGGTGCGGGAAATGAG
>Ga0224525_1000353_pt1 | contig 21696 bp, 20 predicted proteins | sample CFST100metaG_FD_179874 | JGI IMG/M metagenome (GOLD analysis project Ga0224525, IMG submission 179874) | Peat soil microbial communities from Stordalen Mire, Sweden - C.F.S.T100 | ecosystem: Environmental > Terrestrial > Soil > Wetlands > Peat | place: Sweden: Norrbotten County, Stordalen Mire...
CACTCGCAGCGAACGCCCGATGAGCTGCGCGAATTCTCCAGCCGAACCGGGCTGAATGGCGATGAACTGGCCCGCACCAGTCGGCTCACCGCGCGCGTGGACAACAACGCCATTGCCGACGGCTTCCAGCTCTACCTGCATTCCTTCATGATCCACAAATCCGGCGAGTGGTCTGTCGTCCAGCAGGGGATGAACCCGGCCAACCATCTGGCCCGGCGCTATCACTGGCATTCGACCAGCGTGCGCGATTTCGTCTCCGATCCGCATACGGCGATCCTCATACGGCGATCCTCGGCCGTCCGCAGGGAACAATTCTCAATCTGGTGGATGCGCGCGCCGCCAATGCGCAGCGGGCGCTGCTGACGATTGCCGCCGAGCCGGTGATCTCTTCCTTGCAGGAGGCGCGTAAGCTGACCATGCCATCGCGCCACAATGTTCAACCCGCCGACATAGATCTGAAACGGCTCGGGGCTGTGCTTGCCGTGGCGCATGAAAAGGAACTGCGGGACTTCGCATCGTTGCTTCTGGTCGAAGGCCTGGGACCGCGCACCTTGCAGTCGCTGGCGCTGATTGCCGAGGTGGTGCATGGCGCGCCCAGCCGCTTTTCCGATCCAGCGCGATTTTCCTTCGCGCATGGCGGCAAGGACGGCCATCCGTTCCCGGTTCCGCTCAAGACCTACGATGAGTCGCTCGGCGTGTTGCGGCGCTCGCTGGACGCCGCGCGCCTTGGGCAGATGGAGAAGGTCGAGGGCTTTCGCCGCCTGGACCAGCTCACCCGCGCTGTCGAAGAAACGCGGCAGCCTTTGGCTGATTTCAGCGCCGCCATCGAGCATGAACGCAGCATCGCGGTTTCGCTGGACGGACGAACCGTCTTCGACGATGCGCGCCCAGCCAAAAGAAAACCTGTCAGTGCTCAGCTTTCATTGTTTCCCGAATAGTTGCACATTGAGCAACGTTCCGACGATCCTATACAATCGGCAGCAGCAACTGCTCCGGTCGACGATGCTGATCCATTCGCTTAACAAAACGCCGCGCATACTCACTGACCAATTTCGATTTATTGTCGGCGCGTGTAGCCAGATGCGTTTCCAGTCGAATGTGCTCGTCAAGCAATGGAAGATTGACGAATCCATGATGGGCAATGCGCAGCGCTTCCATTGGAGTCATCCAGGCTACCAACGCATCATCCGTCAGAAGAGCAGCGGCATGATCCGCATGGCTGAGGTGATGGACAATCGTCGCTTGCTTCTGCTCGATTGCCACTCGTTCAAGAATTAGATCATGCAGATACGGATGGATGCTTCTGTTAAAGAAAACCCAGGGATATTTCGCGACTTCAGCAAGCGTTATGGACTGTTTCGCAGCGAGTGGATGTCCTTTACGAAAGACGATTCGGAATGAATCTGTGGCAAGGCAAAGCGTAGTGATAGCTGCGATTTCCGGCGGAGAGGTCACGAGAGCAATGTCGATATGTCCCCGCTGAAGCTGTGTCAATAACTCGGCGGAATACTTTGTATCAATTTCAATGGCAAGATCGCGGTAGAGCGGTAGTTCGATCGAGCGCAAAAACTCGATCAGTTCCGACGGCATAAATGCAGAGACGCCAATGCACAGCTTCGAACACTCTCCGCGCGTGGCTTCATGGGCTTCATGGATGGCTCGATGAAACAAGTGGATGATCTCAGTGGCATAGGCAATGAAGGCAAGCCCAGAGTTGGTTGCCTTCACTCCATCGTGGCCTCTTTCAAAGAGACGCACATTGATTAGCCGTTCGATGAGTTGTATGCGCTTGCAGAACGCCGGCTCGCTGATGCCGACACGCTTGGCAGCTTGGGTAACGCTGCCTTCCTCATGCAGGGCGACCACCAGCTCGAGGTCGCGTATCTTCAGATGAGATAACATCGCTCATAGACCTCCTTGCACAGCTCGAAGATTCTTCAAGGCAAGTCAGTTCTTGCGACTTCAATCCAAACGACTGAAACATGATCTTCGAAGAGAAAAATCGTGCTTACTAACTTTTCTTCTCTACCTTCCATTTATCTCTTCACTTTTGTTGCATTTTGGTTACCAAAACACGGAGAGTCTATTACAAATGATTGCAGCCAACTTCCAAAAGTAATTGGGCAAGCTGCGCGGTTCAGGCTCAAGGTTAGAAAGAGGAAGCATCGCCGCTTTGCGATGAGCAGCCCGTGAACCAATGCATCATGCTTAGCACCATCAACATAGCGCTTTCGAAACACTGCGCAGATTCGCCAGCGATCTCAGGAATTTGACCCTATGGCGGGCAGGCGCAGCCTTACGACTGAAACGGTTCCGGCCAACGAGTCGCACCTCAGTTGGAACGTGGAGCCGTCCTGCTTAAACGCTTTGGGTAGGAAAATATTACGCAGAAAGGTAATTTTTACACGGTTGAATTACTCCGCAACGAGAGGAGATTTGCCCGGAGAGCAGGTGCGATTCCCCTGAGTCTCTTCCGGTCCGGTGAAATCTGGTGGTACGAATTTTGGCTCGCTGGATGGCGTATCGCAATTTGAAGCTATTGAACTGCCTATGTGCCGTGCCTGTGCTGCCCCTCCATTCCAAATGGTTACAGCCAACTTCCAAAAAGTTATTGGACAAACAGGCCTGCATTGCAGCACTGTGCAAGTAAGAACGGCATTCCCTGAAACAGGAGCGTGCTCTTATGGAACTTTCCACTCGTTCTCAGGTCGCTGATCACAAGAAGCCCCCGGTTCGCGCCGGAGAAAAGTTCCTCCTCAGCCGGGAGGATGCAGCCCAAGTGCTATCCATCAGCCAACGCGCCCTCGATTATTTGGTGGCAACCCAGCGTCTGCCTTTCAGGCGGATTGGCGGGCGCGTTTTGATTCCCGTTGCCGATCTACGAAAATTCGCACGTAGTGACCATACGGAACGAATTGTAGGTTTGAAGTGACCACGGCGAATCCCGTTGGAGAGTGTTCCATACGGCTCCAGCCCAGTGGATTTTTCCCGGCAAGCGCGGATTGGTCAGGACGACTCCCCGGTCTCCGGGGAGAAAATAAGCACAATACTACAAAATAGTTGTAGTATTGTGCTTATGGCGCAATCCCACCAAGATGCCAACACAAGGCTTTTCGAGCTGGCGCAGGAGCAGCAAGGCTACTTCACCACGAAGCAGGCCAAGGCTGCCGGGTTCGCCGAGAATACCCATCCGTACCATGTACAGGCCGGAAACTGGATTCGTGAACACCGCGGAATTTACAGGCTTACCCGGTTTCCGGCAACCGACCGGCCCGACCTCGCTCTCTGGTCGCTCTGGTCATGCAACCGGAAAGAAGAGGTCGAGGGTGTGTACAGCCATCAGACGGCCATCAGCCTTTTCAACCTGTCAGACCTGAATCCGGCCAAGCTGCACATGACCGTACCCAAGGACTTCCGGCGCAATAGCGAGATTCCCGGCATTCTGGTGCTCCACTATGCCGACCTGGCCATGAATGACGTGCAGACCGGCCCCGGCTACAAGTACACCCGGCCGCTACGAACGATCCTTGACCTGATCGAGTCCGGCGAGGTTGAGCAGAACTTCATCCGGCAGGCGCTGACGCAGGCTGTTGACCGGGGTATGATCACCCGCCAACAGATTCGAGATGCGCAACTGAGCGAACCAACACGCAAGATCATCGAAGAGATGCTGCACGAGGCTGCATAATGGCGACGATCAAGACCTACGCAACGGCAGGTGCCTTTCGAGTTGCTCTCGAAGAGCGCCTCAAGCAGAGATCTCAGACCGATCAAATCGACATCAACCGTCTCAGGCGTCAGCTATCCTTTGACCGCTTGCTGGCGCGGCTCTTCAACGGAGATTCCGCGCCCTGGGCATTGAAGGGCGGTTACGCCCTGGAACTTCGTTTCAAGTCCGCACGGTCCACGGTGGACATCGACTTGGCGCTCCAGCGCGCCGTCTCTGCCTCCATCGGAAGCGCAGAGGCAAACCAGACGGTACGAGAAATTTTGCAGGCCGCAGCAGCCATTCCTCTTGGAGACTGGTTCGAGTACATCATTGGGCCGGCCATGCTGGACATAACGGCCGCACCTTACGGTGGCGCTCGTTATCCGGTCGAGGCTCACATGGGCGGAAGAATCTTCGCAAAGTTCCACATCGACGTGGGAATCGGCGACGTAGTGATAAGGCCGCTGGAAACGGCGACGACAAACGATTGGCTTACGTTCGCCGGAATTGAACCATCCCCCGTGCAAATGATTGCCCGCGAGCAACAATTCGCAGAGAAGATTCACGCCTACACGCTTCCGCGCAACGCCCCGAATAGCCGCGTAAAGGATCTGGTGGATTTGGCGCTGCTGATCGAAGAGGGGCATTTGGACCTTGAAAAATGCGCCAACGCATTGCGCCTGACCTTTGAGCGGCGAGCTACTCACCCATTGCCGACGGCGCTGGATGCGCCTTCACCTGACTGGAATGCCCCCTTTGAGGCGCTTGCAAAAGGATGCGGCTTGCAGCCTGATCTTGCGGTCACCTTCGAGAGCATCCAGGCGTTCTATGGGACCACGATATTGCCTCAAAGGATGGCGTGAGGCGCTTTGACACTGGTTGCTTCGCATAGCAAACTGGCTGGACGATTTATCGCATGATGGACATTATGGCCTATCTCGCAGTCAATCCACCAAAACGGCAAACAAAACTTCGTGCTCGACGGGTAAGCAACGCGTGTAAAATTAGTCGTGGCCACAACTTCCAATAAACCGTCTCGGAAACCAATCCCAGTTTCCCAGCAAAAGCTGGTGTGGGCATATTCTGCAGGCCAATGCGCGTTTCCTGAGTGCTCTTTGAGGGTACTAGCACGGGAAACGGACTCCGATGATGCCACTGTGATCGGAGAGGTCGCTCATATTCATTCCTACGAGGATGATGGTCCACGGGCAGATCTGGCGCTTAGTCTGGAGGCCCGCAACAAGTATCCGAACCTCCTTCTGCTTTGCGCGCACCATCACACACTGGTAGATAAGCAGCCGGTTACGTATACAGCGGAGATGCTACGGCAATGGAAACGCGACACCGAAAGCAGGGTCTCGAACGCACTACGGAACGCCATGCCTCAGGTTAGCTTTTCGGAACTCGAACGTATGACCGCGTCTTTGATCACCAACAACGGCCTGCCGAGTCAGGATCTCTCGGTTATTCCTCCGGCTGAAAAGCTAAAGAAGAATGACCTTTCACCCATAACCCACTCATACCTGGCAATAGCGCTGGCAAGGGCCGACGTCGTGAGAAACTTTATCAACATATTTACCCGGATCGACGACTCGTTCTCTACGCGGTTGAGGGCAGGATTTGTCAACGAATACGAACGTCTAAAAACATTGGGCATTATCGGAGACGAGTTGTTTCAAGAGATGCTCGCATTTGCCACATCCGGCAGGACTGATCTTAAAAGTCATGCAGCCGGACTGGCTATATTAGGGTATTACTTCGAGGCCTGCGAGGTGTTTGAGAAATGAATCTCCTTCCTGACAAGCACGTCTCCCTTGGAAGCTCTTTGCTCGGTGTTGGGGCTACGATCTTGCGAAAACTAGATCAGCCGTCGACGATAACAGGGTTGTGGGATCGGTGCAGGCCCTCACAAGAAGTGGCCACGTTTGCGCGCTTCTCCCTAGCGCTCGATCTCTTGTTCAGTATTGGCGCTGTAGAAATCGAGAATGATGTCTTGGTGCGAAACCGATGATTAGACGCATATCATCCAGCCTCCCATCCTTCAAAGGGGTGGAGTTCACGCCCGGCTTCAATATCGTGCTCGCGGATCGCACGAAGGATTCCACGAAGAAAGATACGCGGAATGGCTTAGGAAAGTCCACGCTCATAGACGTGATACATTTTTGCCTTGGCGCAGGCGTTAGCAAAGCAACAAGCAGATTGGCACATCCACAGCTCTCAAAACATTACTTCTCTATTGAGCTTGAACTGAACGGTAAAATATTCACCGCCACGCGCAGGGTGGACGATGCCACATTCGTAACATTATCTGGAGATCTGGCAGGTCTTCCTCTTCCTGAAGTCCCGACGAAGAGTTCTGTTCGCATCGGTGTCGGCGACTGGACGCACTTTCTTGGCCAATACTGGCTTGGCATACCAGTCGACAGTCCCCGCAAATATGTTCCGTCCTTCCGTAGTGTGATCTCGTATTTCATACGATCCGGCAAAGATGCGTTCAGCGACCCGTTTAGACATTTTCGACTCCAGGCTAGTTGGGATATCCAAGTGAATAACGCCTTCCTCCTTGGATTGGATTGGGAGGATGCCAGTGACTGGCAGGTGCTCAAGGACAAGAAGAAGGCTATTACTGCATTGCAAGAGGCGGCGAAAGACGGCATGCTCGGTTCGGTGCTTGGTTCACGAGGCCAGTTAGAAGCCGAGCGAATCAGGCTAACTGATCTGGTGAAACGCACGAAGGATGACTTGGCCGGCTTCAGGATACTATCCCAGTATCGTGAATTGGAGCGCGAAGCCGACGAACTCAGCCAAGCCCTAAAGTCCCTCAGTGATGAGAACACCGTCGATGCTAGGGCTCTCGAAATGTATCAGGCGAGCGTCCGCGAGGTAGTGGAGGCTTCTGCCGGAAAAGTGCGGGATACATATCTCCAGGCCAAGGTAGCGTTCCCCGAAGCGATTACGCGGAAGCTTGAAGAAGTCGAAGCATTTCATACAAAGGTTGTGGAAAACCGCAGGCAGTTTTTACTGTCTGAAACGGATAGACTGCAGCAAGCTATTAACCGCAGAAAGTCGGAAATCGAGCGCAAGAACGAGCGCCAATCGGAGATACTTTCTCTCCTTAATACACATGGTGCACTCGATCAGTACTCGAAACTGCAACAGGCTCACTTCGAGCAGGTGGGTCGTCTGAGAATGATCGAATCGAAACTGTCAGCTGTGAAAAGACTCGAGCAAGAGAAGGCGGAGCTGAAAATCAGCGTAGCAACTCTGGAGCAGCGTGCTCGCGCAAACTACGAGGCAAGACTGCCCGAAAGGAAGACCGCAGTCGAGCTCTTCGACGCCAACTCGCAAGCTCTATACAAGGCACCGGGGCGCCTTTTGATCGATATCGGAGATTATGGGTTCAGCTTCGGGGTTGAGATTGATCGCAAGGGAAGCACTGGTATTTCGAACATGGAAATTTTCTGCTACGATTTGATGCTTGCCGAACGTTGGGCCGCAAAGCGGCCCGGTTCGATCAGTCTTCTCCATGACAGCAACCTATTCGCAGACGTCGATGATCGTCAAGTGGCGGCAGCCCTTGAACTTGCAGCTAAAAAAGCGCAGGCAATGAATTTTCAATTCATCTGCACATTTAATTCAGACAAGCTTCCAACTAGCGAGTTCTCGCCAGACTTCAACATTGACGCGTTTACTCGAATGCGATTTACTGACGAAACGGAAGATGGTGGTCTCCTCGGTATCAGGCTACCCTCTGCTGCCACGAGAGCGCCCAAAAGTAGCTCGAAAAGCCTTGAGAATGCAACGGAGCAACTGCTAGCCGGAACTGAAACTCGGTCCATAGAACGATGAATTATGACCGAACAATCTTATTAGTCAGGTGTCATCCGGACCGAAAAATGCGTGAAATCTGGTGGCTATTCTGGTGGCTCTTTGGTGGCTGTCTGGCGACCATAACGAATGTTTATTGACGACCGAAAACGGAGTTCTCCCGATCGCACAGCTTCGTATACCTGTTCGTTAATCAGGTGCATCTTGGGACCATTCTAAAGGGTTTATGAGGCGATTCCGGTGGCTGTAGTGGTGGCTGTTGGTTTTCTACTTTTGTGCATTTTCCTGCAAAATATTGCGAGTGGAACATTCATCGCAAGGCAATGAATAATAACGAGATATGAGACATTTTGCAGCGCCTTTCGAGACGCTGCAAAAGTGCCAAAATCGGACTCGAAATCAGACATAGTCGCAAGGCTATCGGGAGTTCGAATCTCCCCCTCTCCGCCATACATTGATTCTATTGACTTTAACTATCTTGGTGCCCATAACGGTGTCCATAAAGCGCTGATTTGAGCGTTTTTTGGAGTGCACCTGTCATGCCTAAAGTCGCCTCGGGCTACAGCCCCGCTCACCGCATCAACATCGTTAAGAAGATCAAGGTCCCCATTGACCTGCGCGAAGTAATCACCGAGGAGTCGCGCGTAAAGGGCGATCTTGCCAAAATCGTCCTCCTTTTTGCTTTGGGCCACGTTGACCGGGAAAAAGTGAACATCATGTAGACCCGCAAGGCCGGTATGGAGCTGTCGAACCCTCAACTCCTCCACGTAGGCGCTGAGGCCCGGCTAGAGCATTTCTCCTGTTGCTATAGAGGGAAACCACGGATTACAAGTGGTTTTTTCATCAAGAAAAAGCCACCTTGCACGACTTCAAAGACTCCACACTATCAGGAGAAATGCTCTGACACTCAAAGAGTGGGCGGAGCCGAAGGCGTCAGTGTGAATGCGGTTGACCACCTCCGCATTGACGGCGGGCACTCACTCCATCAGCGCGACCTATGGAGGCGATACAAACTTCGCTGCAACCAGCAGCGGCGCACTGACGCAGACCGTGCTCGACTTCGGCCTGACTGCCGGCTCTGGCAGCGGCGGCAGTGGCACAACACAAACAGTGTTTCCTGGTGGCACTGCGACATACGCACTGGCTCTTCAGCCAAGTGCCGGTGCCATCTTGCCTGAGCTTGTGACTTTGACCGTAAGCGGAATGCCAACAGGAGCGACGGCAACCATTACGCCGTCGGCGTGGACTCAACTTACCAGTACCTCATGGTCGTTTCCGGCCAATACTCCGCTGACCGATATTTCGCTGAGCATTCAATTGCCATCGACGAGATCCAGCCTCAATCAAAAGGATCTGCCCGTCCGCAAGCTGCCGCTTGCATTCCTGAGTATCCTTCTGCTGCCATTTGTGGGCAGGATACGCCGTACAGGCAGAAAATTCAGCCGTATGCTGTCGATGCTGCTGCTGTTGATCGCGGGCATGACCGCCATGGCCGGACTAAGCGGCTGCGGTTCCACCACCGGCTTCTTCGCCCAGGCACAGAAGAGTTATACCGTGACGGTGACCGCAACTTCGGGGACATTGTCGCACTCCACCACAATGACGTTGACGGTTGAATAACGAGGAGAACTGGTGATGCATAGAATGATTTGCGGAAAGGTACTTCTTGCGAGTGCGTGTATATTGGCCTCGACAACGGCTTGGGGGCACAAGATACAGAATGCGGCTAAAGATGAGTCCGTTTCCATCGATCTAGCCGTTACCTATGCCCCAGAGAGAGCACAGGTGATGCCCAACCAGTGCTGCTTCTGGATGCAAGGTGGCGGAGTAGACGCATCAGCGACCTTCTGGAAAAGACTGGGCATTGCTGCCAGCCTGACTGGCGATCATGCTGCAGATGTCACTTCGGGCGTGGATGTGAACAAGATCTCCTATATGGGAGGTCCACGCTACACCTATACCGCTTTGGCCAACCATACGGGAGCAGCGCCCACTCCACGCTACCAAATATTCGGCCAGGGACTCTTTGGCGGCGTACACAGCTTCAACGGCCTTTATCCCACAAGCTCATCGACCACTTCGAGCGCCAACGCGTTTGCGCTCGAAGCGGGCGGTGGATTCAACTATTACCTCACAAGGAATTGGGGCCTGCGGGTGCTCGAGGTCGACTACGTACGGACCCAGATGCCCAATCATGCCGCCGACGTGCAGAACGATCTGCATTTGGGCTTTGGCATTACATACCACATAGGTTCGGTGTCTCACCGCCCGTGACGTGAGCTTGCTCGGTGACGCCGCGTTCAATCTCCCCGAAGATCCGATTCGACGGGCGCACAGGGCGGCGCGGAAAGAATTGCCGGTAACATATCTGACGATAAAGAGAGCGCGCCAAAGTAAGCAAGTGTACTGGTTGCATACAGATAGATTAGATTCTCGTTGCTTGCCGATGAATAATCTCTATTCCATACATAGTTGGATTAGGGCGCTTTTGGTTGCTCTGGCGCGGGAACTTTTCAAATAACCGTGCAAGGAGGAAACCAGCGCGGGGCGGAAAACGCGTGTATATTTTGTCTCCAGTGTCCTATAGATATAAATGGTTGGAACTATTTCCGTGCTGAAGTATCCAACTATAGAAACTGTGCCGATAAGAAGAGAGAGGGCCTGAACATGGCAATGCCGGTATTTCGCCATTCAGCGGCATGGAAAATCGGGAACTCTGGACCGGCGGCCGTGTACTCGCAGGAGGGGCAATACTGCGTGGAACAGCGGAAGTATTGCGTTTACAACCAGACCCGGGAGCGCTTTCTCGGCGTGGACGTGGACGCTGCCGACTTTACCATCTCCATTCTCGATGATCGTTTGCCGACGCTCACGATGAGTTCCGGCACAGGCCTCTGGCTGGTTCCTTTCCGGGGAATCTCTCCGCTTGGTGTGCGTGTTCCGCTTGATCTGATTTATCTGGACCTGAATTGCAAGGTCATTGAAGCAGTCGAATCTTTTCCCATCGCCCGTGTTTCCCCCTCGGTCCAACCTGCCGCAAGTGTTCTGGTTGTACCGGCTGGCACCATCAACTCCACACAGACGCAGGCGGGCGATCATCTGGATATTTGCATCCCGGAGGAGATGAAGAGGCGCTTGCAGCGGACCTCCGGCACAGGGGGCGAAAACGACGATTTGGACGGCGCCGCTTCTTCGCCGGAGGAGGAAAACTCCAACGGCCACGCCCATGTGCTGAAGTTTGAGGATCATTCCAGACAAAAGCGTTCCAAGGAGGGATTCCTGAACGATGCCAGCATTGATGAAGCTCGCCTTGCCGGGAATAGCAATCAGCCGCAGCCTGAGATGGATTCGCCCAAAGCGGAGATCAAGAGCGGCAAGCCTCACAAAAACTGGTTGCAGCGCTGGTTGAATCCCGATCCTGCCGAACCGAGGAAAGCATTGCGGGAGTCGTTGCCTGGCCTTGCCGTCTATTTTTGGACCGGAAGTACTCCGGTGGAGCATGGCGTTCGAGACATCAGCCCGAGCGGAATCTATGTAATCACAGACGAGCGCTGGTATCCGGGAACGATTGTGCGGTTGACGCTTACCGACCGCAGAGAGCCGACCGCCGAGCGCTCGATCACCGTCGGCGCGAGCGTCAAGCGATGGGGCAATGACGGTGTCGGCCTCCAGTTTGTCCTGCGAAAAGGGAAGGCTGATCGGGTTGGAAGCATGACTCAAGGCGTGGACAAGGAGCAACTCGAACAATTCCTTCAGCGGCTCAAAGAAAGCGGCGACTAGGTCTCTGACAGCTTAAAGTTGCACCAGTAATGGGTGCCCCCGGCCCCGATTCTGGGACCGGGAAAAGTATGAAATCGAGGTAATTCTTCATTCTGTCGGAGACCTGGGTTTCTGGCCGCGTGATTTGATGGTCTGAGTTTGTTCTTCCGCAGATTCAAAAATCGGAGTCTCTGGTAAGCCTCTCTTCGATAACTCCACTTTTTGCCGGAAACCTGCTGTTCGCTCCCGCCGGCATCCTGCAGCTGTCAAACATCTTTGCTCAGACAGGAGTATACCTACCAGTGGAGTGCTTTTTCTTTCCCCGCTCCGGGCATTTCAGGCTTTGCTCCGGACAAGCACTGTTCACGTACGCCGCTGAACAACAGAAGCAGACAGAAGTTTCATCGGAAATAGGATGCAAGGAGCTATCCAGGGCGAAGTGGTGTCTTTCAGATCACGCAGAGTTCAGGATTGCACATCCCATCTGTGGCGCCGGACTCCATGATAGGACATGACAGGCTTTGCTGAAGCTAGAGCATTTCTCCTGTTGCGGCAGAGGAAAACCTCAGATGCTGAACGGCTTTTTCCTCTCTGGGGTCCCGGTGAGCGATTTTTGCCGGTTGGGGCAGAAGAAACTGCCAACTGAGATGACGCCAAGGACTGCACCGCAACGGGAGAAATGCTCTACCGGCGAAAAGCCGGGGCTGGCGGTTCCTGCAAGTTGGGCTGTTTGCCGCGATGGAAAGCTCTGATCCTGTACGAGGAACCAGCATCGGGTTCGCGCGGAAAGTTTGTGCGCGGTGCTGATGTTCGTGAATGGAGAACGAGATGTCCGTCTCAGAAATGATAAGTAACAAGAAAACTGGCGCAAGTATTCCTCCAGCCGATTCTTCCCCGGCGGTGTGGCAGGATGACAGCCTTCCTTTGCCTACGCGCATTGCATTTGTTGGCAACTATCTGCCGCGCCAGTGCGGCATTGCCACTTTTACTACCGATATATGCACGGCGATTGCAGCCGAATATGGCAGTGAGCGTATTTTTGCCATTCCCGTCAACGATCCGGAATCGAGCTATGACTATCCAGAGCGCGTGCGCCTGGAAATTGAGCAGGAGGACTTGTCCTCCTATGAACGGGCTGCGGAATTTCTCAACTTCAATGGCAACGATCTGGTCTGTCTGCAACATGAATACGGTATCTATGGCGGGGTTGCGGGTAGTCACATCCTGACGCTGTTGCGCAAATTGAAGATGCCGGTGGTGACCACGCTGCATACCGTTCTGCGTGAGCCGGACCACGATCAGCGTTTCGTGCTGGAAGAAATCGCGCGGCTTTCCGACCGCCTTGTCGTGATGAGTGAGCCAGCGGCCCGCTTTCTGCACGACGTGTACCAGATTCCCGGTGGAAAGGTCGATCTTATTCCTCACGGAGTGCCTGATCTGCCATTTATGGATCCCAACTTCTTCAAAGACGAGTTTGGCACCGAGGGAAAGCTGGTGCTGCTCACCTTTGGCCTTTTGTCGCCGAACAAAGGCATTGAGAATGTTATCAAGGCGCTGCCCGCGATTCTGGCAAAGCATTCAAATGTGGTGTACATCGTCACCGGAGTAACGCATCCGCAGGTCCGCCGGAGCGAAGGCGAAAGTTACCGCAAGGAGTTGATCGCGCTGGCGAAGCGGCTTGGCGTTTCTTCTCAGGTGACCTTTAACAACCGCTTTGTAAGTCAAGAGGAATTGGTTCAGCATGTTGCCGCGGCCGATATTTACATCACGCCGTACCGGCAGGAGGCGCAGGTCGTTTCCGGCACGCTGGCCATTGCCTTCGGCGCGGGAAAACCAATCATCTCCACGCCTTACTGGCACGCCAGGGAGTTGCTCGCGGATGGCCGCGGCGTGCTGGTTCCGTTCGACCAGCCGGATGCCATTGCGGAGGCGGTTCTGGACTTGCTGGAAGACGATGCGAAGCGTCACGCCATGCGCAAGAAAGCCTATCTCTACTCACGGGCAACGACCTGGCCCCGGACGGCGCGGGCGTATATGACGAGCTTTCAGCGTGCCCGGATTGAACGCACGCAGCATCCCCGGGCTGAGCGGCGAGAGGATACGGCGGTAAAAGCCTTCGATAGCATGCCCGAGTTGAATACTGCCCACATGCGGAGGATGACCGACAACACCGGCATGTTGCAGCACGCAGTTTTCTCGGTGCCGGATGACCGCGAGGGGTATACGACCGATGACAATGCGCGCGCGTTGATCGCCTCGACTCTTCTGGATGAGCGCGCATCCCAGTCTGGAAAGCGGGAGTATTCCGGCCTCTCCAATCGATACCTGGCCTTCTTGTGGTTTGCCTTCAATCGCGATATTGGAAAATTCAGGAATTTTCTCGGCTATGATCGTCAATGGCTGGAGAATGTCGGGTCCGAAGACAGCCACGGACGCGCCCTGTGGTCCCTGGGCTTTGTTCTGGGCCATTCGCGGGATGCGGGGTTGAGAGGAGCGACGGGAAGGCTCTTTGAAGCGGCCGTGCCTGCCGTGCTTACATTTACAAGCCCGCGCGCGTGGGCCTATGGCATTCTCGGGATGCAGGCGTATCTTGACTGGTTTCCTGGGGACCGGACCGTCCAGAATGTCCGCAATACGCTGGCGGACCGTCTTTTGAAGCTTTATGAGCAGAATCATTCCGAAGGCTGGCAGTGGTTCGAGACGAGCCTGTCCTATTCAAATGCCCGGATGTCGCAGGCGCTGATCCTCGCTGGATGGCGAAGCGGCGACAAGATAATGGCCGAGGCGGGCATCGAGTCTTTACAGTGGCTGGTTGCGGAACAGCATCGGGGAGACGTGAATGTTTTCGTGCCCATCGGTTCCAGGGGCTTTTTTACCAAGGGCGGGAAGAAGGCGCGCTTCGATCAGCAGCCGGTGGAAGCTTGCGCGACAATCTCGGCTTGTCTGGATGCGTACAGGTTCACCCATGAGAGCGAGTGGATCGAAGAGGCGCAGCGCGTTTTCCGCTGGTTCCTGGGCAAGAATGATTTGCAGGTTTCGCTTTACGATCCCACCACGGGCGGTTGCCGGGATGGGCTTCATCTTGACCGTGTAAACGAGAATCAGGGCGCTGAATCAACGCTTTCGTTTTTGACGGCGCTGCTTGAAATGCAGTCGCCTGGAATAGTTAACGTCAACGAACCGCAGCAGGAAACGAGTGCCTCCGTTTGAATCCCACTTCTCCAGTGTCAGAGTCTGTCGCGCAGAAACAATCCCATGAGGAAGCCGCCGCAGAGTGCCTTCTCTTTACGCGCTACGCCAATAACCCCATCCTTAGCCGGGAGCAGTGGACCTATCCCATCAACAGTGTCCTCAACGCCGGCGCCGTCCTGCTGCCCGATGGCGACACTTTGCTCCTGTGCCGCGTGGAAGACCGGCGCGGCCTTTCGCATCTTTGCGCCGCGCGTTCCGCCAACGGGGTGGATGGATGGCGCATTGATCCGAAGCCCACATTCGTCTCAAACCCGCGGGAGTATCCGGAAGAACTTTGGGGCATTGAGGATCCGCGCATTACTTACGTGCCGGAACTTGAGCAGTATGCCGTGGTGTATACCGCCTTTGCGCGCGGCGGTCCGGGCGTTTCCTTGGCGCTCACGAAAGATTTCCGGAATTTTGAGCGAATTGGCGCTGTTATGACGGCGGAAGATAAAGATGCCGCGCTGTTGCCGCGAAGATTCGGCGGCCGCTGGGCCCTGATTCATCGTCCGACGACTCCCCTGGGTGCTCACCTGTGGATTTCCTACTCGCCGGATTTGCGGCATTGGGGTAGTCACAAGATTATTCTTGAAGCCCGGCGCGGAGGCTGGTGGGATGCGAACAAAATTGGCTTGTGCTCACCGCCGATTGAAACCGCCAAAGGCTGGTTGACGATCTATCACGGAGTTCGGCAAACGGCATCGGGAAGCATCTACCGCCTGGGCTTGGCGCTGTTCGATCTGGAGCACCCGGATGTCTGTCTGAAACGGGGAGACTCCTGGGTCTTTGGCCCGGAAACATGGTATGAGCGTAGCGGAGACGTGAATGACGTTGTCTTTCCATGCGGGCAAACCATCGGCGCGGATGGAGACACCATCCATCTTTATTACGGGGCGGCCGATTCCTGCATTGCCTTGGCCACGGGCAGCATTCGCCGCTTGCTCTCTTGGCTGGATGTGAATTCAGACCCGGAAGAGGGACGCATGCCGTAGGGCGTTAGAGCTATCAGGGTAGAGCAAGCGGCAGTTGTGCCAGCGCTGGGTGCCCCACCCTCGCGACGTCTTTGTTCTTGTCGCTAGGGTGGGAGAGCACGTTGCAAACCTTTAAGGCCGGATCAATTGTGATGTCTGCGAAGGGAATGAGCAATATGAATTGGAGCAGGCCCCACTGGGCGCCGCGGGTGCTTTGGATTCGGCGCAAATGCCCGTGCTGCAATTCCGTGCAATTCAAGCCCTCTGAATTGCGCCCCTACGATCAGCTCCTCAGCCTGTTCGCGTTGCGCCCGGTTCGCTGCGCATTCTGCTGGCGCAGGTACTACTGGTTTTCCCTGCGGGAAGTTCCTGTCAGATAAATTTCCGGGCGCAGAATCCAGTGCCAGCCGCAGACAGGGCTGGCACTGGTTCCCTCAGAATTTATAAACCAAGCCGAACGCGGCGCGGGCATTCCGCCGCTTATGCGGTGAGCATTCCCCGCGTACGGAACAGACAGTCGGGTCGGCGTTGGCCGCAAACGAGGAGGTGATGCTGTCGCCGGAGGCGCGTATGGCAAAGTGCGGGGTTAATTTGTAGTCCATGCCGATGCCAACCCCTCCCGCGAAAGAGACCTTGGGGGTGGCGTTTTCGCCAGCCGTATGCTCGCCGCCCAGCAGTACATGAAAGAAGCCGTCGACGTTCCCGATGAGATGAGCGTGCAGTACCGGCCCAAACAGAAGCGCAGATACCTTCGGGTCGCCGGGGTTGGACGTGCTGTAGGCGTAGGCGTAGTAGCCCCCGTCGGCGGTGACGCCGAAGTATTTGCCCCAGTCGCGGGTTACGGAGACGTTCACGCCCTGCAATCCGTTGCGCGAACCGTATACCTGGTTGAGGCTGGTGTAGCCGTAGCCGGCGAAAATCTCGTATTTGGTGTTAGCTCCAGCCTGTTCAGTGTGGGCGGGACGATCAGGGGCAATCTGGCTGGTGGCGGCCAGCGGAAAAATTGCAGCCGGAACCATGGCTAGAATCGTAAACAGCAACTTCTTCAATTGGGACTCTCCTCAATGCCTTGCGATGTCTATCTGCCGCTCTCGGGGGCGTTGCCCTTTGAGCAGCCGCCGCAACCTGAATTAGCAACCCAGATCGGCTACTTTCATAGACTACCCTTTCACCCCCCATTCGATGAAGTCCGGGGTCGTGAGAAAGGTTTTAATGCTTCATACTGGAGCCGGCGTCAGCCGGGTTTAGAAGGTCCATCAATTTGTATCCAGCGGGCGGTTTGAAGAGCGCCGGGTCAGGGTCGGTGCGGTCGATGTTGGTCAGCTCGGCCGTCACTTTCCCCGTGCGTGGATCGTCCGTTATCTGGCGCACGGCAATCTTCAACTCCGGCGAGGTCCAGGTCTCGGAGCTCACCGTGAAGTCGCGGTCATTGTCAATCGAGCCGGCGGGAATCACCTGCGTCGAGCGCGTACCCGAGACCTCCAGGCCGGCAATCGTGTCCTGCGACAAGGTTTCCGTGTGGATGTTTGAAGATGCTCGATTTGCAAGCGAAGGCAGAGCCGCCGGCTGCGAGCGGGAAAGCGCGCTTGGGGGCGGGGTGGAAGCAAGAGCGCTCATCAAGCCGTCCATCTGCAATGCGGGAAGATGAGCCACGGTCGCAAAGTTTGCCGCCGCGCTCCCGGAAGTCCAACTGATTTCCGTTCTCTCGACCGGGTCCCACACGGCCACAATATGAATTTGCTGCGCGTCGTTGGATTTCGTCTTCAGCGTGCTTTCGGCGCGCGTCCGCCCCTCGGCATCGCGCCAAAGCTGCACCTCGACCGTGCTTTTGATGATCGTGCCGTCGGCCAGTGATTGCTCATGCACGGTGGTTTGCGTCGCTGAAAAAGGCACTCCCCTTACCGTTCCCCCGGTGGAAAACTTCGGCATCGCCGCCGAAACGACCGCGGCAATGGCCGGGTCTGAGATGTTGGCAACGGAGGAGGAAGCCGGTTCGGCGGCAATCTGCGGGGTGGATTGCGCGCCAGCGAGGGACGCGACGCCGAGCGCGGCCAGAACGGTCCACGAAACAAGACGCATGATAGGCTCCTCAACTGCTCTTGACCCGGCAACTATTGATCCGGTCCTTATGGATTGCAGCACTGTCTGGGTGGGAGAGCACGTTGCAAATCTTCTGGGCCGGATCAATAAATACTGTTGGGGTGCCCCATCCTTTTCCGCGTTTTTTGCGGAAAAGGGTGGGAAGCGATGTCGCTGTTCTCTTGCCGGATCAATAATAGCGCAAGTTTACGCCATGGCTTCGCCGTGCTCAATTGCCCTCCGCTCTGGCGCTTTCAGCCTCTCGGCCAGAAATGCTCTTCCGAGCAGGCTCGCAGCCGCTCAGCCGCGCTTTCGGCGATAATGTCCCGCTGCGGCATGCCCAGCATCTCAAAGCCCACCATGAACTTGCGCACCGTGGCCGAGCGCAGCAGCGGCGGGTAGAAATGGGCGTGGAAGTGCCACTCCGGATGCTCGTCCTTCGCCGGACTTTGGTGGAAGCCCATCGTGTACGGGAAGCTGATCTCGAAGAGATTGTCGTAGCGCGTGGTCAGCCGCTTCAGCGCATCGGCCAGCGCCTCCCGCTCCTCGCCGTTCAACTGCGGCAGCGCGCCCAGGTGGCGGCGGCTGACCAGCAGCGCCTCGAAGGGCCACGTTGCCCACCAGGGCACCAGCGCGGTGAAGTGCTCATTTTCGAAGATGATCCGCTCATTCGCGGCGTGCTCGGCGGCCAGATAGTCGCAGAGCAGGCAATGGCCGGTGCTGGCGAGGTGATCGCGTTGCGCCTTGCTCTCGGCGGCTGGCTCGTCGGGCACAAAATCCGTGGACCAGATTTGGCAATGCGGATGCGGGTTGCTGGCGCCCATCATCGCTCCGCGGTTCTCGAAGATTTGCACGTACTCGATCCAGTCGAGACCGCTCAGCTCGCGGTACTCGCCGGTCCAGGCATCGACCACGCGGCGAATCTCGGGCTGCGTCATGCGGGCCAGTGTCAGGCTGTGGTCAGGATGGAAGCAGAGCACCTTGCAGAGTCCGCGGACCGGCTCGGCCACCAGCAGAGGCGAGGCGGGTGTCTCAACCGCCAAGGGCAGCTCCGGAAGCAGCGCGGCAAAGTCGTTCACAAAAGAGAAAACGTCTTTATACGCCGGATTTACGGCCCCACCGGCTCGCTGGTTGCCGGGGCAGAGATAGCACTTCGGGTCGTACTTGAGACCCGAGGGCGTGGTCTTCTGGCTGACTTCTCCCAGCCACGGGCGCTCGGCGCGGTGCGGTGAAACCAGCACCCAGGATTGTCGTAGCAGATTCCACCGCCGATGCGGGTATTGCCACTTCTTCTCCATGCCGGCTCCCGCATTTCATTGTAAAGTGGCGGGCGCTACTCGCCCGGCAGCAGAGGCAAGTTCATCGTCTGGGCTGTGGTGCAAGTTTCATCGAACCATTGGATCTTCTCTGTCGATGCCCTCTACTGGACCCTACCGCGAAAATCGTTCTACCATAGACGCTGCAACCAGACTCCGGCGCGCGCGCCAGAGACCGAGGATCGTCCCAGAATGCTTTCGGCAACCGAGATCGTCAACTTGCAGGACCGGGAGACCCGTGCGGGGCATTCTGCGACGGCTGATCCGGCGGCGGAAAGACGCGATGTTTTGAAAGGGCGCGACTTTAGTCGTGCCATAAGCGCCGCACAAGCAACGGGGCCTTCAGGCCCTGATGGATGCTCTTCGGAAGAGCCGCTGCCAGTCTCCGATTGGCTCGCCCTGGTCCGCCGCCAGCATCAGGCCAACTTTGCCCTCTGGCACATCGAGGACGAGGCGCGCGCGCCCAATGCAACCGACGCCGAACTGGCGGCTGTGAAGCGGCGCGTGGACCGGACCAACCAACTGCGCAACGATCTGGCCGAGGAACTGGACCGCGCCTTGCTCGCCTGGCTGGAGCCACAGGGCCTGCCGCGTGCGACCGCGCCGCTGAACTCCGAGTCGCCCGGGCTGATGATCGACCGGCTCTCGATTCTGTCGTTGAAAATCTACCACACGCGGGAGGAAGCCACGCGCGCTGACGCCCCGCCGGAGCACGCCGCGCGCAACCGGGAGCGGCTGGCGATCCTCCACGAGCAGCGCGCCGATCTGGCCGCCTGCCTTGACGTCCTGTGGCGCGAAACCCTTGTAGGGACGCGGCGTTTCAAGCTCTACCGCCAACTGAAAATGTATAACGATCCCTCGCTCAATCCGGCCATTTATCGCCATGCTGTTCCGGCCCAGCCGGGCGGCGAATGATGTCCGTTTTGCCGGCCGCCTTGACGTGAGGCGGCGTTGTGCGTATAAAAGGTGCCTGAGCGGCGCAATCCCCAGGCGCGGGTTCTCTGGCGGCAGTGATTTGGTTTAACCGCGCACTGAAGGTCCGCATGCTCCAGGAAAACTATGATGCAAGAGGCCCGATCCGTGGTGCAAGGTCGCAAGAAGGAACATTCATTGTCAGGCAAGCCAGCCAGCCACGTCGCTACTGGCGTGGGAGTTGCTTTTCAGCACTACCAGGCGGCCCTGCAACTGGTGCAGCATGGCAAGTACGATAAAGCGCTCGCCGCTTTTGATAAACTGCTTCCCACCGCGCCAGCCGAGTTGCTGGAACGCTGCAAGATGTACATCACCACTTGCCAGCGTCAACTGGATAAGCATGAGCTGACTTTTTTGACGCCCGAGGAGCACTATGATTACGCCATCTCGCAGTTGAACACCGGGTATTACGAGGAGGCGCGTGAGCAGTTCAACAGCATCCTGACCGGCTATCCCAAGGCCGACTACGCCTTTTACGGGCTGGCTCTTCTGGATGCGATTACCGGGCGCGCGCAGGACTGCCTGAATAATCTTGCCCAGGCCATCGAACTGAACCCCGGAAACCGGCTCCAGGCACGCGCCGACAGCGATTTCCAGAGCATGGCGGACGACCCCCGGTTTACCGAATTGCTCTATCCCGAGGTTCCTTAGCGCTTCTCGTGACTTCAACAGACATCTCGACATCGGCCGCGAAACAGCTTACGCCAACGCCGGTGGAAGCTGGGCCTACGGCTCAGCCCCGGTCGTTGCGCGTGGTGGCCATTGGCGGCGGTACGGGCCTTTCGACCCTGCTGCGCGGCCTGCGCGGCTATGTGACACCCTCCAGTCAGGCTGGCGCCGTGGCTGGCCTCATCGGCGATCTGGCCGCCGTGGTTACCGTCTCCGACGACGGAGGCTCTTCCGGACGGCTGCGCGAGGACTTCGACATGCTGCCCCCGGGCGACCTGCGCAACTGCATGGTGGCGCTCAGCGAACAGGAGGACCTGCTCACACAGCTCTTTGACCATCGCTTTCGTCACGGCGGTGCGCTTCGCGGGCACAACTTCGGCAACCTGTTTGTCGCCGCGCTCACGGAGATTACCGGCGACTTCGCCCGGGCCATCCAACTGGCGTCGAAGATTCTGGCCACGCGCGGACGCATCTACCCGGTAACCACGGCCAACGTCAAGCTGGTGGCGCGCATGGACGACGGCTCGCTGGTGCGCGGCGAAACCAACATCACCGCCAGCCGACGGCACATTGCGGAGCTGATGCTGGACCCGGTGGACGCCGCGCCGCTGCCGGAGACGCTGGAGGCCATCGAGCGCGCTGACCTGATCAGCGTGGGACCCGGCTCACTCTATACCTCGCTCATCACCAACCTGCTGGTGCGGGGCATGCCCGACGCGCTGTCCAAGGCCCACGGCGTGCGCGTCTATATCTGCAATCTGATGACCCAGGCCAATGAAAGCCTCGGCCTGACCGCCTCGCAGCACATCGAGCGCATCTACGAACACACCCATGAGCCTATCTTCGACTACGCGCTGGTGAACACCGCGCCCTTCTCGCCGGAGACTCTGGCCCGCTATGCGGCTCAGGGCGCGCAGCCGATTGTCGCCGACCTCGAACGCATTGAGGCGCTGGGCGTGCACGCCATTCCGGGCAACTTCGCCAGCGAGGATGCGGTTGTTCGCCACGCCGCCGACCGCGTCTCCATCGCCCTGCTGCAACTGGGGCGAAACGCGCTGGCGAGCCGCGCCTGAGTCTTTTTCTATAGAGACTCTTGCAAAAGTAATTTAATCTGAAAAAATTCAGTGGATTAAGTACAAAATCTATACCCCCTGGGGGT
>Ga0224525_1000356_pt1 | contig 21644 bp, 20 predicted proteins | sample CFST100metaG_FD_179874 | JGI IMG/M metagenome (GOLD analysis project Ga0224525, IMG submission 179874) | Peat soil microbial communities from Stordalen Mire, Sweden - C.F.S.T100 | ecosystem: Environmental > Terrestrial > Soil > Wetlands > Peat | place: Sweden: Norrbotten County, Stordalen Mire...
GCCGAAAGCCAAAAGATCCCGAACGCCGACTATTTGGCCCAGGGGACCATTTACCCCGACCGCATCGAATCCGGATTAGGTCTCTCCGCCAAAATAAAATCCCATCATAACGTTGGCGGTTTGCCCAAAGACATCCCGTTCAAAGGCTTGGTGGAGCCGCTTCGGGATCTTTTCAAAGATGAGGTTCGAGAGGTCGGAACCCTCTTGGGTTTGCCCCAAGAATTGGTGCAACGGCAGCCCTTCCCAGGACCGGGTTTGGCCATCCGGATCATCGGCCCCGTCACCCAGGAGAAAATCCGCATCGTCCGAGAAGCCGACGCGATTTTCCGCGAAGAAATCGTCAAGGCCGCCATTCAAGGGAAAATGGGGCAGTATTTCGCCGCCCTCACGAATATGCGGAGCGTCGGAGTGATGGGGGACGAAAGATCTTACGAATACGCCGTGGTGCTCAGGGCGGTCTCGACCGAAGATTTCATGACCGCTGAGCCGGTCGAACTTCCTTACGATTTGTTGGGGAAAGTGTCGGACCGCATCGTCAATGAGGTCAAGGGCGTGAACCGGGTTCTCTATGATTTCACGTCCAAGCCCCCCGCCACCATCGAATTCGAATAAAGGCGCCTTTATTTCCCAGAAGTTTTTCGGGATAATGCTGTCATGAGAAAAGAAATCGTTTTGAAAACTTACCGCAAGCGGAACCAATATCAATGGTTCTCGACTTTTCCGGATCCCTCCTATGGCTTTGACGTGGATATCGACGTCGATGAAGTCGTGAGAATGGCGAAAGAAAAAGGCCAATCGTTTTTTCCTTATTTCCTTTATCTCGTCGTCAAGGGCGTCAATGGCGTGCCTGAGCTGAGGATGCGGGAAGTCCAAGGCAAGATTTATCTTTATGACCTTATCCATCCGACGTGGACGGTCATGACGGAATCGGGCGTCTACGAGAATACGGGCATGAAGATGGAATGGGATTTCCCCAAATTCTATCAGAAAGTCAAAGCCCTCACGGACCGAGCTAAGAAAAGGGAACCCGGCGATGAGCTCGACGCCTTCCCCATCTGCGATAAGCCAGAAGTCATCTATTCCACCTGCGTGCCCTTCTTATCCATCAAAGGGATGACCCATCCGACGCCCTCGAACAATCATGATTCCTTATCGGTCCCTCGGATCTTTTGGGATCAATACCGCCTCGAAGGGGACGGCCGCTACCACCTGACCTTGAATATCACGGTCTCCCATACCCTCGTCGATGGCTTCCCTTTGGCAGCCTGTTTCAAGGCCATCGAAAAAGACTGTCGCGGACCAAAGAAGATCTTTTAAAATAGGCAAAGACAAATTATTCGGAGACGAATTTATCTTGATTTTCAGTCAGTCGATCCGAAATTGGGCAGGGAAGAAAGATAGTCTTCGTTGATATATGTCATCGCATAACTTTCCGACCGATGCAAGAAGTTTTTGGAGATGTTAGAGGCCAAAACCAATTTGGTTTTCTGGCCGCTTGATTGTCGACCGAATCATCGGTTGTCGAATCATCAAAGCAGAAAATGTAATCGCCCCCCTATAAAAGTAAATAAATTGAATCTCCTAAGATAGATAATAATCCGAAAGCGGCAAAGGGCTTTCCCGGAAAGGATTATTTTTTGGCTTCGCAGCGCGGGAATCGCGAAAGTTGGTGGCTCCAAGAAGGCGAAAATGGTATAACGCTCTCATTCAAAGCCCTGATGAAGAGGAAGCCCCATGGAATCCACGAGCAAAAAGACCGGTCGTAAAATCAACGTCGCCATCATCGGAACGATCGGGGTGGGCAAATCGACCTTCGTCAAGCATCTGAGCGAGGAGGCGGAAAGGCGTGGCGTGGACCTTCTCGTCGACCTCGAGCCCAGCGTGACCATCCAATCAATCAACGACATTTTGGAACGTTTCTATAAGGACATGGAGCCTTGGGCTTATCCGCTTCAGCTTTCGATCGCCGCGGCCAACGAGGTCCAGCTTCAGGAGGCGAAAGGAAGGGATTATGATGTCATGCTTTTCGACTCCCCCTATTCCGCTTTCGAGTATTGCCGCATCCACGCCAAACATGGGCGCATCACCGATGAGGAGAAAAACGCCATCGACGCCATCAGCCGGCCCTTTCCTTTCGACTACGTGATCTTGATCAAAGAGACCAAGGAAAAATCCATTGAGCGAATCAAAAGAAGAAACGGGGCCGTCGAAAAAAAATCCAATGCCTTGGCGCAGGCCGACGTCCCGATCAAGGATTTCGATTACGTCGAAGAGCACATGAAGGACTATAACCGCTATCTCCCGGAATATTTGGACAAGAAATTCCCCAAAGCCGAAAGGATTGAAATCAACGGCTTGCCGGAGGAGAAAACCCCGGAATATGGGGCCTTGATTTCCCAAATCTGCGAACATATCGTCGCCTTTGGGCAGCACCGTTGATCCCCGGCTCTTTTTGCGAATTCCCTTCCGTCGCATAAGGGATCCATGGCCGCTAAAAAGCTGGAGGAGATGTCGTTACAGGAGTTATGGTCTTTTCCCGATTGTCTTAGTGCCTTATAACCCCGAATGAAAAACTTGGTATGAGGAAGAAAAAAAGGATTCTTTCTTCCGTTCCTCAGGATTTGATTTTTCGAATCTCCCCTATCGGCAGCACTTCCCTCGGCACGATCGAGGCGAAAACCCATCGTGGATATCCTTGTTGAAACCCTTTCGAAAGACGATTCGGAGCCTTTGGGGTCGTTGTTGCAGAAAAACGGATGCCGGGGAATTCATTCGGACCTCGTTTCAAGGGATTTGAACCGGGGCGCCGAAAAAGGTTTTGCCCAAAAAGTATTTCATCTTCATGCGGTGATCCGAGGGGGCAATAGGGAATTTGTATTTCCAGGATTACCTCATCGCCCATCCAAAAATCGCCAAAGTATATGAAACGCTGAAATTGGGCTTGTGGAAAAAATACGAACGCGACCGGGGCGGCTAGACCAGCGCCAAAGAGCCTTTGATTAGAAAATACACGGATTTGGCCTGGATCGAATTCAAAGGAAGATACAAGTAAATCGAATTCCCTTTTATTTTCCCTTCGGCTTTTTGGGCCAGAGCAAAAGAACGGATGTCGTTTTTTGATAAGCCACGTAATCGGGGCGGCGACTGACTTGGCGTTTTTCCATCAAAGGAATCGAAACAAAGATGAAAAGGAAGAAAATGAGAACGGCCCCGAAGAACCAAAACCAAGAATCCAGGTTCAGGGGAAGGAAAGCGAAATAAACGCCGAACCAAATCAAGATCTCGCCAAGATAATTGGGGTGGCGGGAATAGTTCCACAAGCCTTTTTGGCAAACCGGTTTGGTTTCCAAGGCGGCGCTTTCCTTCAAAAACGCGTGAACATCATGATCGGCGAATATTTCAAGGAAGGTCCCTAAGACGATCATGGCGTCTCCGCCTAAACTGAGCCAACCCGAAGGCTTGGTTACGAGGAGCACTCCGGGGATTAGACCCGCAAAAACAAGCAACGTGGGAAACATCATAATCCCGAAGAAATTGATGATATGCCACAGCCAAGGAGGGTTTTCCTCGCGATATTTCCGATACCGCCAATCCTCCCATTTGAGGCCTCCGAACGTCAGGATCCAGTTGATGGTCAAACGGATCGACCAGAAGCTGAAAAAGAAAAGGAAAATAAGCCGGTAAAGATCCAAAGGCCAATCGACGACAGCCAAATACAAAAGGATCGCCAAAGGGGTCAAACTCCAGTAAGGATCGTAAACGCTCGAATTTTCCATCACCAAGGAAAAGATCCAGATGATGATCGTCGCCACCCCATCGAAAAAAAGTAAACGCCATAAAAGATCCTCAATCCATAAAGAGGCGAAATAACCCCCACAATAAGCGAGAGCATAAAAGGACAAAAAAACGGAAACGCCAAGGATTTTTTGTTTTTTCTCAATGCCATTCATGGATTATTTCCCTTGCCGAAACTCAAAATCCGAGAAATCGGCAACCTACAAAATATTAGGCCCGTAAACCCATTCCACAAACTTTTTTCGGCAGAGAACGGCGGGAAAGCCAAAAAAATCATCGGATATTCCGGCTGCCCAACAGCCAAAGCGGAATTAAATCAGGAGGAATGAAAGGCCCGATATCCCGATTCATTCAAAACGATTCTAATGCGGAGGTTTCTGCAAAAAAAATAAGCCGAAAACACTTCTTCAGTTCTTTTTGACCCTCCGAATCACTAGAATAGATATGTTTTGAAAAGAAGGAACAACGCCGATGCCTAAAAACACGAACAAAAACGATATCATCCTGACCCTCAACCAAATCGCCAACGAACGGGCAAAGCAAGGGGTCGAAGTCATCAATGGTTCGGTTGGAATGATGTACACGGAAGAAGGGATTCTTCCCATTACCGCAAGGGTCCGGGACATTCTTTCCAAGCACGTCAAAGACGCCGATCTGGTTTATCCTTCCGTTCCCGGCGAGGCCGCTTATCGCGAAAGCCTGAGGCGATGGTTTTTAGGAAATGACTTCGACCAAGAAGTGAAAGACAAACAGTTCTTTTGCTTAGCCACCATCGGGGGAACCGGAGCTTTGACTTTGAGCTTTCCTCTTTCAAAAAAGGGCAACACCGCGGTCGTGATTCCTTCCCTGGATTGGCCCAATTACGAAGCCATCGCCAATTCTTTCGGGTTGAAAATCGAATATTATCGCCTTTTCAAGAAAAGAGGATTCGATCTGGCGGGCCTCAAAAAAACTTTAGCGAAATTATCTTCCCAATACGATGCCCTCACCCTTGTCATCAATGATCCTTGCGAAAATCCCACCGGTTATTGCCTTTCCGTCGAGGAATGGCATGGCATCGCCGAAATTTTGAGCGAAAAAAACATCGCTAAAAAAGTTTCGCTCGTCGTGGATTGCGCTTATTTGGACTACGCCAAGGACACGGAACGAGAGGCGATGATGGCCACTCTTAAGTCCTTACCCAAGAGCATCCTGGTCTACTTCGCCTTCTCTTTCTCCAAAACCCTTTCTTTCTATGGACTAAGAATCGGGGCCTTGGCGATTTACTCCAAGGAAAAAGGCGAGGCTGAGAAAGTTTTCGAAGAGGCCAAGGCCAAGGCCCGCGCCATCTGGAGCGTCCCTAACCACATGGCCATGAACGTCATCGCGGAACTCTTAGAAGACGAGAAATCTTTTTCCGAATTGAAAAAAGAAGTGACGGCCAACCGCGAAATCGTCGCAAAAAGGGCTTCTCTGTTCATCAAAGAAGCCCAGGAATGCGGCCTTGAAACCTACCCTTATGTCTCAGGATTCTTCCTTTCGATTCCTTGCGTCGACGCCTTTAAGGTTTCGCTCCGCCTCGAAAAAGAAAATGTTTTCTTGGCGCCGACCGGGATCGACTGCCTGCGCATCGCATTAAGCTCTTTGTCGCTTGCGAAGATTCACGGCTTGGCCAAGACGATCAAGGATGCGATGGAGTGACTCATGAGCCCGTATTATTTCAAGGACAATGTCTTCGTTACTTCTCTTAGCGACGTGGCCTTGGGGGAGAGCCAAGAGCCAGCGAAAATCGCTCATGACGTGGATTTGGTTTTTTCGCCGGCCTTCCAAGAGGTTCTTTCCCGATATCTGGATTCTTTGAAGGAAAGCGACGCCGAACTTTATGAATTTTTCGAAAAAAACCTTCCCGATTTGAAAACGGATGTTCTTGTTTTAATCCAGCGATTATGGGCTTCCAACCGGAAAGAAATCCTTGCCTCGTCCCCTCGCTACGCCGCCGCCCTAGGCGATGAGGGACTCCCGTTTTTCAAACTCGTCGAAGGGCTTTTTCAATACTGGCTTCATATCGACCGTTTTGCCTATCAAGAAGACCCCGAGAAAAAAGGGTTGTTCGGCCTAAAACCCAAGATGCTTTTCATTCGCAAAGCCGTTTTTCGGATTTATTACGCTTTGAAAGAGCACCTCACCGGCGAAACCATTACGTTAGAGACCGATTATTCAGTGGGTTTCGTGGCAGGTTTTGCAGTAAGGAAACTTACGATCCCCTACCCTTCGGAATATCGTTATCTTGACAATATCCCCTTCGTTGCCTCCGCTGACCTCAACCTTCCTTATGCCACCGAAACCAAACGGAACAAACGCATCGGGGTCTATCACGAGAGCTCCGAAAACCTGGCCGCCAACCTGTCGCTCAATCCGGCGGAATGGTTTTGCCTGCCCTTGTATGCTGGGGAAAGCCTGGTGTACTTATACTTCAATTTCCGTTACGCCAGCAGTCTCGTGGGAGCTCTGAATCTTTTCCAAAAAGCCGACCTCGCTTCTTGCGAAGGCAAAAAACCCGACATTCTCATCGTTTACGGCGGGGGCAAAGGTTCGACGACCGGAACTTATACTATCGATCAAAAGAACGATGTGATGGTGGGTTACGTTTCAAAGACCGACGAGGCCGACTATTTTGGCTACCTTAAGAAACTCGTTTTGACCCTTCACAACCTTCGGATGATCAAAAAAGGAGCCCTTCCAATCCATGGTTCCATGGTGGATATCGTCATGAAGAGCGGCAAAGAATTCCGCGTGGTGATCATGGGCGATAGCGGGGCCGGGAAATCTGAAAGCATCGAGGCTTTCCGCAAACTCGCCAAAGCTTATTTAAAGGATATCAAAGTGATTTTCGACGATATGGGGACCCTCTTCGACGAAAACGGGAAAGTCTACGCCCGCGGAACCGAGATCGGAGCCTTCGTGAGGCTCGATGACTTGGATGTCGGATATGTTTATTCCCATCTGGCCTTGGCCGCCATGTATAACCTCGGCGAAACCAACGCCCGCATTGTCTATCCCTGCACCCCCTATCAAGAAATCATGAAGAAATGGGATGTCGATATCTTCCTATATGCCGATAACTATGAGGACAACGACGAGGGGATTCGTTTCTGCCCAGAAGGCGAAATGATCGGAATTTGCGAGGAGGGCAAGCGAAAAGCCAAAGGCACGACCGGTGAAATTGGCCTGGTGAGCTCTTATTTCGCCAATCCTTTCGGACCCGTCCAATACGAAAAAGAAACGCATGAGCTCGTGACCAAATTCTTTGGCTTAATGGAAAAAGGCGGAACGAAACTTGGGGTTATCTATACCGAATTAGGAATCGATGGGAAAGCCAAAACCGGACCCGAAATGGCAGCCAAAAAACTTTTCGATTGGATCAACAAATCTTCGGATTGATCTTCTTCCCCAACGGCGATTTTTTCAAAGGCCTTCCGGAATCTTGTCTTTCATGAGCGAGCGAAGATCCCTCTTTTCTCCATCGATCACAAAGGTTCCGTCGCCGATCGCATGAATTTCCCGCCGATCTTGAATTTCCTCGTTTTCGTAAGCCGCCACGACTTGAAGGATCAGAATGCTCTCCTCCGAAAGGTACTTCTCGACTCGGCATTCAAAAGAAGCCAAGCATTCTTTGACCAAAGGGGCCGAGGTTTTCTTCCCTTTAAGAGCGGTAAGCTTGAATTCTTTGAATTTATCCACCTTAGAACCATCGCAGTCCCCTATTTTCACCACTTTTTCGAGCAAAGAAACCGGCGGGATGTTGAGGGTGCACTCCTTCGTCTTCATCAAGGTCTTGAAGGATTCGTTCCAATCACCGGTGCAAAGAGCGAAACGGCCTGAAAAGTCCAAAACCATCGTCCAAGAAATGGCCATGAGGTTATTTTTCTTCCCATCGTTGACTCCCACCAAAATGATCGGACCTTCCTCGAGGTAGGTGAAAGCTTTTCGGATATCGAGTTTTTTCATGATGGCTCTTCTTTCGAAAATAGGATAACACGTCAGATTTCAGATGCGTCGAAAAAAATCATCAAAAGCAAAAGGATTATGGCAATCGCTAACGGAAAAAATCGTCAAAGTTTTGCCCGGATTTCTTTGACGATCCGCTTTTGCGAATCCGAAATCCGATAAGAGTCCACCATCTTGGAAATCGTCTTCCGCTTCAAGACCTCCGGCATCGGAGCGAAAGAAAGGAAATCCCTCACTTCCTCAAAGTGCCGGATGGCCAACGTGGCCAATAGCCAAGCCTGTCCCATATAGACGTAATACTCTTCGTCGGGAATCATTCCCTGAATAAAAAACGAGACGTCGCTCTCGCGGTAATACTTCATGGCGTAAACATAGGCGAATCTTTTCTCATAAAGATATTTCGATCGGACGAAGCGCTCGAAATAGGGAATGAATTCCGTCTCTTCGCCTTTTCGCAGGAATTGAGAAAGCGAATCCGTGATGGCCCAGCTTTGGGCATAGCGGACCTTCTTTGTCAGAAAATCCATTTGTTCTTGGAAGGTCTCTTGTCTTTTGAGTGAAAGCCAGAAGTAACACAGGGTGAGTTCCAGCGATTCGGTCAAAGAAAATTCTTCGAGGACCAATTCGCGATCAAAAAAATGCTTTGAGGCAACTTCTTTGACGCGGTGGGTGGCGAGCCCCACGGCCGGAAGGTCGGAGCCCACCATTTTATAAACTTTGAAAGAGCGAACGTCGTAGCCAGAACCATAAAGCTCGGTTCTGAAAGCGTCATAGGATTCGCTCATGGCCCAACCCCTCCTGGCAGGGATCTATCGGGAAGAGGAAACCTGATCATAACCGCTTAAGGTCGGATAGGTTTCATCGCATTCGTTCCAGGAAATGGTTTTGTCGGTTTCGGTGCCTTTCCCGGAATTGGATAGGCTGATAAAGACGGGAAGGTTGTCATCGAACTTGGCGCCGGCGGAATCGGAACCATCAAGGCCGCTGATCGCCGAGGTGGATTGGTTGCTGAGGCTTGCCGTGGTGATGGACAAATTGCCTTCGCCGGTCGAAGCGTAAGTTTCTTTCCCCGAGGAATACGATCCGTTATTCAGCTCATTCAGCAACTCCAAAAACGTTCCCGAAGTTTCTGTCGCAGTTTCATAAATGGCATCGAGAGTGTCGTTGGTATCGGCCTTCCAGGCAGAGGTAACGCTGGCATAATCGGCATAAGCCGCCTCGGCAAAAGTTTTGGTCCCTTTGTTGTCCGTGGCCGTCAAAATCGTCAGCTGGTTGATGACATATTCCCATTTCTCGACCGAAGCGGCGGAAGAGCTCTCCGCCGAAGAATCCTCGACGTTCGAATCCGTCGAAGAGGATTTGGAATAAAAATAATGGCTTCCAGAATCGTATTTGCAGAAGGTCGAAGGGTTCTCCTCGGTAGGGGCGCCGCAGGCGCTGTTAATCGTCACGGAGGAAGGAAGCGCGAAATCGTGAGCCGTAACACTGGCGTTGATGCCTGCCAAACGTTCGATGGCGGTGACGCGAGTCGTCGTCGATCCCGTGGCTGTTTTGCTGCACGATGTGATCAACAGCGAGGCGGCCAAGGTTCCGACCAATAATGCCTTTTTATTCATAATTTTTTATTTAAACGCCCACAATGATAGCATTCCATGAAAAATCTGTTACCTTTTTTTAAACATGAGCGCGGCCAAAGACTAAGAAGCCTGAATATTATAGAATTCCGGCCCATGCTGAAAAAGAAAAACCTCGAAACCAAAAAAATCAATTGGAATCCAGAAGCCCATTTGGTAAAGTAACCTGCTATGAACCGCAAAGGCCAAAAGCTCATCTTCGGCTTGTCCCTCCTGGTTCTTTTGGCTTCGTGCCAACTTAGTTCCCGTTCTTCGAGCGCGGAAAAGGGGTCAAGCGCCAATCCGCAAAGCGTGGGATCTTCGATGGTTTCTTTTTCGACTTCTTTGGAAACGGCCTCGAGCCTTTCTTCCGATCCGTCTTCAAGCGTCGCTTCCGGTGATGATTCGTCTTCTTCCGAAACCAATTCTTCCGGGCCGGTGGGGGCGGCTTCCGGCGGAGTTACTTCTGAAACCTCCTCGATTTCATCCTCTTCGGCCTCGTCCTCCGCTTCTATTTCCTCTTCTCCGGCCAACAGTTCGACTTTAACGGAGGCCATTTCGATCGAGGCTTCCAGCTTCGTGCCTTCTAGCTCAAAGGCTTCATCCAGCACCGATCCGAGTTCTTCCGTCGATCCCAACTCTTCGGCTGATCTATTGATGAATGCGGCGAGGGGGCCACGAAGATACTCAACTACGACGCCCAGGCCGGGGGAGGCCTCGGGGGCCCATCGTGATGACGACAATGGGGGAGGCGACGAGGCTAGTGGACATGTCCGAACTTGCGAGAGAAGGATGCGTCAAGGAAACCAATCTCGAGGATTACTTCAGGAACGGCGTCAACGCAGGTGAGGTGCGGACCCAGCCCGCCTGAAAAACCCAGCCCTGATAACGAACCTCAGGCTCACGCGAGTCCTGCAAAAATTGGCGTGTGGAAAAAAGTCGAAAAAACATAATGATAGGTTAAAAAGCCGTTTTAATTTTTTTCATCTGACGGTTTTGGATCATCACGTCGAATATGAGGATTGACTTTGAGTTTTTCCGTGCCACTATTAAATTAATCTTTTAGGGGGGCACTAAAATGCCGAATTTCGGAATTATGAAGGCCATTGGCTCGTTCATTCCCTCTTTTTTCGTAATCGGCGCTCTTGCCGGCTGCTCTTCTTCCACTTCGGACGATGACTTTGATCAAAGCGAAACCTCTGAGATCAGTGAGGCCGTCTACAATGAGGCCGTGAAGGACAACGACACCATTGTGATGACCAGAGGCTTCAACGATCCAGGGCTTTCCGGAATGATCTTTTTCTCTTCCATAGAAATCTGGGACGGCTTCTTTTTCAAGGCCGCATTCGATTCCTACCCGGAGCCGTTTTTCGGCGAGGGGTTCGCCGATTCGGAGACCGAGGAGAAGGCCGTGACCGCAACCATCACTGCCGTGGCCACGGATGGGGCCCTTTGTCACGTCCGAGGAGGCCCGACGCTCAAAACCATGGCTTACCGCAAAATCGCTTTCGCCAACGGCAACATGAGCGACCCTTCCACTTCCATAAAACCCGGCACCAATATTTCGCTCTCCTATTACGAAAGATTCGCCTCGTATGAGCCCGTCAAGGTTTTCAGCAACATAATCTACATTCTTTGAAACAGTTTTTATAAAAAAAATAAGGGAGAACATATGAAAAAAACTATTCTTGCGGGGGTTATTGTACTGTCTTGTCTTTGTGCCTATTCGTGGACTTCGGGGAAAGCAAAAGAAAATTCATCTGATGAAAAAGAAACCGGCTCGGGAATTAAAAACGGCACAAAACGAAACGCCAATGCTCTTGCAAATGACACAACCGAGCCTGACCAATACGAGGGCATCTACGGCAATAACTCTTTTGCATCGGCAACAATAATCACCCCGGTCGGAGATGACCAGCCTTCAGACTTTACTTTCCCTATATATGCCACCATTTGCAATGGCACTGACGAGGATTATTATGAATTAGACCTCTATGGCGACGCGATCGTTACGGCAGCGTTGACAAACATCTCGACAAATTGCGATTATGATCTTTACATGTATTCGTTCGATAACAACGCAATCAACCCAACGTTTGAATCGGATGTCCATTCTGTCACTTCATCGACGCTTATTGGGTCTTCGGATGAAAATATAGCAGAAAACGTAAAACCTGGCGCATTCTATTTCGAGGTAGCGCCGAAAAACGATCGGGATTACGATGATACAAATCAGTACAAACTTACAATAAGCGTAACCTATAACAAATGCTCGGCGCAAAGCGTTTCCAACCTTCGATACAACAAAGGGGACATAGGGGCCCTATGGGTTTCAGATTACGATCCTTTTGGGCTTGACCCTCTTGGCAGCATCGGAGGAAGGGACGTCGGATACACAGAAGTTTCTGAATGTGTATACGGACCAGGAGTAAGCGGAACGGAAACTGACAAATACGATAACCCGTTCTCGAAGCATCTTGCCAAGAAAGCGCAAGATGACAAAGACGAAGATATCGTTTACATGGTCGCATACATTTGGGACGGGGACACTCGCAATGATCTTTCGGATCTGCTGTTTCACATCTCCGACAAATTAAGCGCAGTCGCAGATCAGGAAAAGAAGCAGATTATTCAAATGGAAGAAACTATTGATGTCGTTAACGCGAGTTTTGAGCTTGTCAATATTGCTATTTCCGTTGGAACCGCTGGAATAGATGATGATTATAGTAGCATTATGTGGACTCCCGCCGGGTACGTGAGTGAGATTCTTAACGTAGAGATCGATCAGTTTATCAAAGCCATGATCCCATATCGCCAGTACACCAGAGCCGTAGATTTAGAAGCATACACAAGTGATCTCGCCGGGGCGCTAGAATACGACAAGACCGATTCTTCGGACCACGAAGTCATTAGAGCGATCACTTCCTATCACATTTCGGATTCTCTAGTTACTGTGGACTATGTTATTGGTTACACCAGTACCGATACATTCTCAGTGGACTTCTTTTTAGGAAACCTTGATGGTTTCCTGTTTTCCGATGATACCATATCCGCTTATCAGCTTGTCTACAACAACGACTCCACAATGAAAGTTCAAAGCTACATAAACGGGAAAATATATGTCTTGCATGACGCGAAGGACGTTTGTGACTTGATCAACAGCGGAAAATTCGATACCGGATCATCAGATCCCGATATCATTTATAAAGGTGTCAGTTCTGTGACCCTCGAAGGGAGTTCCCCGGGCTACTTAGGCAATCTCGACACCGGCGAATACTACTGGTACAGTTTCGTTGCTGCTGACAATGCATATTTCACTTTCAAAACGAGTGGAAACACGGACACATATGGCGAGCTTTTCTCTTCGGCTGTCCCTGGACGCAGCATCGCCTGCAGATTTGCGCACGCAGATGATGGTGGATCTGGTAATAATTTCTCAATTCAATATGCTTTTGCGAAGGGCAGCACGGTATACATTAGGGTCCGGGGGTCGAATTGGACCGCGACAGGGCCGTTCGCGTTTGGGATGTACAAAGGAGACCATTTCCATGTATACACAGACCACTATCTGACATATTCCACGGCTCAGCATAAAGCCTATTGCTGTTGCGGGGGCTACGTTTTGCAGCCGCATGTAGTCGATAGCTCAAAATATGTCATCCGATCCGGACACAAGTACGCGACTTGTCTTGACTGCGGAGCTTCTGTTGATCTTGGGACTACAGTTGTTGTAGCTGGTTAATTTCTTTATTTTCGCCAACATATACTGAAAATCTATAAGGGCGTTTGGTTTTTTCATGGACAAAATCGGAAAACTGAAACTTCTGGGCCCAGGGGTCGCTTTAGCCGCCATCGGTTGTCTTTGCCTTTATTTCTCAGCTAGTCTTGGCGCCTTCATCGCCTCAGGCATCACGATGATGGCCGGCTACCTCGTTTCGATGGCCGTATTAGGCGCCACCGTTCGCGATGAAACGCCAAGAGATAACGTCGGCCTTTTCCAAGGTGTCCGCATGGTCTTCGCCGTTCTCATTCCGATGATCGTGGGTCCTCTTGTCTCCCAAGCTTTTTTCGAAAAAGCGACCCTCGATCCAACGAACCCAAGCTTGAACGGGCTTAAGCCGACGAACATGATGTTCTTGGTGGCCTTGGCCTTCTTCGCCGTTTCGATCGCACCCATCATCTGGCTCTTGCTGACGAAAAAAGCTTTTGCCAAAAAACCGGTCGAAGACCCTCTCGTCAAATAACTTCTCCCAACAGTTGGGCTTCCCTATTCCTAGGTTTATACTACTCCCATGAACCGCGAACTCGTGATTGCCACCCATAATGCGGACAAAGTTCGGGAATACCGTGAACTATTGACCCCTCTAGGTTATGTTTTGCATTCCGCTAAAGATTTGAATATCTTTGCAGAACCGGAAGAAACGGGCAAGACCTATGCCGAGAACGCCTATATCAAAGCCAAGGCTTTAAGGGAGCTCGTCAAATGGCCGGTCATCGCGGATGATTCGGGCCTTGAAATCAAAGCCCTGGGCGATTTCCCCGGATTATTTTCCGCTCGCTTCGCCGAAAGTCTCGGCGGGGATTATAAGATCGTCGACCAAGAGATTCTCCGACGGATGGAAGGCCTTAAGAACCGCGAGGCCGCCTACCACTGCTGCATTTGCCTTTTGGAGCAAAGCGCTTCCGCACCTCTTTTCTTCGAAGGCGTTTGCGAAGGCTCGATCTTATCCGAAATCAAAGGAACGAAGGGTTTTGGATATGACCCGATCTTCCGCTACGACAAAGGCGATTTGAATTTTGGGGAGTGCCCGGAAGAAGCAAAAAACGCCGTGAGTCATCGGGCCCTGGCCTTAAAGAAACTTTTGAAATACCTTGCTATCGAAGCGCACTCAAAATCAACCCTAGGATAATGAAGAATTGCCCTCCGAGATAGGTGAACATGATATAAGAATCTCTTCGCGGAAGGTCTTTTTTGAAAAGCGTGTAGGTGAGGATGAGATCGCTGATGCAAAAGAGGACTCCACCCATGGCGCACAGATAGAAATAATCCAGTTTGTCGAAAAGAAAATACAAGAGCAAAGGCACGATGGCCTCTGAGACCACTGCATCCATATAAAAAGCCCCATAAATCGAGAAAATCTTTTTGCGGGTCAATAAATAAGTCGGATACCAAAAGAGGGCGGGGGTAAGAACCGCGTAGAGAAGGATCCAAATCCAATTATAGGGCCAAGGATCGACGAAACCACGCGCGAAGAGAAGATTGAGCATCGCCGCGAAATAACAAAGGTGCCCGAAGTAGAAAGTCAGAATTCCGACGATCACCATTTTTTGATTTTTCTTGAAGATCAAAAAAATGTCCCCAACCATCCCCATGAAGGCACCGATGTAAATCATAGGATAGAAAGGAACGGCCACCGCGGCCGCGCTTCCTAGAAAAAGCATGCAAAAAGGCTTGGTAAGTTTCCGGATTTTATCTTGCTCGAAAAAGCCGGCGATGATATTGATGATGGAAACCACCGCGAAGAGACCGATCAAAAACCAAAAAGCGAGGCCCCGGCTGCCGGCGGGAAAATTCATTTCTTCTTCCCTTTTTGCTTTGTCTTGGATAAATGGGATTCCAATTTTTTTATTCTGATCTCTTGCTTTTTCTTCTGCTCTTCGGCTCTCATCTCCGACTCTTTTTTGGCGGTGGCCAAATATTCATTGAACATGACCTGCCACTCCTCGCGCTTGGCCGATAAAGCAAAAAGCCAGTTGTAGCGCTTTTTGGCTTTCTTGAATTGATCCCATGAAACGACGAAACCAGAATCGGCAACGGCTTTTCGGATTTTGGTCAAAAGGCCGATGGACCAGCCAAAATCCACGCAAAGAATTCCATAGAAGAAGGAAAAAATCATCCCCACGGCCAATTCGTTATGGAGGGCCCAGTTATAAAAATTCGCAAAGAAGTTATTCAAAACGAAAATATAGAGAATTCCGCACAAAGTCCAAATGGCGGAAAACAAAGGGCAGATGATTCCCTGAAAATTGTAGGGCTGGGTTGAATAATCCCAAAGTTGAACCTTGAGGCCTTTAATGAAAATGAGGCCGGCCACGTACTCGAAAAGGGTCATGAGAGCGCCGATGGCGAGAATCTCCAACGAATAATTAAGCCATCCTTGAGAGGAAATGGCCTGCCAGGGAATGACGTTGGCGAAAAAATAAAGGCCGACGAGCCCAAAACCATAAATCGGAAGGATCGGGCCCGTGAGAAAACCGGGGTTGACCCACCGCTTTGCGCTCACAAAGCGTCGAAAGAGAAGTTCGACCACCCAACCGATAGCCCCGCCTACAAAGAAGAGAACGCTATAGGCAATAAAGGTGCTCATATGGGCTTATTTTATCATAAAGGGCGGCCTTCCCGATATAAAAAAAGAACCCTAAAGGTTCTCTTCGATGATCGATGGCGGATTAAAAAACGGGGTAGAAATAAGCCGACCCCACAATATGGTTTCGGTCCACGGTTTCCCCATCAATGTGGGAGACCCCATTGCCAGAATAGAGCCCAACCCAGCTGAAAGGAGCGCTCGAAGTGGTCACATCATAGTTTTCGGCGCCTGCCGATCCGGAAAAGGTAAAGGTCGTTTTCGTCCCGACAATCGAATAACTCAAAGGGTTGGAATAAGGGACAAGGAAAGTCTTAAGAGGAGTGGCCGTTCCGCTTTCGGCCGCGCTCTTGGAAGCGTAGACCTCGATTTCAAAATTCTTATAAACGTCTTCGAAGGTAGCGTTGAAGGCCAATTTAACGTTGAGGTCCTCGAGATTCCCCAAGGAAAACCAAGTTTTGCCATTGCTCACGTAAGTCGGATAAGTCTGCAACCCTTTGGAATCCGTCGGATCGTGATCAAGATAAATGGTGCCTTTGTCAGCGGCCGTAGCGGCGGCAGGCGTCCCCGAACCCCAGGCGTATTTGAGATCGGTTTGGGAAATGATCACCTGATCGGTGTCATCTTTCACCAACGAAAAACCTTTGAAAGCGGAGGTATTATAATATTCGATGTCAGACTCGGTTGGATTGCCGCTCGGCCATGAGAAATCGCCGCCGAACTTGACCCATTGGGAGTCGACATAACTCGTCCCACCGTTTTTGAAATAAACGCCCCAACCATAAATGCTGGTTTTATAAGTGGCATAAACGGAACAATTGGCAGTGATATCCGTGACATCAACGGAGGAATCGTCGGAATAAACCCCGACCCATTTGTCAAAAACCCGAAAGCCTCCCTTGGGCATGGTATCCCAATGGACGGCAGCTTTGGAAACCGAATAATCCACGCCGGTCGGAGCGGCCAAAGCCTTGTCTTCGATGACATAGGAATAGCCTAGAATGTTGGGGGTCGCGGCGTCATCATAAAACGTAACGGTGAAAACCCGACCGGCCAGACTTGAAGACCCATCCAAAGAGGAGCAGGCCGCAAGCGAGAGAGTCGAAAGAGCGATGATGAGAACCTTCGATATACGCTTCTTCACGATTTGATTATCGCTTAAGCCCTCAAAATATGGTAGAGAAATCTTCTTATTAAGAAAGAAGGTCCTCACCGCCGCCAAAAGCCTTGTTGCTCTCACGCGCGGGCGAGGGTATAGTTATTAGCGATAGAAACGGAAAAGCATATGAAAAAGAATTACGCCTCGAAAATCGTCTCGGCCTTCGTTGCCATCTTCGTCGTGGTTGCCATCTTTTGCATGTTCGCTTCGGCTTTCACGGAGGCCGTTCAAAGCACGCGCGGGGATGTCTTTACCGTCATGTTCGGGCAAATCGGTGGAGTTTATAATGTCGTCTGGCCATTAATCATCGGGTTTGTCCTACTCTTGCTGGCCTTTGTTGTGGCCATCATCGGCCTATTCCTAGGCGAAGAGGCCGGCAAGATCGTCGCGATTTGCGAAGCTCTCTTGACCGTGGGAGCAGCCATTCTCTTCCTCTTCTCCGTTCAGTTTTATGTGGCGGCCAACGCGGATCAAATCGCCGATATCAATAATACCGGAATCACTTATCTGGGCCCTGGCACGATTTGCGTTTCGGTCTTCGCGTTCCTGGCCACCGCCGCCAGTTTGATCGGCCTCTTGGTGATGAGCAAAAAAGATTAAGTCCTTCCGCCTGAAAACATCCGCCTCAGGACGGATTTTTTATTTCTTGGAATAACCGCGGCTGGCCAAAGCGGTTTCGATTTGGTCGGCGCACTTCGCGACATCAGCGTCGATGTCTTGGCCCCAGAACCGAAGCACCAGATAACCTTCTTTGGCCAACTCGGCGTTGACGTCCTGATCCCGGGTTATATTGTGCTTGATCTTGGGAACCCAGTAATCCCGATGGCTCTTCAGCTGTTTTTCATTGGCCTCAAAATGATACCCATGCCAAAATTCCGAATCGCAAAAAACCGCGACCTTGTATCGTTTGAACGAAATGTCGGGATGACCAAACACGTACTTGGTGTTGTGACGATAATGAAGGCCTCGCTTGGTGAGTTCTTTTCGAAGCTCGATTTCAATCCCGGTATTTTTGCCTTTGATGCGCGACATCGTGTAGGATATCGTGGCTTTGCTGCGCTTCTTCATGTTCCAAAAGTGACCAAGACGGAAAATTCATAATCCCCTGAAGAGAGCGAGGACGCCGGGGTTGAGGTGATGGAAGAGGAATCGGAATCAAAGGAGAAATCATAACCCGCTTCCATGATATTCACGAGGTTGCCATTGAAGTGAGCCGAGAAAGACGTAGCGGAGGCTAGATTAACGCTTTCCTCGGTGAAGAGGGTTCCGAAATCAAAATCCTCTCCTTTGAAATCGACGCTGAGGTCATTGCCTCCGCTCGAAAGGGTGGAATAGCTCGTCAGGGTGTTATTGAGGCCATCCCCTGTGGTTCCGACCGAGGCCAGAAGGCTTTCGGCGTATTTGGCGGAAATCAAAGAATCCTGCCGGATGATGTCATCGGGAAGATGGAAAAAGTTAGCCAAAAAGGAATCTTTGACCGCGTTGTAATCGCGGGAAGCCGCTCCGTTGTCCGACACATAATGGTTATTCCCGGTGCTGTCCCGAGTTATGACGTAATTCGCGGTGGAGGCATCCGAATCAGGCGAGGTCTTTGAGACTTTGTTATAGGTTACTTTCCAGGTCGTCCAAGCATCGGAAGCCAAGATGTCGAAATAGTAGGTGACATCGGTCACGACCGAATAATAATTCGTGGTGCTGAAAGCGTCGATTTTATTGACCAGAACCTCCGAATGCATTTGGTAGCTTTTGCCATCCATCTCGGCGTTGGTGGAATAAGCCACCGCCGAATCCAAAATGCTCTTGGCCGCGGAAATCGTGATGGCTTTGGAATAGGAACCGCAAGAAGACAGAAAAACCACGCCGCTCAAGGCGATAATCCGGAACAGGTTTTTTTTGTTTTTCGTCATCTTTTCCATCATGTTCATATCAGCAAGACCCCTTGAATCAACGGAACTGAGCGTTAAAAAGAGAATAATAGAAACCCTTCTTGGCCATCAGTTCGGCATGATTTCCCTCTTCGATGATAGCACCTTCCTTCATCACGACGATAAGGTCGCTGGACACAATCGTGGAAAGACGATGCGCCACGACGATTGAGGTTTTCCCCGCCATAAGGGTATCAAAGGATCGGTTGAGGATGGCTTCGGTGCGTACGTCGATGTTGCTCGTCGCCTCATCGAGGATCACGATTTCGGGTTGCAAGAGCATGACTCTGGCCACGCAAAGCAGTTGTTTCTCGCCCACCGATAGTCCCGAAGAATCGCTGATGGGTGTTTCATAGCCCTGGGGCAACCGTTCAATGAACCCCTCGGCCTGAGCTTTTTGGGCGGCCAAAATCACCTCATCGCGCGTCGCCGCGGGTTTGGCATAGGCAATGTTATCGTAAACGGTTCCGGCGAAGATCCAGGTATCCTGAAGAACCATCCCGAGATGGGCGCGGAAGGCCTTTTTTTCCAAATCCTGAGTCGAAACCCCGTTGACATAGAAAGCTCCGCTTTGGGGATCATAAAAACGCATCAAAAGGTTGATGAGGGTAGTCTTGCCGCAACCGGTTGGGCCGACCAAGGCGATCTTATGTCCTTGGTAAATCTCGAGCGAGAAATCCTTGGTGACGATTCGTCGGCCATCGTAGGAGAAGGTGACATGCTGGGCCGCCAAATCCCCGATGGGACCCGAAATGAGACCCGTTCCTTGATTGCGATCTGGGGTGATATGAACGGCTTCGTCAATGCGGCGAAAAGAGGCCAAAGCATAGTCGATTTCGCTAACCACATCGGAAATCTCGTTGAAGGGCTGCATATAGTTGGAGGCATAAGTAATGAAGGCTGCCAAATCCCCGATGGCCAAAGCCAAACCCCAATTGGACAAATTAGCCGAGGAGGAATAAATAATCAGCACCGCCCCCACGATGATGAGAGCGGCGTTAATGATGGCGTTGACCAAACGGGTGGCGGGGTTAATGATCGAAGCTCCGAGATTGGCTTTGAACGTGTGCTGCCGGAAGCCTTCATTAACGGCGTCAAAATCTTTTTCGCGGAGCGCCGAGATGTCCAAAGCGCAAACGGTTTCGGAATTATTCAGAGATTCCAACGCGAAAGAAGTGACGACCCCCGCCGCTTCGGCTTGGGCTTTGAAATGCTTGGAATTGAAACGCGAAACGCCCCGCGAAACCAAAATCGAGATCGGGGTGAAAACGATGACGATCAAAGCCAAAGCCCAGTTGATGACGAACATGAAAACCAAGGTGAAGCCAATGGCAATAGCCCCGTCATAAAGAGCCGCAAAACCCGAAACGAGACCGTTTTGGACGTTCTCAACATCGTTGACTAACCGCAAAACCAGATCCCCTTGGCGAGATTGGTCGATGTAGCTGACGGGAGCGTCAAGATAGGAGGAAAAAACCATGACTCGCATTTTCTTGATGACCCGTTGGCCGACCAGCGCCGTCAGATAATCAAAGAAATAGCGGAAAAGGGTTCCGATGATGAGGAAAATCCCCATCAGAATCAGATAAAAGGAGAGATCGGGATTCGAGGGATTGGCCATGATCCGGTTGACCGCCAAACCCGCGAGATAGGGAATGGCGAGTTTGGAACCCGTCGCTAAAAGCGCACAAAGAAGGCTTAAGAAAGAAAGACCGATCGAACCTTGAAGATAAGGCCGCATCAGCTTGAAGTTCTTCATGCGGCCTCTCCTTTCTGCATATCGAAAATATCCTTGTAAATCGGACAGGAAACCAATAACTCCTCGTGAGTTCCCTGGGCGATGATGGAACCATTCCCATAAACGAGAATGAGGTCGCATTCCTTAAGCGAACCGGCCCGCTGGGAAACGATGATCTTGGTGAGGCCCGGGACGGCGGAAATGTTCTCCCTGACTTTTTGGTCGGAGATGAAATCCAACGCCGAAGTCGCATCATCGAGGATCAATAAGTCCCCGCCTTTGAGAAGGGCTCGCGCGATCAGCAAACGTTGTTTTTGCCCGCCCGAAAGGTTGGCTCCGGCTTCTTCAATCGGATGGTCGAGGAAATCGGAATACTGGGCAACGAACTCATAAGCCAAAGAGGCTTTCAGGGCTAGGATCATCTCGTCTTCGGAGGCCTCGCCCTGGCCCAAGAGAAGATTGCTTCGGACGGTGCCTCGGAATAAAGACGGTCTTTGAGAGACCAGAGATATTTCCTTCCGAAGGGAATCGAGGTCATATTGATCAAGCGGCAACCCCCGATACTCGATGGTCCCGCTGGAAGGCTCATAAAGACGCTCCAAAAGCGCAATCGTCGTGGATTTGCCACTGCCGGTCCCTCCGATCAATCCCACCCAAGCGCCTTTGGGAACAGCGAAAGAAAGATGAGAAACCGCAGGTTTGTCCCCTTCTTTGCCATAGGTTAAGGACACCTCCTCGAAACGAACGATCGGGGCCCCTGCCACTTCATCGGATTTCTCATATTTTTTTGCGTTGCTGATTGAAGGCTCAAGGGCATAGAAGGCATTGATGCGCTTATTGCTGGCGGCCGCTTTATTGAGCGAAACGATCAAGCGCGAAAACATCACAAGAGCCGCCAAAGAAGACGTGAGATAAGCGATGAGAGAAACGATTTCCCCCATCGAAAGGAAGCCTTCGCTAACCCCGAAATTGCCCAAATAGACGACCAAGATCATCCCGATGTTGATGAATAAAAAGGTGAGGGGGTTGATGAGGGCGTTATAAATCGCCATGTCCATGTTC
>Ga0224525_1000359_pt1 | contig 21463 bp, 21 predicted proteins | sample CFST100metaG_FD_179874 | JGI IMG/M metagenome (GOLD analysis project Ga0224525, IMG submission 179874) | Peat soil microbial communities from Stordalen Mire, Sweden - C.F.S.T100 | ecosystem: Environmental > Terrestrial > Soil > Wetlands > Peat | place: Sweden: Norrbotten County, Stordalen Mire...
TGCACGAAAAAAGAAATATCCATTGGCGTGTTCAAATTGATAACAGGTGAAAACCAGCCAGTGTTTAAATATCTTGGATAAGAAAAAACAAAGAAAGATTTTGCAAATCTCTCTCCCAATTTTATATGGTCTTGCGTTACTCCAATATATGGGGGAGCAATAATATCTTTTACATCAAATGCTTCCTCTTGAAAAATTTGTTCTGTTAAGTCTTCTTCTTTTTTTCCAAGAAGATTATTTAAAAATGAAACCATAATATATTAATTTTAAACTAATCTAATTATAAAAATTTACTTAAGTAATTCTGGTAAAATTTCTGGGTAGTATCCAATTTCGGCTTGATCTGGATGATGTATAGACCAAAAAAGTTCAATGATTTCTGGAGTTGTTAATGGCATTGCTTCTATCCCGCATCTTCTTAAACCCATTGATAAATATTCCATTCTTTGCCAAAGCTGAGTTTTACATCTTTGAAATTCATCATCTTTCATTGATTTGTTTTGCGTTTGACCGCCAGAAAATTGTTTTAAAAGATTTTTCTTTGCGCCTCCCACTCCAAAAATTTCCATTAAATTATAGGGCACAACAACATAAAAGTTTTTTGTCATAACTACATCCCCCACTACCATATTTTTTATAAACTCTCTATAAGATGCTGTTTGTGTTCTTAATAATTCATTGGTTTGTCTTTCTTCTAAATCTTTTAAGCTGTCCAAATAAGGAGTAATATTTATATTTCTTGATTGAATAACAATTTGGCAGAAAAAATCTAAAGAGTTCAAAAAGTTTTGAAAAGCATAAACAATTGCTGTTTGTTCTTCTTCAGATTTTAAAGCAAAGTTTATAGAAGATACCATTAGTATCCCTCTAATTTCATTATTTTTTAGAAGTAAAACCCCTTCTCTAATATCTTGTACTTCTAAAAATGCTTGTGTGGCGCTTTCAGACATAATTTTTAAATTTTTAATTTGTTATTTAAAATTACTAACTATTTTGTTCTCATTTCTATTTGAGTTTTTGTTCTTTTTAGTTGGCTGGCTTGCGCTTGCAAAACTGGGCCTTGTTCAATTTTTTTAATTTGTGTTCTTTTAATTGGTTTAAACGGATAAGGAGATTCTTTCTTTTTCCATGTATAATTTTTCCCACCCATTGCAAATCCAATTGACCCCAAAATTATATTTATTATTGGCATTCCATTTACTTGCACAAAAGCAAGAACTACTGCCGCAATAAAAACTATTCCTGCAACCATATAAAATAAAACTCCAGGCAAAATAAAATAAAGAAAAAAGCAAACAGCCCCTGCCCCAACCAAATAAAAAAATTGTCTAAAAGATATAAAGAAAGCAATTTTCCCTTCTGCCTCAATAAATTGTGGAATAGGATATTGTTCCATTAGATTTGATTTAAAACTTAAAATTTATTATTTAAAATTCTATTTCTACATTATATCACGTGTGAAAACACACAAGCAACCACAGTTCTCAACATATTGACAAGTTATCCACGATATGCTATAATCAAACCATTGAACCTTGTTAAATACAGTAAAAGTAGGGGTGTTCCCTATTAACTGTTAAAAGAACATAGACTCTCGAAAGGAGTGTGCGTATGTTATATCTAATTTGTGTAATTTTGGTCGCATCGGTAGTTATCCCATTTGTGGGATACTACATGGTGTTTGCCTTAGCTAAGGCAAACATTCTTTGGACAGTAGTAGAACAAGGATGGTGCAGGATCATCCTGCGATATGGTAGATACCGTAAGACAGTTGGACCAGGATTACGTTGGGTTGGTTTGCCCGGGATTAACACTCTTTATGGGCGTACGATGAAATTTTTGAAGAGTGTAACTGATGCAAGTGGTAATGCTAAAGCTGAGCCTCATGATGACAAGGATATTCGTAGTTTCAAACTTACGAGATATCCTTATGGTCTCCCATTCAATGATGAGGAAGACAGTCATGGGTTGAATCTGTCTGGTCTTCTGGCGGTGTTTGCCGTAATAGAAGATTATAGACAAGCATTTTTCGGTGTAAGTGACTGGTATGCCGAGATGAATACAAGAATCCTCTCCTGCTGGCGCGAGCTTCTCGTTAATTTTTCGTACGACGAAGATATTGTCGGGCGAAATACAAAAGAAGAACAAGCGAGAAGAACGGTTAGCCAACTGTTATGGGAAGCTTTGAATTCCAGTCCAGATGAAGATCGCCCATCAATATTAGATGATCTTCGCAGATATGCTGGGATCAGAGTTGAAGCGGTTCAACTAGTGAGTATTGATCCGCCAGAAGGTTGGCGGGCAACAACACTTGCACCATACAAAGCTAGTCGCGAAGCTGCTGCTGCTGTAGAGCAAGCCAAAGCGAGTGCTACCTTGTTTGATGACACCAATCAAGCATTACAAAAATGGTTGGAAAGTCATCCGCAAGCCACGCCATCGCAAATTGCGGAGAAGCAACGTGAGCTCCGCGAGCGAGCTCTTGCTAAGACTTCTGGATATCAACAAGTCGATATCCGAGGACTTGAAAACGCTTCCACTGCAGTTGTTGGTGGAGGTGGAGCAGGCATGCTTGTCGGTGGTCAAGGCGGCGGACGCGGTCAAGGTAATCGCGGCGGGAGTAAGAAAGGAAAAAAGCCATCGGAGATGACCGATGACGAGTTAATTGATGGCGCTTTTTAGTGCGAAAGGTCGAACATGGATGTTCGACCTATTTTTTTTGTTATTTTATTCAATCGGTTCTCTATAATTATCAGGATCGATTTTCTTTATAATTTTTTTTGGTATTTCATTGTCCAATTTTTTTGTTATTTCTTTTCTTTTCGGTTCTTGTGAAATTTTTATTTCTTTTTTTTGGGGAATAATTTTATTTTCGGTTTGTAATTGTGACGCTAATGGTTGTAATAAAGGAATAATTATTTGGATAATATCTTTGCACATATTTGATGCCACTGATCCATCGATTTTCAATTCGTTTTGCAACGATAAAATAAAATTTTCTTGTGTTATTTCTTTTTTTAAATATTGTTTTAATAATTTAAATACAGAAATTATCAAAGATTTATCAGTAAATGCCGCTTCTTCTGGAGTTTCATTAATATTGTTATTTTTTAAAATTTTTGATATTTCAGAAAATATTATCGTTGGATCTATATATGATTCTTCTTTTGTTATATTTTCCATAATTAAATGCCATTAATTGTATTAATTTTCTTTAAAATATTTTGTATATCTGTTATCTCTTTTTGTTGATCAGGCCTTAAACTCTTAAGTGCAGTTTCTTTCGCAGCTTCCTTGGCGGTATCTGACAAGCCATTATCCCACCCTGGTGCTAAATTGTATAAATTATCCATATGTTCTTTGCGTAATTGATTTTTTTCATCATCAGTAAACATTCCCTCCCATCCTGTGTTTAATCCCATTCGTGTTTCTGCTTCTTTGCGCATTTCAGGAACATTACTTTTTATCGCTTCTATCTGCCCTGCAGACATTTCGCGACTAGAAAATTCAATCTTATTACCAGGAATATTTTCTCTAAACTGTTTTGATTTTAATATGTCTGGGCTAAAGTTTCTTATGTCTGAAACATTAGCTTTTTGGAATCCTTCATTTACAAGTGTTTGTCGAGCTACAGCATCGCTGGCTATTCCTTTACCACCACTTGCCACAGGCATCATCATTTTATCTACTGCCGCTTGATTATGACCTCTTAAACGAGGATCTAGTTTTTCTGCGGCTGTAATATTTCCTACAGCACCAGACTTTTCAGCATATTGAAGCCTTTGGGCTGTCTGAGCTAAATCCATTGTTCCTCCAGGAGGTGTAAATACATCACTAAGGTCTTTGGCATCTGTTATGGTTTTCATCGCAGCTGCTCCTTGAGCGCCTCTTCCTGATTTTGCTAGTTGTTGTATTCTATTTATTGAACGAGTATTACCAGTAGCCTTTGCAGCTGCATATTCTTTACTCATTAATCCTGCTTGGCTTTCTACTTCTTTAGCATTGGCAGATGCGGTAGATCCTATTGGTCTGGCCCCCATAAATTCTGCTCCTCTACCAGCCCAAGTACTAATTTTTTGGCTAGCTGCAGAACCTGCTCCGCCAGTCAACTTATTTAACGCTCCACCTCCTAATTTACCTGCACCAGCGACAGCTCCCAGGGCAAGGCCTGCTCCGCCAGTTGCAACGCCCATAACCGCGCCAGCCGCGAAGGATCCTATGCCACTTGATTTACTACTAATATATATTCCAACAACCATTATCATTAAAACAACAAAAAGATATTGCATTACATCTGACACATTTGAATTACTATTTACAGATTGGAGGACTGTAAATCCAGAAAGAATTTGATTTGCTAGCCAAAGGAAAAAGCATATACTTACACCAATAAATGACCATTTTAAAAATGCTTCCCACCATTTATTCCACAAGTCTTTCGCTTTAGGAAACGGAAATGCGTAAAAAACAAAAGCTAGAGGAGATAATATAAATAAAATCCCAAGAACAGCATATCTTGCAAGTAATATAATAGAAAGATATAAAAAAGCAAATGCAACCGTTAGATATATAAAACCAAACATTACATTATTTGCCACATATTTCCCTATGTCAGCATTTTTTAAAGCATCACATCCAGTTGTCTGCTGTATTTTTTCTATATCAGTAAAAAAAATGGTGCCCATATTAGATGCTGTTGATCCTTGGGATATGAGCCAATTCATTGTTATCTTCGAGCTATCAATAATCAACCCGCAAAATAAACCAGAAAAATTAATTAAAAGAGCTATTATTATTAATTTTCCTAAAAAATTTTTGGCTTCATATTCTCTGATTCTTAGCGCAGTCGCTATCCCAATAACAACAAAACCTAGCACAATAAGCATATTAGCTAAATTTCTTGTAGACTGCCATCCTTTTGCGAAAGCTTGAGCGGCTCCATCCCCACTATTTGTAATGGGCCAGTCTAAAACTGTACTAATAATAAAACCAGAAAGTTTCGTTGTTATCCCTGCTATTATTTTAGGTCCAATCATTATAATGTCTGCTAACCCACCTTCTATTGATTGAAAAAAGCTTAAATTGTTTATACAGGTACCGGTGTCTGTTGTTATTCCATTACCAAAGTAATAATCTACGGCTGTACTCACCCACGACGAAGCATGAGTTATTTGGGGAAATAATAAAATTATGAATAAAAATGAAAAAATTAAGACTTTTTTATGTTTTGAAATCTTTGAGAAAAAATTCATGATATTTATATAAATTCTTTTATTATATCACAAAGCAAAAAAAAATAACTAGTCAAGTTATCAACACCCGATAAAAATATTAAATTTTTTTTTCTATTTCTGACTTAATATTATTTTCAATCATCTTTGTTTCTTTCTCAAGTATTTCTTTAAAGTTAGGAATGCTTTTTTTAATGAAATTTTCTTTATTGTCATCATTATCTGAATTAAAAATTATTGTCATTTCTTCTTTTGTTTTTTCATCAAAGCTAGCATAAGCATTTTTTAAAACTTTGCTAATTGATAAATTAAAAATTCTTAAACTTAATTCTTTTTGATACGGAGATAATTCTTCTAAAAAATCATTTGATGACATATATAAAAATATTTAATGTTTCTATTTTTTATCTTTTTTAGCATTAGGATCAAGTATAGATTTGCCAATTTCATATCCTTCTTTAAATGTAATATTCCCCTTTTTTTTTATTGTTCTTTTTGCAAAATCAAAAATACCTTTTGCTATTTTGGCAACAATTAATACTCCGCCCAATAGCCCACCAGCAGCAACTCCACTATATTTTTTAGTGTCATTCCAATTTTCTTTTACCGAAAGGAAATTTTTTGCTTTTTCTGATATAAAATTTCTTGATTTTTGTACAGCTTCAGGAGAAGCAATAGAGTCTACTGCTTCCTGAATTTCTGCCGTGCCTAAAACATCTTCTATAATTTTTTGTGCTTGCTCTTCTGGGGTTCCTTCTGCTTCTAAATTCTCATTTCTTAATTGTTCTGGCATAAATAAAATATTAATTAATTGTTTAGTCTATTTTTATATCATTAAGAGTATTTGTCAAGTTTATCCAGTCTTTTATGCTTAGGGTTTCGGCGCGTTGGGTTGGGTTTATTTTGCTTTTTGCTATCCATTTAATTATTTTTTCCCTATTTATTTTTAATCCTTTTGACAGGTTGCCTAAAAGTTGTTTTCTGGGTTGGGAGAATCCGGCTTTGACTATTTTAAAAAACAAATCTGGAGATATATCATATTTTGGGGGCCTGCCCTGAGCCGTGCCGAAGGGAGTGATTTTTATAATTGCGGAATCAATTTTGGGGGTGGGCCAAAAACAATTTTTTGAAACATAGGAAATAATTTTTGGTTCTGCATAAAATTGCACAGACACTGCTAGCAAATTCATTTTTGGTTTGGCGCCCGCCCTGAGTGAAGTTGAAGGGCAAATTCTTTGAGCTACTTCTTTTTGCAACATTAAAATTATTTCTGTTGGAGGATTTTCACTTTCCAAAAATTTTCTAATTAAAGGTGAAGTTAAATAATATGGAATGTTGGCAACAACCTTGTAATTTTTTGCATTTGGCAAAGGATCTATTTCTAAAATATCTCCGTTTATAACTTCAATGTGCTTATAGCCACTCAAAGTTTCTTCCAAAATTTTTATCATTGTCTCGTCTTTTTCAACGGCAACAATTTTACCGCCATTTTCGGCAAGTTCTTTTGTGAGTGTTCCAAGGCCTGGGCCCACTTCTAAAATTACATCGGTGGGTTTTAAATCAGCAGCTGAAACAATTTTATTTAAAATATTTTTATCTATCAAAAAATTTTGGCCCAACCCTTTTGATGGCTTGGCTTCATATTTTGAGAGCAACTCTTTTATTATTGTTGGAGAAGTTAATTCCATTTAATAGCTTATTTTTGTTCCTACAGGATATTTTGATAATGGATTTTTGGCGCCCAAAACTTGGAAGTGAACGTGGCAACCTGTTGCGTTACCTGTTCTACCCATTAAACCAATTCTATCGCCAACTTTTACTTTGTCTCCTGGTTTTACAAAAACATTTTCCATATGTCCATAATAAGTAACTGTTCCGTTTGAGTGCAAAATTGTAACATAATTTCCCATGCCCAAATTCCACGAATTATTAAACACAGCTCTTTCAACAGTGCCTGAAGCCGCAGCATAAAGCGGGGTTCCGCATTTGTTGGCAAGGTCAACTGCATTCATATAATGCAATCCTTGTGTGATAAGTCCTTGCGCAGGGAAGATAAAGAAGTTGTCTGCCAAAGGTGCTTGTTTGTTTATTACTGATGGAGTAGTTTTTTTAGGTATTGTTCCTCCTGGAATAACTAAAATATCTCCAATATAAATATCGTCTTGATTAGCCAAATTATTATATGCAATTATGTCGTCAACATTTGCTTTATATTTTGAGGCAATTGCCGAAAGAATATCGCCAGATTTCACAACATGTAAAACTCCATCAATTGGCAAAATAGTTAAGTCTTGGCCAGTTTTTACCGATGAAGAACTTGTCATATCATTTGCCCAAAGCAAAGTATTAACAGAAATATTATTTGCAGTTGCTATTGATTGCACAGTATCTCCTGGCTGAACAATATAATCACTAACAGCTTTTTTAACTTGATTGTTTCCTCCAAATATATCTCCCAAAACTTTTCCAGAAACAACGCATGGTGCAGATACAGCGCAAATAGTATTATTTTGTATTGTTTTTAGGTCGGGAGTTTCTAATGCAATTTCGTCTGACTTGCTAGAAAATAAAGAATCGGCATTTATATTACTATATTTATTAAAAAATGGATTAAAAAAAACAATGCGATTATTAACCGAATTGTTTGTGTTAACCGAGCTGTCACACGATGTATATATTACTAAAAACAAAGCAACAGAAACTAGTCCAAAATAAAACAAAGGATTTTTTAATAATCCCTCAATTTTAGCCCCTATATGCGCTTTTTTTACAGAGTGCCAAACCCCTTTTATCCCCATTAAAATTTTGTTAATTCTTCTTGACAACTTAAGTTAAATTTATCATTTTCAAGGCCTTTGGTCAAGAAGTTATACACAGGAGAACGAACTACTTTTTATGGCAATTTAAACACGTTTTGGCTTCGGGACAGGCCAATAATCTGTCTTCACTTATTTCTTTTTTGCAATTTTCGCAAAATCCATACTTGCCTTCTGCAATTTTATCTAAAGCCATACTCACATCTTTTAATTTTAATTCCAAACTATATTCTAAAGAAAGCTTATTGTCATATTCTTGAACTTCATCTGCTTTGTCATCTTTATCTCCGTCTTCACTGTTTGGATATTTTGCATCCCAATTGTGTTTTAAGTTTGGATCTTCTGTTGCAAAACTTTCCAATTCTTTTTTTATTGAATCTCTATTTAATTCTAATTTTTCTTTTAATTCTTCAATTAATTTTTTGTCCATGATTTTTTATTATTTATTAATTTTTTTAGGGACTGGTGGAACCGGCGGTTTTGGTTTTTCTGCTTCAATTGGTTTAGTTTTAATTTCTTCTGGAGCAGACGGCAATTTAATTTCTGGTTTTTGTGATGTTGGCTTATTTTTATCTTTGCCTTCTGACCAATTATCTACATCTTTTAAAAATTGTTTTCTCTGTTCTTCTTCTGTTGCAGAGGTTTGCATAATTCTTTCTCTTACAGAATCTGGAGCTTTGCTCAAAAATCCTGTTTCTATTGATGGTGCTTTCATTGAAATTCCAGATCGTTGTTGCCTTTGCACTTTTTCATTTTCCAAAGCTCTGGCTTTTGCCAAGGCTTCTCTTCTTGCTATTTGTTCTTGCGCTTGGCCTCTTCTTTTTTCTTCTTCTCTAGCCATAATAACAGAATATATTTCTCGCAACGATTTGTCAACGCCCAAAACTTTATTTTTAAGGCCATTTTTTTCTGTTATAAGTTGCTCTGAAGATTTATCTATGTTGGCAACTTGGCTATCAATATTTTGTATTTGTTTTTCTACTTCCCATCTCTTTTTTTCTACGTCTTGTATTTTTTTATCCAAATCCCATCTTGATTGTTCCAGCCCTTTTCTTTCTGTATCAATAGTAGTTGTGCCTTGCTTATCTGTAATATATTTTTGTTCTGTTTCTAATTTTTTTTCGTCTGACAAAATTGCATTTAATTTTCCCTGCCAATCGGATTTTTGCAACAGTATTTTATTTTTTTCTAATTTCAACGCAGGGTCTTTTGTTTTATCAATTTCGTCAATTTGTTTTTCAAAACCAAGCCTTTGCGATTCCATCAAAAATATTTGTTGGCGCTCTGCTTCGGTTGCATAATTTTTCAAATCTTTTTCAGCAATTCTTTCCTGCCCTTCATTTTTTTGCAAAACTCCTTCCAGCCCTGCTTTTTCGCCAGCTGTTTTTATGGCTTCATTTTCCTGCAATTTTTTTTGTTGCTCGGCCCTCTGCTCTTCAATTGTTTTTATATGCGCAATTTTATCTCTTTCTTTCAATGCGTCAGACTCCCTAAGACCCCTTAAGTCCTTTTTCATAGTCCTAATCTCAGCCCTTTTTAGAAATTCTTTAGCCTGTGTCTCTTCGTCAACAGTTACCATAAAACTTTGAAGTTTCAGAAGTCTTAATAATTTTAATTTTTTGCGTTTTTTGGTTTTGGCTTGAAGCCTGCGTCGATGGCTGAAAGATTTATTCTGCCCAACTCATCAACAGCCATTACTTTTACTGGAATTATATCTCCTTCTTTTACAACATCAGAAACGCTGGTTATTCTTTCTTTTACAAATTTTGAAATGTGAACCATTCCATCTGTTCCTGGCAATATTTGAACGAATGCTCCAAAGTCCATAATTTTTACAACTTTTCCTTGAAACACTTCGCCAACTTCCACTTCTCTAACAATTCCTTTAATCCAATTTACTGCTTTGTCCACATCTTCTTGATTTATACCAGTAACACAAACCAATCCAGAATCTTCAATATCAATTGCAATTCCATTGCACTCTTCAATTATTTTATTTATCACACTTCCTTTTGGACCAACCACTTCTCCAATTTTTGAAGGGTTAATCATAAATGAAATAATTTTTGGAGCGTAAGGTGATAATTCTTTTCTTGGTTCTACTATCTGTTCCTTTATTATATCAAGTATTTTAAATCTTGCATCTTTTGCTCGGCTCAAAGCCTCTTCCATAATCTTTTTATCAATGCCATCAATTTTTACATCAAGCTGAATTGCTGTAATTCCATTTCTTGTTCCTGCAACTTTAAAATCCATATCTCCATAATGATCTTCTGGTCCTTGAATATCTGTAAGCACTTTATATTTTCCTGTTTCTTCATCTTTTGCTAATCCAACAGAAATTCCAGCAACTGGCGCTTTAATTGGAACTCCCGCATCCATTAAAGCAATACATGAAGCACAAGTTGAAGCCATTGAAGTTGAACCATTTGAAGAAACGCATTCAGAAACAATTCTAATTGTGTAAGGAAACTTTTCTGGATCTGGTAAAACTGCCAACAAAGCTTTTTCTGCCAAAGCTCCGTGTCCAATTTCTCTTCTTTTTGGAGCCCTCAATGGCGCTGTTTCTCCAGAAGAAAATGGAGGAAAATTGTAATGATGCATAAATCTTTTCTTTCCAGAAACTTCCATTCCTTCTAATAATTGCTGGTCTCCAGGACCGCCCAAAGTTAAAATAGAAAGCACTCTTGTTAATCCGCGAAAAAATACAGCGCTTCCGTGAGCTCTTGGCAAAACCGAAACTTCGCAAGACAAAGGTCTTATTTCTGTTGATTTTCTGCCATCTGGCCTGTGGTCTTTTTCAATTATATTTTTAACAATTATTTTTTCAATTTCATTTTCAAAAAAAGCTAAAACTTGTTTTTCTTTTCCTTCGCCAGGATGTTTTTCTGCCAAATATCCAATTAATTCTTCTTTCAAAATTTCTGTTCCGCCAAGATTTTTTTCTCCGTTTGGAGCTTCATTCATTACTTTTTCTAATTTATCTCCAAGCCATTTTTCAATTTCTTTTTTAATATCTAAATCAACAGCTGGCTCAAAAATATCTTTTTCTTTCCCAATTTTTTTAACAGCCAAAATTTGAGCTTCAATAATTTTTTTAATTTCTGCTTCTGCTAATTTTGTTGCTTTTAAAACATCATCTTCTGAAATTTCTTTTGATCCCATTTCAATCATGTTTACCAAAACTTCTCCATTTTTTTCTAAAGCTGCCAAAGTCAAATCCATTTCAGATTCTTTTTTCTGTTCATAGGTTGGGTTAAAAACAAATTCGCCTTTTATTTTGCTAACTCTTATTGCTGCCAAAGGTCCATTCCAAGGAATATTTGAAATTGCCAAAGCAAATGATGCTCCAATCATTCCCAAAATATCTGGGTCGTTTTCTCCATCAAATGAAAGACAAGTAACAATTACTTGAACTTCTTTTTTAAAATCTTTTGGAAACAAAGGTCTAATTGCCCTATCAATCATTCTTCCATTTAAAACAGCTTCGTCAGTTGCCCTGCCTTCTCTTTTCATAAAACGAGAACCCAAAATTTTTCCTGCAGCATAAAATCTTTCCTCATATTCAACTGTCAAAGGAAAATAATCTATGTCGGGCCTTGAATTAGGAGACAAAACAGCTGTTACTAAAAGTTCTGTTTCTCCCTGTGAAATCAAACAAGAGCCAGATGCCTGCTCCGTCCAATTTGTAGTCTTAATTATGATTGGCGTTTTGCCAACCTTTATCTCAAAAGTGTCTTTTACTGCCATTTAATTTGAGAGCAATATCAAGATACTAATATCATGCCGGTTACCCCGATAATTAAATCAGGAGAATTGGTATGTTATTTGTATTTTGATATAACTCCTATTATTTTTTTATTTTAAATTTTGGTGTTTAAATATTTTGTTGCTATATCTAATATTTTCGTCTTGTCTTCATTATCTATTTTGTTCAAAGTAATTCTGATTCTAAGATCTAAAAACTTAGAAAACCACCTTACAACAGGACCAATACCCGTGATAGTATATATTATTTGTATGTTATTATCTTTTTCCAATATTGATTTTGCTAAACCGTAATTTTCATGATATTGGAATTTAGATACCTCTTCTTTGGTGCTTAATGGTCCTATATTATCAAAAAATATGGAAATCCGCATTTTATAACCAAAACAAATAATGATTCTCTTATTAGTAATAAACAAATAATTCGCACTCTTAATTCCCATAAATCCTTCAATGTAGTGTGTTTTATATTCAAGTCCAAATAATAATTTTTGTTCGATCCAATCAAAACTTTGACACGTGAAAAGAATTGATTCTTCTGGAAAAAGTGGTAAATTTTCTTTGATTTTTTCTAAAATATTTTCCATAAGCTTATTTCTTTTATTTTTTCTTTGGTTTTCCGTTGGATAATAAGAATTTTGATAGTTCTTCATCTAAATCAATAAATTCATCAGCTGTTTCTTTTAATTTTGAAGATGTTGTTCTGCCAAACGCCATCACCTCAACTCTTTTGCCTTGGTTTTTTAAATATTCAACCAATGGAATAAAGTCGCCATCTCCAGAAACTAAAACAACAACATCTAGGGCTGGAGCTGTGCGAATTGCGTCAATCACAATTCCAACATCCCAGTCTGCCTTTTTTGCTCCGCCGTAAAATTCTTGTAAATCTTTAACTCTTGTTTCAATTCCAATTTTACTTAAGGCATCAAAAAATGGCGTTTCTTCGCCAGTTTTTGTGCGTATAACATAGCCGAAAGCTCTAATAAACTTTCTGCCAGCTACTGCGTTTTTTAAAACCTCTTGAAAATTAACCCTTGCGTGATAAAGGTTTTTTGCTGAATGATATAAATTCTGTACATCTATTAATACTTCTACTCTTTGTTCTTTTGGCTTTGGCTGTTGCATCTACTTTTTAAGACCTATCTTTTTGATAACATCTGAATATTTTTTTTCAGATACTTTTTTTAAATAGGCTAACAATTTTTTTCTTTGTATAACCATTTTTATTAAACCCTTTTTTGAGTGCACATCTTGAGGGTGTTTTTTTAAATGCAAAACTAACTTGTCTATTTGTTTAGAAAGCAATGCAATTTGCACATCGGCTGAACCTGTGTCTTTTTCATTTGATGCGACTTCTTTTATTATTTTTGACTTCTCTTTTGTGGTCAATGCCATGTTTAATATAAAAAGTGCTTCCGGCACTTTAGTTAATTTATTATATATACTTTACTCTATTTTTATTTTTTTGTAAAGCTTTGCCTGCCCTGAACCTGTCGAAGTGTGCCCCCGTCGAGACTCGAACTCGAAACCAATTCCTTAAGAGGGAACTGCTCTACCAATTGAGCTACAGGGGCAAGATTAATTTATTAGGGCTTATTTAAGAAGAAAAGGCCCACCAGCTTCCGTTATATCCCAATGTTGTCAAAATAGTATTAATTATCAGCCATGAACCAAAAACCAAAACTAATCCAATGATTGCAGAATAAACAATTGTTTTACCAAGATTAAATTGGTTTGGGTTGCCAGCTGAAATCATCATAAATGCTCCACCAATAATAAGTGCTATTGTTGCTAAGGGTGTTGCTATCTGCCAAACAATAAAATTATAAATATTTACCAACATTGTAAAAAAATCATTTATGCTACAATTTGTATCACATGGCACCAAGCTTGCTTTTGCTAAAGCAGGAATAAAAATTATTGATAATAAACAAAAGATAACAATTGATAAATAAAATTTATTCATAATAATTTAAAATTTGTAATTTAAAATTTATAATTATGTGCCCTCGCCAGGACTCGAACCCGGACTTCTTGGTTCGAAGCCAAGTGTGATATCCAGTTTCACCACGAGGGCGATATAATCCGAACTTGTGTTATTTTACATAAAAAATTGAAAAAAAGCAACTTTTGGGCTAAGATACTTAAATACATATATAGAGATGACAATACCAAAAGAAGTAAAAAATATAATTGAAAGTTTGCAAAAAGCAGGCTTTGAGGCATATATTGTAGGCGGATGCGTGCGTGATTTTTTGATTGAACAAGAACCTAATGATTGGGATATTACAACTAATGCAAAACCAGAAGAAATCCAAAAAGTTTTTCCTGATAGCTTTTACGAAAATAATTTTTTAACAGTTACTGCCCGCACTGGTTCAAAAAACGAAAAATTAGCAGAGATAGAAATTACAACTTATAGATTGGAAGCAAAATATTCTGATAAAAGACATCCAGATGATGTTAAATATGCAGAAAAACTTGAAGATGATTTATCCCGTCGTGATTTTACAATAAATGCGATAGCTATGGATAATAAGAAAAAAATAATAGATTTATACAATGGTAAAGAAGATTTAAAAAATAAAATAATTAGAACAGTTGGAAATCCAGAAGAAAGATTTGATGAAGATGCTTTAAGAATGTTAAGGGCCGTGAGATTTGCTACAGTTTTAGGTTTTATAATAGAAGAAGAAACAAAAAATGCTATTAAGAAAAATAGTATTTGGCTGGATGCAATTTCTAAAGAAAGAATTCGTGATGAATTTATAAAAATAATTATGGCTGATAACGCAGCCAACGGAGTTGAACTATTGCGAGAATTGGGATTGTTAAAATATATTGTTCCAGAACTTTTAGAAAATTATGGCGTGGTTCAAAACAAACATCATATTTATGATTGTTATCAGCATGCAGTAAAATCTTTGGAATACACTGCAAAGAAAAAATTAAATATGTATGTAAGGTTTGCTGCCCTACTCCACGATATTGCAAAACCAAGAGTAAAATCTGGCGAAGGAAACGATGCAACTTTTTACAACCATGAAATTGCAGGAGCCAAAATGACTTTTTATATTTTAAATAATTTAAAGTTTTCTAAAAAAGAAGTTGAAAAAATTACAAAGTTAGTGCGCTATCACCTCTTCTATTATAATGTAGACGAAGTTAAAGAAGCTTCTGTCAGAAGATTGGTAAAAAATGTTGGGCCAGAAAATATGGAAGAACTTTTGCAAGTTAGGCAGGCAGATAGAATTGGTTCGGGTGTTCCAAAAGCTGAACCATATAAATTAAGACACTTAAAATATTTAATTGAAAAAGTTTCCAAAGATCCAATTTCGGCGAAGATGTTAAAAATAAATGGAAATGATTTGATGAATATTTTGGAAATTAAACCAGGGCCAAAAATTGGTCAAATTTTGGATATATTGTTGGGATATGTTTTAGATGATCCAAAAAATAATACTAAAGAATTTTTAGAAAAAGAAGCTTTAAAATTGTCAAAACTTTCAGAAAAAGAATTAAAAAATTTAGCAGAAAAATCTAAAGAAGAAAAATCAGAAATACAAACAAAGCAAGACAAAATGACAAAACAAAAATATTGGGTTAGTTAAAAAACGGCGTGTAGTATAGTGGCAGTATGCAGACTTCGGGAGTCTGAGGCCTCAGTCCGATTCTGAGCATGCCGACAAAAAATGGGCCTGTAGTAAAGTGGTATTACGCGTCATTCGCATTGACGAGGCGCGAGTTCGATTCTCGCCAGGTCCACAAAATTTATGCCAATAGAAAAAAATTCAAAAATTCAAAAAGGGATTGTTTATCCAGAAGCAAAAATTAAAGATGTATTTTTTGCTTTTTGGAGTGGAATAAAACCAAGAAAATGGTTGCTTTTTATAATGATAGCTTCTATTGTATTGGGCAATATTATTTCAATTGTTGTTCCAATTTTTTATAAACAATTTTTTGATATTATTTCGGTGGCGGGCGACCAAACAGCTATTGCCGAAAAACTTCTTTCTATAATTTTTTATGTTTTATTTTTTAATATTTTAAATTGGATTTTTTATCGCATAGCCACATTGGCCAACAATTATTATGAGCCATTTGTGATGGCAAATTTGAAACAGCAATCTTATGACTACTTAATGCAACATTCATATTCTTTTTTTGTTAATAATTTTGCAGGTTCATTGGTGCAAAAAGTTAATAGATTTGCCAGAGCCTTTGAAAGAATAACAGATAATTTAATTTGGAATTTATTGCCATTGTTTGTAAGAATTATTTCAATTTTGGTTGTTGTATTTTTTGTAAATAAATGGATTGATTTGGTTTTATTTATTTGGATAGTTATTTTTTTGTCTTTTAATATTACTTTTTCAAGATGGAAATTAAAATATGATATTAAGGCAGCCGAAATAGATTCTAAAGCAACAGGATATTTGGCCGATACAATTGGAAACCAAAACACAGTTCAGTTTTTTAACGGTTTTAAATTTGAATCTAATGGTTATAAAAAAGTTACAAATGACCAAGCAGTAGTAACAAAGGTTGCATGGAATTTAGATGCGGTGATTGAAGGTGGCCAAGCATTTTTAAGTTTTGTCATAGAATTTCTTTTATTTTTTTATGCAATTAAATATTGGCAACAAGGTTTAATAACAATTGGAGTTTTTGTTTTATTACAAGCATATATTTTAAATATAATGAACCAGCTTTGGGGATTTACAAGATTAGTAAGAGATGTTTATCAAGGTTATGCTGATGCAAAAGAAATGGTTGAAATTAAACTTTTACCGCACGAAATAAAAGATGTGCCTTTAGCCAAAGAGCTTATAACTAATAATGGAGAAATTAAATTTGAAAATTTGTGTTTTAATTTTAATCAAACAAGGCAAGTTTTAAAAGATATTAATTTAACAATTAAACCGGGAGAAAAAGTTGCATTGGTTGGCCCATCGGGAGCTGGAAAAACAACTTTTGTGAGGTTAATTTTAAGATTGTATTCGGCATCTTCTGGCAAAATTTTAATTGATGGCCAAGATATTGCAGAAGTGACTCAAGAAAGTTTGAGGAAAAATATTTCTATGGTTCCTCAAGATCCAATTTTATTTCATAGAACTTTGTCGCAAAATATTGCTTATGGAAGAAGAGAAGCTACAAAACAAGAAATTGAAAATGCGGCAAAATTGGCTCATTGCGATGAGTTTATAAAAGATTTGCCATATGGTTTGGAAACTTATGTTGGTGAACGTGGAATAAAATTATCTGGCGGAGAAAGACAAAGAGTTGCAATTGCCAGAGCAATTGTAAAAAATGCGCCAATTTTAGTTTTGGATGAAGCCACTTCCAGTTTGGATTCCAATTCTGAAATGTTAATTCAAGATGCTTTGGAAAATTTGATGAAAAACAAAACAACAATCGTAATCGCCCACCGTTTGTCTACTATTCAAAAAATGGACAGAATAATTGTTGTTGATGATGGAAAAATAATTGAACAAGGAAGTCACGATGAACTTTTAGAAAATGAAAATAGTTTATACAAAAAACTTTGGGAACTTCAAGCAGGAGGATTTTTAAAATCTGAAGACGATGACGAAGAGCCAGTAGAAGATTTAGAAGACGAAGAAAATGAAAAATGGTAAAATAAAAATATGAAAATAGGTTTTGATTATATCGGCGTTGGGTGCGGAGCATTAATCGTCAATGACAAAAACGAAGTTCTTTTGGAAAAAAGAACTTTAAAATCTAGAAATGCGGCTGGGTTTTGGGCAAAACCTGGTGGTGGTGTTGAATTAGGTGAAAAAGTGGAAGATGCGCTGAAGAGAGAAATTAAAGAAGAATTGGATATAGAAATAGAAGTGATTAAATTTTTGGGATTTACAGAAGGGATTGTTGATGGTCAGCATTGGATAGCATTAAATTATTTAGCAAAAATAATCGGCGGAGAGATTAAAAATTTAGAGCCCGAAAAACACGAAGAAATAAAATGGTTTAGCCTAGATAATTTGCCAGAAAAATTAGTACAGAATACAATAGATTCGGTGAATGAATATTTAAAATTAAAATAAAAATGCTTGTGGATATCTTGTGAAGAATGGGTATAGAATGTTGGGGATAAATTGTGTTAAATTATTAAAAAATAAAAAATGGACGTAGGCACAATTGAAGTTGAAGATAAAAAATATCCTAAGGCATTAAAGGAGTCTCTTAAAAAACTTATCTCGAGTTTGGGACCAAAAAAATTATATTACAAAGGAAATTGGGACGAAACAATTTTTGAAAATTGTTTGGCAGTTGTTGGGTCTCGCCATTTAACTTATTATGGCAAAAAAGCAATTGAACAATTGGTAACCGAAATTGCGGCGGCTGGGATTACTATTGTTTCTGGTTTTATGTATGGCGGAGATGAAACAGCTCATTCTGCTGCAGTAAAATGTGGAGGAAAAACTATTGCTGTGATGCCCTGCGGAATTGATTTAATTCATCCTGCAAATCAAAAAGAGCTTTATCAAAAAATTTTAGATAACAATGGTTTAATAATTTCTGAATATGAAGGCGCCTCACAACCACAAACTTTTACTTATGTGCAGAGAGACAGAATTGTGGCAGGATTATCAAAAGCAATTTTTGTTACCGAGGCATCTTTAAATTCTGGTTCTTTAATCAGTGCAAGCTATGCAAAAAAATTTGGCAAAAAAATATTTGCTTTGCCTGGACCAATTACTAGCGAAGTTTCAAAAGGAAGTTTAAAACTTATAAAAGAAGGAGCAGAAGTTGTTACCGAAGCAAACGACATTTTAAAATATTTTGATATTTTTCCATCTGCTAAAAAACAAGATAAAAATTTTGTAACGGGAGACAATTTGGAAAATAAAATTATAGAACAATTAAAAAGAGAGCCAATGAAAGCAGATGAAATGGCAAGAACTTTTGCCCTTCCCGTTTCCCAAATCGGCACTACCCTATCGCTGATGCAATTAAAAGGTTTTATAAATTTAGACAACGGAAAATATTATTTAAACTAATAGAAATTTAAATTATGAACAGCGAAACAAAAATTTGTCAAAATTGTAAAAATGAGTTTGTGATTGAACCCGATGATTTTGATTTTTACGAAAAAATGAAAGTTCCCCCACCAACTTTTTGTCCAGATTGCAGAATGATGCGAAGATTGGCATTTAGAAACGAGAGAATGATAAGAAGACGAACTTGTGATTTGTGTGGTAAAAATTTTATTGGGATGTTCTCTCAAAAAGTTGGATTCCCTGTTTATTGTCATGATTGTTGGTGGTCGGATAATTGGGATTCATTTGAAGGCGGGATGGAATATGATTTAAACAAATCATTTTTTGAACAATTTTTAGAATTGCGTTCAAGAATTCCAAGGCCAGGAGTTAATAATAGCGGTAAAATAATAAATAGCCCTTATGTTAATTGTACTGGGGATATGAAAAATTGTTATCTTGTTTTTGGGGCGATGGAGGATGAAAATTGTATGTATTCTCATTATCTAAACTATTCTACCGAATGTATAGACATTTTGCGTGGTTCTCACTCAGAAAAATGTTATGAGTGTTTTGATATAGAACAATGTTACAACGTAAAATATTCTCAATTTTCTTTTAACTCAAGAGATTCTTTTTTTCTTTATGATTGCAAAAATTGTTCAGATTGCGTTGGCTGCATAGGTTTGCGCCATCAAAAATTTAATATTTTAAACAAGCCATATTCAAAAGAAGAATATTTTAAGAAATTAGAAGAGCTAAATTTTTATTCAAAAAAAGCTGTTAACGAATTTGCTGATAAATTTTATAATTCAGAAATCTTTAAAAAATTCCCACGAAAATTATATCATGGCCAGCTCGTTAAAAATAGCACTGGAGATTATATAAATGAATGTGACAATTCAATAAATTGTTTTTATGCAAAAGGTTTGAAAGATTGTAAAAATGTTTTTTGGGGAGAAAATATGAAAGATGTTAGGGATTATTTTGCATTTGGTGATACTGATGAACTTTCTTATGAATGTGTTTCTGGCGGATATGGCAATTACAACTGTAAATTTTCTGAAGCATCATGGATTGCAAATAGAAATATAGAATATTGCGCTAATTGTTTTAATTGCGAGAATATTTTTGGTTGTATCGGATTAAGAAAACAAAAGTATTGCATTTTTAATAAACAATACACTAAAGAAGAATATGAAGATTCGGTTGCAAAAATAAAAGCTAGCATGCTAGAGAAAGGTGAATATGGAGAATTTTTCCCGCTTCAAATTTCACCTTTTGCATATCAGGATTCAGTGGCTCAAGAGCATTTTCCACTTACAAAAGAAGAGATTATCAAAAATAATTATGTTTGGTATGATTCAGAAGAAAGAACGCCAAAAATAACTTTGGATACTAACCAATTACCAGATTCTATTTTAGATGTTAAAGATGATATTATTAATGAAACGATTAGCTGTAAACACGCAGGAACTTGCGGACATTCTTGCACAGTAGGATTTAAAATTACATCAGCAGAATTGGCTTTTTATAGGAGTCAGCAAATACCATTGCCAACATTGTGTTTTCAGTGTCGTCATTCGACAAGAGTAGCATTACGTAACCCACTTAAACTTTGGCATAGACAGTGCATGTGTAATAAGAAAAATCATTTTCATGGCGAAGAAAAATGCACAAACGAATTTGAAACCAGCTATTCTCCAGACCGTCCAGAAATAATTTATTGCGAGCAATGTTATAATAGCGAAATCGCGTAGGTTAACTTGAGTATTATAATTAATTTTAATTTTATATTTATGTTAATAAAAATTCCTTCGGTGGCTAATTTGGGCTTGCAAACAATTAAGGTTGATATTGAAATAAATTTGGCAAACAAGGGTTTGCCTGGATTTGAAATTGTTGGGTTGCCCGACAAAGCTGTTGATGAAAGCAAAGAAAGAGTACGCACTGCAATTGCTAGTTCTGGAGTTGATTTTCCTGCAAAAAAAATAACAGTTAATATGGCGCCAGCCGATGTGCCAAAAGAAGGGTCGATGTATGACTTGCCTATTGCTGTTGGAATTTTAAGCAGTGTTTTGGAATTTTCTATTCCGCAAAATTCATTATTTTTGGGAGAATTGTCTTTTGACGGAAGTTTACGGCACACAAAGGGCGCTTTTTTGATGGCGCTTTTTGCAAAAGAATTTGGATTTACAAATTTATTTGTGCCAAAAGATTCTGCCAACGAAGCCTCGGCCATAAAAGGAGTAAAAGTTTTTCCAGTTGAAAATTTAACTCAAATTTGCAAACACTTATTAAACCAAGAGGAAATTTTTCCAGTTGTTTATAAACAAGTTAAAGAAAAAAATTTGGCGCCAGTTGAGTTTGATATGAAAGAAGTTTTGGGCCAAGAACAGGCAAAACGAGCAATGGAAATTGCAGCTGCTGGAGGTCATAATATAATTATGATTGGCTCGCCTGGCTCTGGCAAAACAATGTTGGCTCGCGCTTTGCCTGGAATATTGCCACCATTAAATGAAGCAGAATCACTTGAAGTAACAAAAATTTATTCTGCTTCTGGTGGAATTCCTCCGGGCGGTTCGTTGATAATTAGCAGACAATTTCGCGCCCCCCACCACACAGCCAGTTTGGCTGGGTTAGTTGG
>Ga0224525_1000364_pt1 | contig 21383 bp, 11 predicted proteins | sample CFST100metaG_FD_179874 | JGI IMG/M metagenome (GOLD analysis project Ga0224525, IMG submission 179874) | Peat soil microbial communities from Stordalen Mire, Sweden - C.F.S.T100 | ecosystem: Environmental > Terrestrial > Soil > Wetlands > Peat | place: Sweden: Norrbotten County, Stordalen Mire...
GAAGAAGTACCCAGCCGCTCCGCTTGGACTACTCACTGTGGCAGCCATAATGCCACAACATTGGGAGTTTCAGCTCGTCGATGAGAACGTTGAATCTTTGTTGGATGAGCATCTACAATGGGCAGACTTGGTTTGTATCGGAGGCATGTTACCACAGCAAAAAAGTATGCTTGAACTTATAGGAAGGGCACATCGGATGAACTGCGCGGTGGTTGTGGGCGGACCAGATCCAACTTCACAACCTGACCTTTACAAAGAAGCCGATTTCTTGGTACTGGGGGAAGGAGAAATCACCATTCCCCTCTTCCTCAATGATCTGAAGAAGGGAGCTACAAGCGGTAAGTATTACTCGTCTGAAAAAGCCGATATGCAAATTGCTGTTATTCCTCGTTTCGATTTGATACGTTTTAATGACTACATTATGATCGGGTTGCAATATATTCGTGGGTGTCCCTTTGATTGTGAGTTTTGTGATGTCATCGAATTATATGGACGCACACCGAGGTATAAAACGATTGAGCAGGTAATAATGGAATTGCAGTCATTATACGATCTGGGATACCGTGGCCATATTGACATGGTGGATGATAATTTTATCGGAAATAAGAAGAAGGTCAAAGAACTGTTACGAGATATGATAGTGTGGAGTAAAGCCCACAAGTATCCATTCTACTTTACCACTGAAGCTTCGGTGAATCTTGCCGATGACGATGAATTGCTGCAATTGATGAAAGATGCGGATTTTCGGTATGTTTTCCTTGGAATTGAGACCCCTGATAATGATACCCTTGCACTAAACAAGAAAACTCAGAATGTCAATAAATCAAGCAAAGAGGCTGTCAAGAAGATTCTTTCCTATGGGATGGTAAGTAATGGCGGATACATTATGGGATTTGACAGCGATCGCCCTCAGATTGCTGAACAGATGATCGACTCTATCCAAGATTCAGGGATATGCATGGCCATGATCGGCCTTTTATATGCCCTTCCAAATACGCAACTTACCCGGAGATTGGAACAAGAAAAACGGTTATTCCATCTCACTTCCCAATCCCTTAGTTTTGGAGATATTGACCAGATGACAAGCGGACTTAATTTTCTTACACTTATATCCCGGGTTGATATTCTGTCACGATATATTGAAGTGATCGAGGCCATTTTTAAACCTAAGAATTATTACTACCGGGTTGTCTATACCGGACTTAATATCAAACCTGATTATAAGCATAAACCTGATTTTAAAATCTGGCTGGTTAATATGCGTTCATTCTTAAGGGTTTGTAAAAGTGCAGGTTTTTCCAAAGAGACAGGCTTGTTATACTGGAAAATGTTTTTTACTGTGATCTTCAGGAATCCGAAAGGGATTGAAGCCGCTATAAACCTTGCCGCGATGTTCATTCATTTCAGAAAGCAAAAAAAGTACATTGTTTCCGTTACCTTGAAAATGATTTCTGATATCGAAGAAACCGGAGAAACGGCTTTTAATGCAAAGTTGATGGGGTGGGGAGAACATTATAAGTGAAAATTGGTCAGTTCTTTTCGGAATGAGGTCTCTAACTTTTTCTATTCTTCAAGGCTCCATAATTTTTTGCATCATATTACATCCTTTCATAATTCTTACAAAACAGAAGGCATCATAAGACATTTGAAAAAACAGATTATGAATCTAGAGGATTAGAATTATGCACCACAACTAATCCGGATTTGAAAATGAGGTCACAATAAATTATCTTTGTCTGTCCTAATCCCATCACCATGAGAAGAATATTTACATTTTTGGTGATAATGAACATTTTCATTTTGGATTGTTCAGAATCTTATTCCCAGTTCCGCGGAATGATACCGATACAGGTTACCATCAATGGAACAACCTCATTTTTGTACCAACAGAGTCATGCTTTACTTATCGGGGTGAGCGCATATAATAACGGGTTTCCTGCACTTCCCGGGGTAATCGATGATATTTCTGCTGTTAAGGCCGCCCTTGAAGAAAATGGATTCGATGTCACAGTGAAAATGAATCCTGATAATAAGGAACTGGAAGATGCTTTCAGGAAGTTTATCGGTAAATACGGACAGTCACCCGATAACAGGTTACTTTTTTATTTTGCAGGACATGGTCATACAGTTAAAATGCCATATGGTGAAGAGATCGCATATATTTGCCCCACAGATGCTCCAAATCCCTTAAAGGATTCTTCAGATTTTGAACAGATGGCAATGCCAATGGCTCACATAGTGACCTTTGCCATGCAGATCAAGTCGAAACATGCGTTGTTCCTTTTTGATGCTTGTTTTTCAGGTTCTATATTTGCAATGAGCCGGGCAATTCCTGAAGTAATATCGTATAAAACAAGAGAACCTGTAAGACAGTTTATTACCAGTGGCAGCGCTGAAGAGACAGTACCTGATAACAGCATTTTCCGGGCACAATTCATCCGGGCTATTCAGGGAGAAGCAGATGCCAATAAAGATGGCTTTGTTACAGGTACAGAACTGGGAGAGTTTCTGCAGACTACTGTAGTCAATTATTCCAATAATTCACAGCATCCGCAATATAGTAAGATTCGTGACCCCAACCTTGATAAAGGGGATTTTGTATTTGTGCTTAACTCAACAAATACCCAGGCAACATTGACACCAAAACCAAACATCGAAAAAGAGCAAACTCTTGTTCATAATGGCAAGTTGGAAGTGACTTCTCAAATTCCCGGCTTTATATTTCTTGATGATACCTATGTTAAGTATGTCAATATTAATGCGGTGCTGCCACTAAATGATTTAGCCGTGGGTCCCCATAAAATTAAAATCGCAGGGGATGAAACTCAAGAAAAAACAGTCGTTATCCTTCCCGGTCAAACTGTCAAATTTACTTTTGAAAAAAAGAAAAAAAATGCTGTGGTTTCCGATATTTTCGATATGATATTTGTCGAGGGAGGCACCTTTCAAATGGGTAGCGATAAAGGCAGCAGTTTTGAGAGTCCGGTACATCCGGTTACGTTGAACAATTTTTTTATAGGTCAATATGAAGTGACTCAAAAACAGTGGCAGGATGTGATGGGAAATAACCCTTCCCACTTTAATGACTGTTTTAATTGCCCGGTGGAGAGCGTTTCATGGGATGATATCCAAGAATTTCTTACGAACCTGAATAAAAAAACCGGTAAAAATTATCGTTTACCGACTGAAGCAGAGTGGGAATTTGCGGCATGTGGAGGTAATGCAAGCAAAATGTATGAATACAGTGGAAGTAATGACCCGGTTGAGGCAGCATGGTATAACTCCACGTCCGGCGATAAAACCCATCCCATTGGTCTTAAAAAACCCAATGAACTGGGTATATATGACATGAGTGGTAACGTATGGGAATGGTGCAATGATTTTTTTGACAAGAGTTATTATCTTGATAGCCCGCAAAAAAATCCAAAAGGGCCGGCCAAGACAAGGTTTCATGTCCTCCGTGGGGGGTCTTTTGATTGTCGCACATCCAGTATCCGCACAAGATACCGGGGAGGGACAACCCCGTATGATAAAGGTAGTTACTATGGTTTCCGAATTTGCTTAGGTGAATAAATTCCCTTTTACGTTATTCGATAAATATATAAACCTCTTTTAATCAAAAAGCTACCTTAAAATTATTTCGTATGAAGAAGATTTGTAAATCTCTTACGTTACAATTTCCGCAAAAAATGAAGAAAACCATTGTCTTATTGCCTGCTTTCTTTATCCTGCTTTCAAACTGTTATTCTCAGACCCTTGGCAACAAATACTTCAGCGGTAAACCTAAATTTATCAACACCTCCATTGGGAAAGTAATGGCTGTCGATTACATAAATAAGCCTACTGATGATAGTGACAGTGTTAGAATGAATTCAATATCTGGTCTGGTCTATCTGTCATCTATGATAAATAAGGCAATTAAGGATACAACCGGTGTATATAAGGACTTCCAGTTTATGGATGCGACAAAAATTGGTGTTATCGGGTATTATCACATGGATTACACACTTTTCTATTGCGAAGTTGGTGACGCCGGTGATCTTTACAACAATAAAATCTCAAATACTGAATTTGTCAAGCGAATTCAATTACTTCCCCTGTCTGATTATAATCCACCCGTACCCGTGAAAGAAAGAAAATCATTCATGGATCTGTTAAAGATGGATCGTGCATATTATTCATTCCCAATGCGATTAAGCATCCTGATCCCTTTTGGGGTGCCTGACGGATTAACGCGCAACATGGGCTTCGAGGTATCTAATGTATGGTCGCGTCCAAAATCCGTTGCAAATTTCAAATTTCAGGTTTCATTGATCTGGTTGTCCCATAAGGAAACAACATACAATGAAAGGTTTATCATCCCATCCATGAATATGGGTCTTGAGTTCAACTTTCTTGGGGATATCCGGTTTAACCTAAAGCCTTATTTAACATTGGGTTGGAACCCCGTATATTATTATTATAAAAATGAAATTGATTCGACTACAAGTCCGAGAAATTTAAAAAATACCTGGTATTTAAATGCTGGGACTATTAATTATGGAATTGACATCGATGCCTGGGTCAAGAAAGGATTAGGAGTAAGTATTTCCATTGAACAAAGCAGGTACCTGGCTGAAATTCTTCCTGATATTTATGGTTCTACAAAAACCATCGCTCTTGACTATCTTACATTCAAAGTTGGATTACTTTTTTAAAAAATCAAAAAAGCGAAGAAATTTATCAGAAATACTTCTTAAATTTATCTATCCGAATATCATTTCATACCATAAAGCTTATCAACAGCCAGGTATAGTTTTTGCATGGCCGGGCTGTTTAATTTATGTCCTTTGGCTTCCCTCATCTGTTCATAAGCATTTGTAAAATCATGGTATTTGATATAAAGAGCAATCAAACAAGTATAGTATTCTTCATTTTTACGATCAGGAAGATAAGAAAGAATCTGCAGCTCTTTCTTTTTAAAGTCTTTAACAATGTTTTCATCTGGGATGTAAAAATTGTTATATGAACTGTTCCCATTCGTAACATTATTATCAGTAACGATCCATTTATACCACTTGCCTTTTATTATCCCTGAGGAAAAAGGAAACAGGGTCAACGTTCCACTGCTGGTATATAATTTCAATACTTCATCATTATCATCTTTGATCACAAAATAATTACCTGAGCCGGAATTCTTCCAGGAAAATTCAATTTTATTATCAAAAAACCATGCTGAATCAGGAGGGAAGACCATTGGAACGGTATCTCCTCTTACCACGGTAGTCGCTTGTGTACCTTCTATTTCGGAATCCAGGAACTTGGTTAAAACATACCTGAAGTAGTCATAAAGTAAGCTGTTTCCGGCCTGCTTGTTAGAAATGCCGGATAGTTGGTCGTAAGAGTAAGTTCCCTTCTTATCGATCAGGGCAAGTAATCCTTTCTTGTTGAATAAAACCACCAGGGTTTGCTCATCCGTAATCAGTTTGTCATTGGAATTAATGCTCATATCCTTTTTTAAGATGACCTTATTGTTTTTCTCAAGTAAAAGTGCAGTTCCCTTTACATAAAAAACATTAAACGATTCGGGCTGTGCGTAAAAATATAGAGGGGCCAGGAGAAAAATAGCTGTCGTGAATAAAGAAAATGTTTTCATAAGGGTATCAATTAATGTTTCATATCTGTTTTGAAATTGAATCGTTGATTCATCCAGACTATCAGCCCGTTATAAAAATATAGTACCTCCACTGACAGTATGATTGCTACGATCGTAAGGGTTGATTCAATCCGGTAGTTAAAGAGTTGATAACCATAGAAAACCAGCAATAAAATGATAATTGAAGCAATGAGTTGAACGATTTTACCAAACAAATGGTACCATTTGATTCTTGAAGTGAACATAAAAATCAGAAATGCAATGTTTACATAACAAATGATAAATGCCATGATAAAATTTAACCATCCTGGCGTGGTATTAATATAATTTTTGTTTAAGATCATGGAAATAATATTTGCATGAATAGTAGCCCCATTCATATCCGGAAAAGTACGTCCGCTGATCTTTGGGTTTACTGGTGTAAAATGACGGTCCTCACAGTTGCAAAATTTTCCATTATCAGAAAAACCGAAATATCCGAGCAATACTATTTTATTTTTAATGATAGATAATTGCTCATTATGCAAAGTAATATCGATTGGATTGAAATGAATAAACCTATTGATATTGCCAATATAATTTATCCTCTCTCTTAACCTGTTTCTTTTTTTAAGATAATTGAAAGCAGTCAGGTCATATAGTTCTATAATTTTAGCATCAAATGAGGTATCTTTATCATTCTTGAATTTCATGAAAGGATTAAATTCCCTTACAGTTGATACTGAATCACCACAAACATCAATGTAGCCGGAGTAAAGTTTTCCAAACAAACTATTTATCCTGGTATAACGGGGTTTCGCATTTGCATTAAGGGAACCTATTAAATAAGGTAAAACGGTATTTTTATTTTCATGAAGTGCAAGCATCAGCGAATTATCATCATGCTCATCCATTTTATCTCTGAAAAGCAAATCAACTCCGATAACCTTAGGATGGTAAGTATTGAGAATGGTCAATTTCTCTGCAATGTCTATCCTCTTGAGATTTTCAGCATTGACAAGTATAACATTTGTATCCAGTGATGTTTGGGTCCTAAGTTTGGAATAATAGAGGTCAGTGAGTTCGAAATCCATGAAAGAATGAACAAAAGGATTGAAGATTTCCATATTCACAGTGATGAGTTCCAGGAGATAAATCACGAGAAAAACAAATACAGTTGCAAAAAACGTATCACGTTTAAAAAGAAATTTTTTCATAATTCGCTGTTACTTGATTATATCGAAAAAAAAGTTGAAAGTGGCAAACTCAGCAGATTCCGGCACGGATGGTTTACCTCTTAATTCATATGCATTATCGAACAATTTCTCAAGTTCCCCCTCTATACTTCTTTCTTTGTCAGTATTGTTTATTACCCGTCGCAAATCAAATTTTCTTTCAGAAGCAATAAACTTGAGCGTTTCAATCCCTAAAGGTTTCTGAAATATATATGGTTCTCTATGTTTTTCCCCCGGCCGGAGGAAACAATCAGAAGCAAAATGATTATTGTCCGGAAGTGAAACAGTAAAGTTGTCTTCAGGATCAAACTCGATCATGTTAAAATAAAAACTTTTTTCCCCGGAATTGACTATTACCAGCATCGCGGTATCTATTCCTTCTCTCACATTATTACGCAGGGTCTGAGGATTCAGAAACTTAGTGCGTGAAAGATGATTGGTATCGTAGGGTATCAGCGAAATATCCATATCGATTCCATCGGATGACACTTTCAGATTTTTCAGGAATTGTGCCTGTGCAATGGTCAATAGTGTTTTGCCAAGATCATCAGGGAAGAGGTGATCTCTGTAAATATTTCTGCTCTGGGCATGTTCCAGTAACATTTCTTTATCTGAATTCTTTTTTTGTTCAAGAATATAGGAAGGGGTATCTGAAGTGATCTCAACATATCTGCAGTCTTTCAACATCACAGCAACACTGTTTTTCAAATCAGCATCTGCAAATTTTCCCAGGTTCAACCTGACCCTGTACCCGCTCATTTTTTTGTCATCGATGAATATCCAATAATTTCCCGGGTTGGAAATGTCAAGAGTCGAATTAAGTTGAACCAGGGATTCCATATAACCGGATTGAATGATAGTACCACGGGAAACAGGTTTCCCTGCTTTCCCCGGGTCTGTTGTACCGGAAGGATAAACCATGACCGTAGTACTGTCGTAAATTCCGGAAATTTTACCCGCCGGTATAATGATCCTATCTGGCCGTAAAAATTTCGCGATAGTATAAAATCGTTCCTGTTTTACAGTTTTTCCTCCAAAGATGATTTTATCGGTTCCTGTGATTTTGGCAGATTCCATCAGTGGATGCTGCATAGTCCTGGAGTGTTCGAACATAGACATCATTTCAAACTGTATATCATGAAACAGTTTGGTATAGGTATATCCGGAACTGCTGTTATTCAGCACAGCATTAAGGAAAGCCCATGTCAGGGGTCCATAATAATTGTGATTATAATAATATTCGCTGCTGATTTCGTCTTTCTCGCAAGCTGAAATAATAACATAATTGGCTTTGTTTTCATCGTCATTCATATCGACTTTTGAAAACATTCCGACCTTGTTACCATTCATATTTTCTTTTCGTCCTGAATCGGGAACCTTCTTTGAACCATTATCGCCCCTGTATTTGAGTTCATTCTTTTGCGAGGTAATAATAAGAGGGAGATACCCTCCCCTTGTTACTGATGTATCCGGTCCACGACTCATGCTTCCTGCATGGCAGGCATCAACCATAACAAGAACATCCCCGGTTTTTCCAAGTTTCATCCTTAACTGCCCGATTAGTTGTCCGAACTCATCGTCTGTCAGATGATTCTGTCCCTGATAATCCTTGCTGCATCTATTTTTGGCATCAAACAGTGCGATGGCTGCATGAAGGTTATTGGGTTCATTACCATTCAGATATGTTAGCTGTTGCCCATGTGTAGAAAAGTGGATATAAACAACATCTCCGGGAAGAACTTTAGAATTTAGTTTTTTAAAAGCTTGAAGAAATTTTTTCTTGGTTGCTTCCTCGTTTGCCAGCACAATTGTATCAGTGAACTGTTGCTGATGTAATAATTTCATAATGACCTTCAGGTCATTATCGGCATCTATATGTCTGAACCCGGAAGAAGGAGGATAATTACTGATAGCAATAACCATTGCATGCTTGACCGGAATATGATTTTGCGAATAAGAATCAGCATAAATAAAAATGGAAATTACAAAGAAAATTAATATTGTTTTATTCATTTTAAATTGCTTAATGGTTTGGTGCTAAGCCGCTTGTGATGAATAAAAAATAATTTTAGAATATACCCCGCTGCTTTGGCAGGGTAATTTATTGTATCAATCTGAAGTAAAACAAATCTGGAAAAAAGTTGTAAAGTGGATATTCCGTCCTAATTGACCACCCAAAGTTAATTGCCCAGTTTTTAACATTTACCATACCTCAGAATGCCTTAAGTAAGCAAAGTTATAGTATTATTGCATTGTTATCAAGTTCATTTCATTTTTCATCCCGTATCTTTTTCTCAACGATTCTCCAATTACCTCGATCCTATGAGCGTCATGTAGAATGCGATCAAGGATTGCCTCAGCCAGGCGATGCGGGTGTGTGCCTGCCGGCAGGCAGTTTTGAGTGTAAGTGTGTGCATGGGGTATGAGTCAGGGTTTGGGGAGAAGGGCTGCAAAACAGGGAAATTGTTCTGCCTGTAAAATTCCCTGAATTTAGGTACCAGGAGACTGGCATCTAAAAAAAGTGTAATTTTATCATCTGTTTGTATATCAAGGACCCTTTTATGGAAAAACGTTTACGCTTTCTTGCATTCGGCATTTTACTGGCTGTTTGCGCAGGACTGGAAATTCCGCCTGTAACCGCCCAAAATTCATCCGCCCCCAAATTTCCCACTACCTGGTCGATAGTGGCATCGTATTCTATTCCGGGGAAGGCTTCGGGCCTGGCCTGGGACGGTACATACATTTACTTTGGGATGTACTGGTCGAACGGGAACCAGGTTTATAAATTTGATCCATCGAACGGAACAGCCACCCTTCAATGTACTGGCACTTTCGATGAATCTTACGGTCTTACCTATAAATCCCCAAACCTGGTTAATATCATCCAGCCATCGAGCTCATCACAGCCCGCCCAGATCAATGAGTTTACCATGAGCGGAAGCCCGGTCGGGACCATCAACCTGCCCGATCATTATATGTCCGGAGTAGCATACGATGCCGGTTCGTATTGGGTTTGCACCTACTACCCCGATCCGGGAATAGTATACCATCTCAATTCATCGGGAGGCATTATTTCGCAGTTTGTCCCGCCTAATAATCAGCCCTGGGATATCTGCTTACAGGGGTCTGACCTTTGGATTGCAGATTACAATGGTAACATGTTATATAAGGTCACATCAAGCGGTTCTCTCCTGGAAAGCCACGCTTCACAGGGCATAAAGCCTTCGGGTGTCGTTTATGATGGCACTTATCTCTGGTATTGTGATGGCGAGTTAGGTCAAAACAGCACGCTGTATAAGGTGGATCTGAATGGCAGCGGTACTCCCGTTATCAATGTACCTGTTACATCACATGATTACGGCATAATTACCGTCGGAAATTCATCCACCTGGAACTGCCAGGTTCAGAATACGGGATCGGCCAACCTGGTTATTAACAGTGTCGGTATTCCAAGCGGACAGCCCATTTCAACAACTTTTGTCACACCGGCTACCATAACTCCCGGCAGTTCCGTTAACATTCCTCTTACCTATACTCCCACAACCGGCGGTGCCCTCAATACACAGGTCAGCATCAATTCGAATGACCCTATTAATCCTACGGTGAATATTACTCTCACCGGTAACGCAGTAATCGCCGGCCCGCATGTTGACATTCAAACCACCTCGCACGACTGGCAGGAGCGCAGGAAAAATGCTTACTCCCGCTGGTATCTCGAAGTGGGCAACGACGGGGACCAGACTCTTATCATTTCCGCACTCAATATGTCAGACCCGCATTTCATTGTCGACCAGGGTGTATCCCTGCCTTTGAATATCCCAACTTTGCAAACGGTTAAGATCGGTTTATGGTTTCATCCGACTACAGCAGGCCAGGAGGCCGGGACTCTCAGCATCGTTTCAAACGACCCTACGCAGAATCCCTTCAGTATCAGCCTGTCCGGTACCGGTATCGATACACTATATCCGCTTGGGACAAACCTTTGGGCATACATGATCACCGGGGGTTCCGACAACAGCCCTAAATCCATCCACTCTATTCCTGATATCACAGGAGATACTGTTGATGATGTTATCATTGGTTCGGAGGATGATTATGTGCGTTGTTTTAATGGTAATGCCTCTGTGACAGGGGATGTACTCTGGGAAACATTTATTTACGCGGGTGCTGTTTACCAGCAGAATGCCATTGCCATTATCGATGATATTAATAACGATGGCTATAAGGATGTGATCGTAGGGACGGCCTGGGGCGACCGCTCTGTGATTGCTCTTTCGGGAAAAACCGGGGCACAGTTGTGGAAGCACGATACTCACGAATATGGCGGTGGGGGCTGGGTTTACCAGGTCGATACCAAATACGATTATAACAACGACGGGTTCCCTGATGTCCTGGCAGCCGTGGGAGATGACGGTTCAAATACCGGCCCGCACAGGGTGTATTGCCTGGATGGAAAAACCGGCCAGACTATTTGGAGCAGGTCAACCCAGGGTGCCACCTTTTCGGTGATCGGGGTTGAGGATTTCACAGGCGATGGCAAGCCTGATGTGGTTGCAGGGGCAACTAACGCAAGCCAGGCTAGCGGCCGTGTCTTCGGCATGGATGGCGTTGACGGCTCCATCAAATGGACATTCATTCCCTCGGGTTCCTCAACCTGGGCGCTGATGCAAATCGACGATGTTACCGGCGACGGCATTAAGGATATCGCCTCAGGTGATTTCAACGGTCATATTTACTTTCATGATGCCGTTAACGGTGCACAGGTGAAGATCCTTTCAGTGGCAAGTGACATTATACTGCGCTTTGAGGATATGGGTGATGTGAATTCCGACGGCCATCCCGACATACTCGTCGCACACAGCGGTCCAACGGGAATCATCGTTGACGGATTTCAGAATACGATTTTATGGCAGAAGTCTCTTGCCGATCAGTCCTGGAATGTCACCAATATGGGCGATATTAACTGGGACGGTGTAAACGATGCGGCTATCGGGACTTTGTATTCAAACAATAATGCATATTTTCTCAATGGTAAAAATGGGAACCAGTTAACTGTCGTCCCGGAAGCAAATCCTGTGGATGCCTTATCTTCGATTCCTGATATAGTCGGGGACGGAAGCAGGGAATTGATGGTTGGTGGACGCGACGGGTCTGTTTTTTGTCTTTCCGGCGGATATGACAGCGCGACTGTAGCCATCAATGAAAAGAAAAGCAAGGCATTCGCTGTAAAGGTTTATCCCAATCCATGCAAGGATGAATTTAATGTTTTTTTAAACATTCCCGTATGTTCAGATGTTAAAATTTCCGTGAGCGATATTACCGGCAGAACCCTTTGTACAAGTCTTATTTCAGATGAATCCCCGGGCCCTCATACGTATTATTTCAACAGGAATGCTCTTAATTTTGGCATTACTCAGCAGGGCATCGGTATCATTACAATAGAAACACAGCAGGGGCTATACCATGGGAAGATTGTATTCAGGGAATGATGCAAACCACCAAAGTGAATGCTATTTTATTTTGCAATAATCAGTTTTGTGCTATTGGTATGTTTCTACTAAGATAACCGAAGCCACAAAATCAATTTCTGATTTATTGATATCCAAATATATATTCCGCGCGTACCAATTTACTACCTGATTATTCCAATTTGTTATTGAGCTAAAACTTATTAAGAGTTCGATATGTAAAAATAAATTCCTAATTTCGTCAATTCCTTTTTTAGGCGGGACTCATATAATTTATTTGTATTGAAAACGACATCAAAAAAGTAGTTCTTGGAAGTATATTATACCAAGACTTGTCGGTACAGTTGTCGTTATGTCAAGGATTGATGTTTCTATTTAAACAAATTTCTAAGAATTATCTCGTTAGGAATTGTTTTTTTTAATATTATGAATACCGTGATGTGGTTCTTGAATTTATTATCTTCTAACCTAAATTATGAATAAAAACATTTTGAGTATAATTCTGATCATATGTTTGATCAGCATGGTATTTATTTACTTTTTCATGCCGAGAACTGTTTTAGTAAAAGGCGACCCTGTTGTTGTCAAAGACACCATTTACCGGACAGATACTGTTTATATAAATAAAATCACAGAAGAAAAGTCGAGAAGTTCTTCAAAAGAATTTTTACCCCCCCATGAGCCGAAGAAAAAAAAGAATGCTGAAAATCCTTATAAGGATGTTAATCTTACCTGTAAAATTATTCCTTCAGGAAATAATACTTATGGGTATGAGATATTAATGAATGGAAGATTATACATCCATCAGCCAAGTATTCCCGGGTTACCCGGGATCTCCGGTTTTGCAAACAAAAAAACCGCAATGAAAGTTGCTGATTTAGTGATTTTAAAAATCAGGAAAAACGAAATGCCTCCAAGTGTTTCTGTTTCAGAGTTAAAAAAACTGAATGCACTGAAATAAAAAAAATTTAATCAAGTAATTAAACACATGAAACGCCGGTAAGAACTTTTTATATATTCGCGTGAGAGGAAAGTATAAATTGTCAAAAATTCACTATAAAAATGACAATTATGAAGAAAATTTATCTATTATCTGCTTTTACTATTTGGGTAATGTTTGGATCATTAATTGGCCAATCACAAACTTTTACATTTTTAACGGAAAGTTTCGATGGCGGAAGCGGTACAACCCCACCCACAGGATGGGCGGTAGAACAGGTTACGGGTACTGATGGAGAGATAAGTTTTTTAACTTCAGGAGCGGACCCAACGTGTTCGCCATACGATGGAACCCGACTGGTAGAATTTAATTCCCATAATGCCGTAGCAGGTAATTCGACCAGGCTTAAGACAACCACGTCGTTTTCAACAGTTGGATATGTTAATATATCTGTCGATTTAAGATGGTATCAAGATGCAGGGAATCCAAGTTATCAGGACAAAGTTGAAATTCAATGGTCAACAAATGGTTCTTCATGGAATACGGCAAACTCATATTTAAGACATAATACTCCTACGGGATGGCAGTACAAAACTCAATTATTACCTTATGGGGCAGAAGAACAACCAACTTTATACATTGCTTTCTTGTTTACGTCTGAAAATGGTAATAATTGTCATCTTGATATTATTCATGTAATCAGTCAAAACCCTTCAAATACCTGGAATCAAAAAGCGGATTTTGGTGGAATATCCAGATGGAGTGCTGTTGGATTTTCAATTGACAACAAAGGGTATATTGGGATGGGGTATAGTGGTAGTTACGAGAGGGATTTCTGGGAATTCGATCCTATATTAAATACCTGGACTCAAAAGGCAGATTTTGGTGGAACAGCCAGATATCGTGCTGTTGGTTTTTCAATTGGCACAAAAGGATATATTGGAACAGGAATGGATGGCAATTTCAAGAAGGATTTCTGGGAATTCGATCCTTTATTAAATACCTGGACTCAAAAGGCAGATTTTGGTGGAACAGCCAGATTTTATGCTGTTGGTTTTTCAATTGGCGCTAAAGGATATATTGGAACAGGAAGTGATGGTAGTCTCAAGAAGGATTTCTGGGAATTCGATCCTTTATTAAATACCTGGACTCCAAAAGCGGATTTTGGTGGAACAGCCAGATCTAGTGCTGTTGGATTTTCAATTGACACCAAAGGGTATATTGGGATGGGGGGTAGTGGTAGTCTCAAGAAGGATTTCTGGGAATTCAATCCTTTATTAAATACCTGGACTCAAAAGGCAGATTTTGGTGGAACAGTCTTGAATTATACTGTTGGCTTTTCAATTGGCGCTAAAGGTTATATTGGGACGGGAAATAATGCTGGTAACAAAAAGGATTTTTGGGAGTTTGATCCATTATTAAATACCTGGACCCAAAAAGCTGATTTTGGCGGAACAGCCAGAGCAAATGCTGTTGGCTTTTCAATTGGTACCAAAGGTTATTTAGGAACAGGCTCTGCACCAAGTAGCTCAAAAGATATCTGGGAATATACACCGGATGGTTTCAGAATAGGGTTACTTGCAGGTAATTCCTTTTGTGCCGGCTCTTCGGTCAATATTCCATTTTCGATTTCGACTCCCTGTAATCCCGGAAATGTTTTTACTGCTCAACTATCTGATTCATTTGGCAGTTTCAGCTCTCCTGTTACTATTGGCACAATGACCGGAACAACATCCGGAACCATATCAGGTACAATTCCCGGTGCTACAAACGATGGATTAAAATACAGGATCAGAATTGCCTCTTCTAATCCATCTGCTGTTTCAATTGATAATCTTATAGATTTGTCAATTAATCAGTCAGTACCTGGCGCTGCTGGTACAATTTCCGGTCCTACGATTCTTTGTTCACAAAATGATGCAATTTATTCAACATCTAATATTCCTGATGCTATCTTATATACATGGACGATTCCCACTGGCTACAGTGAAAATGGCAGTGTTAGTAATTCTATCAATGTTAATTCAGGAAGTATTCCTTCTTCGGGCGATATAACAGTAGCAGGACATAATGGCTGTGGGGATGGAATTTCTTCCACACTGACCATAACAAATTATAATTGTGGTAGTAATACCTGGACTCAAAAGGCGGATATTGGTGGAACAGGCAGACAGGGTGCTATTGGCTTTTCCATTGGCGTTAAAGGATATATAGGAACGGGTGTTTCTAGTAGTGGAAATGGTCTAAAAGATTTCTGGGAATTCGATCCTTTATTAAATACCTGGACTCAGAAGGCGGATTTTGGTGGATCAACCAGAAATTTTGCTGTTGGCTTTTCAATTGGCGCTAAAGGATATATAGGAACGGGTCAGGATATTAGCGGGAATGCTCCAAAAGATTTCTGGGAATTCGATCCTTTATTAAATACCTGGACTCAAAAGGCGGATTTTGATGGAACAGGCAGACAGGGTGCTGTTGGTTTTCCCATTGGCACTAAAGGATATATAGGAACGGGTAATGATATTAATGGGAATAGTCTAAAAGATTTCTGGGAATTCGATCCTTTATTAAATACCTGGACTCAAAAGACGGATTTTGGTGGAACAGCCAGATCTCTTGCTGTTGGATTTTCAATTGGCGCTAAAGGATATATAGGAACGGGTATTGATAGTAATAATGAGAAGGATTTTTGGGAGTTTGATCCGTTATCAGATACCTGGACTCAAAAAGCGGATTTTGTCGGAACAGAAAGATATTATGCTGTTGGTTTTTCGATTGGCGATAAAGGATATATAGGAACGGGTTATGATAGTTATGCTGAGAAGGATTTTTGGGAGTTTGATCCATTATTAAATACCTGGACACAGAGACCGGATTTTGGTGGAACAGCAAGAGAAAGGGCTGTTGGCTTTTCAATTGGCGCTAAAGGGTACATTGGAACAGGCTTTGATGAAACTGACTCACAAAACGACTTCTGGGAGTATATGCCAGATGGTTTCAGGGTAGGGTTAATTGAGGGTAATTCCTTCTGTGCCGGATCTTCGGTCGACATTCAATTTACGATTTCGGCTCCCTTTCATGCTGGAAATATATTCACGGCTCAATTATCCGATCCTTTGGGGGATTTCACCAGCCCTGTTACTATTGGCACAGTAACTGGTGTAGTACCTGTTACAATTGCAGGAGTAATTCCTCCTAGCACGCAAAATGGTTCAAAATACAGGATCAGGGTAGTATCTTCTGATCCTTCAGGGGTTTCAATTGATAATCTGGTCGATTTGTCAATTCATAATTCTGTCCCTGCAACTCCTGGCTCAATTTCTGGTGTTCTGCCTGGTTGTACCTGGCACAATAGTACCTATTCAATTTCCCAGATACCCGATGTGGATTATTATAATTGGACGTTACCGACAGGTACAACCAGTAATGGTAGTATAGGTAATTCGATCCAGGTTAATTACGGCGCTTCTTTTACTTCTGGTTCATTAATCGTTAAAGGACATAATGGCTGTGGTGATGGGGGTTCCTCTACTTTTGCTTTATCCATGATGTATTGCGGGGACAATTGGATAGAAAAATCCGATTTTAGCGGAACGGCCAGAGAAGGTGCTGTTGGTTTTTCGATTGGCGCTAAAGGATATATTGGAACCGGGGAGGACGGAAGTTATAGAAAAGATTTCTGGGAGTTTGATCCATTATCAGATTCCTGGACTCAAAAAGCGGATTTTGGCGGAACAGCCAGGAATTTTGCAGTTGGTTTTTCCATTGGCGCCAAAGGATATATTGGAACAGGGTATGACGAAACTTATAATATTCAGCAAGATTTCTGGGAATTCGACCCTTTGTTAAATACCTGGACTCAAAAGGCGGATTTTGGCGGAACCGCCAGGGAAACTGCAGTTGGTTTTTCCATTGGCACCAAGGGATACATCGGAACTGGTAATGACGATAGTCAAAGCACGAATCCCCGGGAAGATTTTTGGGAATTCGATCCTTTATTAAATAGCTGGACACAAAAGGCGGATTTTGGTGGAGGTGTCAGATCGGATGCTGTTGGTTTTTCCATCGGCGGTAAAGGATATATAGGAACGGGTTATGATAATATTAGCTGGATCTGGAAGGATTTTTGGGAATTTGATCCATTACTGAATACCTGGACTCAGATGGCAGATTTTGGTGGTACAGCCAGAGAGAATGCTGTTGGTTTTTCCATTGGCGACAAAGGGTATATCGGAACAGGGTTGGGATGGAATTGTAAGAAAGATTTCTGGGAATTTGATCCATCAATAAATAGCTGGATTCAAAAGGCGGATTTTAGTGGAACCGCCAGGTATCCTGCTGTTGGTTTTTCCATTGGCGACAAAGGGTATATTGGAACAGGCAGTACTGATGACTATACCTTAGAAAAAGACTTTTGGGAGTATATACCTGATGGTTTCAGGGTAGGTTTACTCGAAAGTAATTCTTTATGTTCCGGCTCTTCGGTCATTATTCCGTTCACACTTAATACTCCCTGTAATCCGGGAAATGTTTTCACGGCTCAACTTTCTGATTCACTTGGTAGTTTTACCGTTTCTATAGATATTGGCAGCTTAAATGGAACGTATTCTGATACAATTCATGGAACTTTGCCTGTAATACCGACAAATGGTTATAAATACAGAATAAGAATACAATCTTCAGATCCGCCCGATATATCGGTGGATAATATGTACAACTTATCAATATATCAGGCGACATCACCAGGTATTGTTTCAGGAGGCACCACAATCTCATTAGGCTTACTCACAGATACACTTATACTTTCAGGTAATGTCGGTTCAATATTAAAGTGGCAAAAACAATTAAACGGAGGTGGGTACGCCGATATTTCTGCAACAACAGGATTGATCCATTATATTGAAACCCCAACAGCAACTGGCACATGGGATTACCGTACAATTATTAAGAATGGAGCATGTAATACTGAATCGTCAACACCAACTTCTGTAGTTGTTGTTTCCGGGCCAATTGTAAGATCATGGACAGGGGGAATTGATGAAAAATGGAATACAGCAGGAAACTGGAGTCCAACCGGTGTACCTCGTCCGCAGGAAGATGTGATTATACCGGTTACAGCGCCTAATATGCCAGTTGTGAAACTTCAAGGTCTAAGTTGTAACAACATACTTATTCAAGATGGAGCCACCCTGACAATTAACCCTGGGATTGTTCTGACAGTAAATGGCAACATTACGACCGAATGACAATGATAGTGATATTATAATGAAAATGTTGCGGGGGAATATCCGTGACATTGTCATCTTTCCTTTTTTTTATTCATTTATCTTCTGGCCTTTCATCGGGTCAATTTTTGCTTATGATTTGATTATTTTTGCTTACTCTATCTTTATTATTGTTTTGTCAGTTATTTCAAAAAGCACTAAAAATCATGCAAAGCCAAAAGATCCTGCTGCTGCTGGTTAATTATTTCAATGAGGAGGAAACGAAATCTTTTATTGAAGAGCAAGTCCAGAAACAGACGGATAACAGATATGATATCGTTATTGCTTTAAATGGCTGCAACAATCCCCGGATGCTTGCACAATTGGAACAACAGAATAATAATATATTCATATGTAATTGCGGATCGAACATCGGTTATCTGCCTGGGGCTGCTTTCGGATTAAGATATTATTTGTTAAAAGGTACAGGATATCCCGGACATGTGATCATTTCCAATTGTGATATTGAAATTCCAGATCCGGATTTTTTTAAAAGATTGAATGAAATCCCGGAATCTGAAAAGTACGATGTACTGGGTCCTGATATTCATTCCTCATTATTTAAACAACGCCAGAATCCATATATCCCAATGCGCATCTCCTTGACGAAAATGAAGATGCTCAGATTTCTGACCTCCAATGCGTGTCTTTATAACCTTTTCCTGCTTTATTATCATGCGAAGACCTGGATTTCAGCGTTGGTGAATGTTGACCAAAAGTCACATTCCATTCAAAGGGAAGTTTATGGCATCCATGGTTCTTTCATGATATTCCGGAATAGCTTTTTTGAGAAAGGAGGCAATTTTGATTATCCGGTGACCTTATTCGGAGAGGAAATATACATTGCAGAAACAGCAAGGAAAAACGGAATAATGATCCTGTTTGATCCGGGTTTCCTGATTATTCACAGGGAACACAATACGACAGGGATCTTTAAATCAAAGCAGAATGTCAGGTTCCTGCATCAATCATACACCTTTTTTATCGATCAGGTTAAAAATGAAGAAAAAACACACGCGGCATCCACGCGGTAAAAAATAGAATTTTCTTTACCTGAGAGCTTTTATTATCCTGACAACCCGTTCGATATCTTTTACATCAAGGTTCGATCCCGAAGGAAGGCAGATTCCATTATTGAACAGCTCTTCGGAAACACCGCTTACATAATTGGGCATTTTACTGAACACGGGCTGGAGATGCATGGGTTTCCAGAGCGGTCTTGCTTCAATATTCTCAGCTTCAAGCGCCAGCCTGATCGTTTCACGGTTAAATTTTTCCGTCGGGTTATCAATTAATAGGGTAGTAAGCCAGAAATTTGAAAAATAAGATTTATCAGGTTCTGTCAGGAAATGAATTTCCGGGATATTATTGAATAATTCCCGGTAAATCCTGTTATTCCTGCGGCGTGCCGCAATCCTGTCCTCAATCACCTCCATTTGTCCGCGGCCGATGGCAGCCAAGATATTGCTCATCCGGTAATTGTACCCGATCTGGCTGTGCTCGTAATGGGGAGCGCGGTCGCGGGCCTGGGTAGAAAGGAATTTTGCTTTTTTAATGTACTCTTCGTTCATAGATGTTATGGCGCCCCCACCGGATGTGGTGATGATCTTATTCCCGTTGAACGACAGTATGCCGATCAGGCCGAATGTGCCGCAATTCTTTCCGTTAAATTTACTCCCCAGGGCTTCAGCTGCATCTTCAATCAACGGAATATCATATTTCGCTGCAATGGCAGTAATTTCATCCAGCTTTGCTGGCATTCCATAAAGATCAACGACGATGATCGCCTTCGGCTTTTTGCTTTTCCTTATCCTGTCATGGATTGCTTCCTCAAGCAAGACCGGATCCATGTTCCAGGTGGAAGATTCGCTGTCAATAAGAATAGGTGTTGCACCCTGGTATACAATAGGGTTTACCGTCGCCGAAAAAGTGAAACTGGATACCAGCACTTCGTCGCCCGGTTGCACATTCAGCAGGATCATGGCCAAATGGAGTGCTGCGGTGCCGGAACTCAGGGCAGCTACATGGCCAACATTCAGAAAGCCGGCCAGCTGTTTTTCAAATCCGTCAAGGTTAGGCCCCAGGGGTGCAATCCAGTTGGTATCGAAAGCTTCTTTCAGGTATTTCTGTTCATCACCGCTCATATGCGGGGATGATAAATAGATCCTAGTATTCATCGGGTTTCTTTCTGATAATCGTATAATAGATCATTTTAAGGTCTTCCAGCATGGAATAGCGTTCAGCATATTCCAGGTTGATCCTGACCTTGTCGGGATAGATGACCGTATCGTTGTATTCAATTGGGTCGGGAACATTTGCAAGAATCTCTTCCTCATCAATGTACTTGAGTGTCGCCGGCCCTGTGATCCCCGGGCGAAGGGAAAGGATCTTCCGGTCCTCTCCTGTGAGGTTTTCAGCATATTCCGGTATATCCGGACGGGGCCCGACAAAGCTCATATCACCGATCAGCACATTGAACAGCTCAGGAAGTTCATCCATTTTCCATTTCCTCAGGAATGCCCCCTCCCTGGTTATCCGTGAATCGTTCCGCGTGGATATTGTATTCTTCCCGTCATTCAGCTGCATGGTCCGAAACTTATATATGGTGAAGATCCGGCTGTCCTTACCGGCTCTTTTCTGCCTGAAAAGCACCGGCGGGCCGCTGCGCATAAGGATAACAAGTGCGATCATCCCCATCAGCGGCAGGCTGATGAGTGTTCCGATTAATCCGAAAACACGGTCGAAGATATATTTGGTTATACGGCGCATCGAAGCGGACATCTTACCCGAAAACTGAACCTAAGTAACAAATGTAATGGTTTTCCTTTATAACCTTTTCCTGATTGCATGAAAGGTATATCC
>Ga0224525_1000366_pt1 | contig 21235 bp, 12 predicted proteins | sample CFST100metaG_FD_179874 | JGI IMG/M metagenome (GOLD analysis project Ga0224525, IMG submission 179874) | Peat soil microbial communities from Stordalen Mire, Sweden - C.F.S.T100 | ecosystem: Environmental > Terrestrial > Soil > Wetlands > Peat | place: Sweden: Norrbotten County, Stordalen Mire...
GTCATAGCGATCGAGCCCATCGTATGTGCCAATCCACATAAAGCCCCTGTGATCCTGCAAGATACTTGTAGTTACTGAAGAAGAAAGACCATCATCCGGCGTCAGATGTATGAACTGGAGTGGTTTAGGTTGAGCATTAACACCGGATATGGACATCCAAAGTAGAAGAAGATATTGAAATACCTCTCTGATTAAGCTCACCTTCCGATTATTGAATCCTTTCTTCATAAATGATTCAGGTTTCCGAAGAATACGGAAAATCCGACAATTGTATTGTCTTTGAAGTCTTTTTCTGTTATTAAATCAAAGTTAGCAAAAATGATCTTTTCATCTTAAATGATTTAATATCAAGTTGCATGATGCAAGAAAGTAATGGATTAATATATTTAAGTATAATTACTTTGTCTCAAAGCTTAAATGGATCAATTCATCAAATCCTGATTGAGAAACACAAGCATTATATTTTGAACCTGTCCACATCATTGAAGTCACTTCTTTACCGTCCGGAAGATGGGATTTACATACTTGTGGCTCAAAAGGCAGGGTTCGCATAAATATACTTTTGATTTTATTTACTTCTGCCATATTCCATTCATTTTCCAGTTGAATCGATAATTCTTTTCTGTCAGAACACTTATCTGTATAATTAGTTATATCGTATCCTTGTCTTTGTAAGCCAGCGAGGATTTTTCTGTATGGTCTGTTTTGACCCTTAAACCAGTTATTCTTTAGCCGGCAGTTTAGCTTTACCAGCTTTGTATTAAGGCTGTCTATCTGTAGATTGGTTTTGTGATTGACCTTAATATCCAACGGTACAGGGTTCAATAATTCATCTGCCAGAGGATTGCTTACCACTCGCAGCCTTCGTTCAATTTTATCTTCCTTTAAGACAACTCTTTTTTTATGTGAGCAGGCAGAAGATATTATAGCAGGGATTATCAGAGTTATAAAAGCTAATGAAATGAATAATTGTCTTTTCATTATTCCCGATTTTAATCAAAAGTAATAATTTTCTGCAGTTATTATTCACGCAGATTCCTCTTATTTTGCAAACGATAAGAACCGGTAGGCGGAACGAAGGAAGATCGTATCACACTGGTTAAAAGGATTTATGACAATTTTAGCTTGTACAAATGATTTTGATTTATATCAAAAAACATAGAATTGGAAAGAATTTTATAATTTTAGTCGCCAATAGGAGCTATTAGATGTAAACCGCTTTATTGGAAATCAGGATGTGTATTAAAACCTGTTTATGATTGTCAGCTTAAAGTTAAAGCATCATAAATGAGATTATACCGATTACAAACGCTAAATGGATAATTCCAACAATAAAAAACTATTATTCTCAAAAGGTATTGACAATGCTTTCATTAGCGTCAGCAAAGCCTTTAGATTTACTGCGCTTTTTTTTAAAGAAGCATTTAAAAGACCCTTCCACCTGCGTGAAATATTTAATCAGTGTTTCGAGATTGGTATAAAAGCGCTGCCGTTAATTACTCTGACAGGTTTTGTTGTTGGTATGGTTTTTACAAAACAATCCCGCCCTTCGCTGGAAGAATTCGGAGCTACATCCTGGCTGCCATCATTGATGGGTATTGCAATAGTGAGGGCGTTAGGGGCGTTGGTTACAGCGCTCATTTGTGCAGGAAAGGTTGGTTCAGGCATCGGTGCGGAACTTGGTTCAATGAACGTGACCGAACAGATAGATGCAATGGAAGTGTCTGCAATTAATCCGTTTAAATACCTGGTGGTCACGCGCGTGACAGCCACTACCATCACTATCCCGGTGCTGGCATTATATTGCAGTTTTCTCGGGCTGTTAGGAGCATATGTAAATGTTCACTCCGTGGAAGCTATAAGCATTGTTACATTTTGTCAAAACGCATTTTCATCTATCAGATTTCTTGATATATTTTCATCTTTATTCAAATCAATTGTTTACGGGTTCACAATTGGCATTGTCGGGTGTTATATGGGATATAATGCTACTCAGGGAACCCGCGGCGTAGGCAAAGCTGCAAACCGGGCTGTAGTACTTTCCATATTTCTGATATTCATCGAGGAAATTGTCATTGTTCAGGTAACCAACTGGATCCGATATTTTTAAAACATGGAAAATACAGAACTGCATACAATTAATAAAGATGAATCGGTTATTTCCATCACCGGATTATATAAGTCATTTGATGATGTACAGGTATTAGATGGTATTGACTTTACTCTTTTAAAAGGTGAAAATTTTGCAATCCTCGGTAAATCAGGCTCGGGGAAATCGGTTTTAATAAAGATAATTGTGGGGTTGCTTAAGCCTGATAAAGGTGAAGTGATCGTACTGGGCCAACAGGTTGATAAATTAAACCGCACGGAATTGGATGCTTTGCGGATACGTGTAGGATTTTCTTTTCAAAGCAGTGCCTTGTATGACAGCATGAATGTTTACCAGAATCTTGCATTCCCGCTAACAATGAATTACAGGGATCTGAGTAAAAAAGAAGTTGGCAACGCAGTGGAAGAAGTGCTGGAATCAGTCGGCTTAAAAGAAAAATTATATCAAATGCCTTCTGACCTTTCTGGTGGACAACGCAAAAGAGTCGGTATTGCGCGCATGTTAATCCTTAAGCCTGAAATAATGCTGTTCGATGAGCCTACGGCGGGACTGGATCCCATTACAAGTAATGAAATCATTGAGCTTATCAATGAAGTTAAGAAGCAAAATAACGCCAGTTCCCTTATTATTACACATGATCTTACATGCGCAAAGAATACTGGTGACCGGATAGCCATGTTATTTGAAGGCAAATTTTTAAAAGCCGGCACATTTAAAGATGTGTTCGCTATGGATAACGAGCATATTAAAGGTTTCTATAATTACAATTTTATACAATAAACCATGAATGAATCAGCAAACAGACACGCTGTAGTAGTTGGACTTTTTGTAACCTTAGGATTGATATTCCTCTTAGGAGGAATTCTTTTGGTTGGCAACCTGCACAATACTTTTAAGAGCAAAATAAAAGTGGTTACTATTTTTGAAGATATAGGCGGTTTGCAAAAGGGCAATAATATCTGGTTTTCAGGAGTAAAGATCGGTACAGTAAGCGACTTACACTTCTACGGAAAATCACAGGTTGAAGTGAGTATGAACATTGTAACGAAAGCGCAGCAATTTATTCATAAAGATGCCAAGGTTAAAACAAGTACCGACGGATTTCTCGGAAATAAAATACTTATTATTTACGGAGGAACTTCAGAGTCACAGGAAGTAGAGGATGGAGACACCCTGGAAGTGGCAAAAACTACTTCAACCGACGATATGATGGCTACTCTGCAGGAAAGCAATAAAAACTTACTGGCTATCACCGGCGATATTAAGATCATCAGCAAAAAACTGGCTACCGGTGAAGGTACCATAGGTAAATTGCTTAACGATAATTCAGTGTATACAAACATCAATGCCGCAACTGCCTCGCTACAAAGCGCATCTGTAAAGGCGCAACAGCTGATCAGTTCACTATCCGGTTTCAGTTCAGGTCTGAATAAAAAAGGTACGCTGGCAAATGAATTGGTTACAGATACAGCAGTTTTTAAATCACTCAAAGCTTCTGTTATGCAATTGCAGCATATTGCCGATACTGCAAGTGCATTTATTGCAAATCTCAAGCAGGCAGAAAGTAATCCGGATACTCCGATAGGCGTAATGCTTCATGATAAAGAAGCAGGTGCCAGCTTTAAAGTAACTTTAAAAAACCTGGAGAGCAGCTCTGAAAAACTAAATGAAGACCTTAAAGCTGCACAGAGCAGTTTTTTGCTAAAAGGTTATTTTAAAAAGAATGCCAAAGCCGGTACAGGCGATTCTGTTAAATAACAGGTGGCTTGAAGAGCAGGCACAGAACTGGCTCTTTAACCTGGGCATAGATTAGCTAACTATATCGCTCTCAATAGCTCCGCAAAAACCGCCTATCTGGCAGCTTTTATGGAGCTGGCGGGATAAAAGTCGAAAATATCTGAAGAAGATTTATTGAACCTGATAAATCTGAGAAATAATTTTTACCAGGCGTTTATCCGAAAAACCTTTAAAATGAACATGCCTCCCGGTTATTAAATACAGGTGGCATTTGTTTTTAAATGGGATGATGATATTGGAAAAATACGATTCGTAAATATCAAATAATGAATGATATATATTCTGTTGTTGTGGTATTGTTGAGGTGGGTTAATGAACTTTCCAGATGTTGAGAAAGAGATATAAACATCTGGTTTAACTCTATATTTTATTCCTTGTTTAACTTGGAACTAAAATTAACTCTAGCCTATGAAAAAACTATTTCTTGTCTTTATTTCATTGCTGTGCTTTATACAGATTAACGCACAGCAAGTGGTTACAGGGAAGGTCTCTGACAATAATAACAGTCCGCTTCCCGGTGTTTCAGTTCAGGTACAAGGTACAACACGCGGTACTTTTTCTGACATGAATGGTGTTTATTCTATTTCTGCCTCGCGAACTGATACCCTGGTCTTTTCGATGGTAGGCATGATTACTCAGAAAATAAGTATTGGTGCGCAATCTGTAATCAACCTAAAATTGAATTCACAGAACGCAGTTCTTGGAGAGGTTGTCGTGGTCGGTTACGGAACTCAGAAAAAGCTTGAAGTTACCGGTGCGGTAACACAGGTGAAAGGAGACGAAATAACCAAACAACCGTCAATAAACCCGATCAGCGCTTTGCAAGGGAAAGTTGCCGGTGTTCAAATCACTAACGGCGGTGCTCCGGGTTCTTCTCCCGAAATTCGAATAAGAGGTGTAGGAACTGTTTATGGTAATGCAAATCCTCTTTATGTCGTTGATGGAGTATGGTACGACGATATCAGCTTTCTTAACAACGCCGATATTGAATCCATCAACATCTTAAAGGATGCCTCGAGCGAATCTATCTACGGGATCAGGGCTGCAAACGGTGTAGTTCTTATAAGTACAAAAAAAGGAGCAAGGAATACGCTCCCTGTCGTTACGTATAATGGCTATTTCGGCAACCAGGTGGTGACTAATCAGATTAAGATGGCTGATGGTCCCTCCTTTGCTACACTTATCAACGAATTGGATGCCATTAACGGAGTAACCCCAAGATATGCAAGCCCTGCATCATATGGTACCACTAACTGGTACAGACAGATTTTAGGCAATGCACTTACCACCAACCATCAGCTCTCTATAGCAGGTGGTGGTGAGAAATCTACATACAACCTTTCAATTGGGTATCTGATGCAACAGGGTATCGTGAAGACAAATAAATTTGACAGATATACTGCCAAATTTCAGAATGATTTTCAGGTATCTAGTTTCCTGAAACTTGGTTATTCTCTCACAGGTTCCATGAATAATTCAACGGATATTGATGGAGGCATATTCCATCAGTTATATGCTGCAACTCCTATATGTCCGGTATATTATGCCGACGGAACTTATGGTGATCCAATGGATTTTAACGTGGGAAGCTCAACTACATTCAACCCCCAGGTTACCATAGACTATTATAATCAGAAATCTATCAATTACCGTCTGACTGGGAACCTGTTCGGGGACCTTCAGCTTGGGAAGCATCTTCTTTTTCATACCAGCTTCGGAACCGATTTTGGTCAAAACGAGGTGACTAACTATCTGCCGCAATATACCGCAACACTAACCCAGAGAAATTCAATAAGTCAGCTTACGGTATCCAGAGGAGAAAACAGGAACTGGCTTGTTGAAAATACACTTACCTATGATAATCAGTTTGGTGACCATGATGTAAAGGTACTTCTTGGTCAGTCGGCCCAGAGTTATAAATATTACTGGCTGACCGCAACTGCAAAGGATGTTCCTAATGGTAGCAACGGTGATCATTACCTGACTCTGGGAGATCCTGCGAGCTTGTACGTTAATGATGCAGGTTCGCTGAACACTGTTGCCTCATATTTTGGAAGGATTAATTATGCATTCAGGAGCAAGTACCTTCTTACTGCTTCTTTAAGGGCTGACGGTTCTTCCAAGTTTACAGGAAGCAACAGATGGGGTGTCTTTCCATCAGTAGGTGCCGGCTGGGTTATCAGTCAGGAAGATTTTATGAAAGGTCAGAATCTTTTCAACACACTCAAACTGCGTGGCAGCTGGGGTAAAATTGGTAACATGTCAGTTCCGGCAAACCTTTCTGTACTTACAGTCAATAGTAGTTATGTATATACAGGCGGTGACGGTTCTACAGCTGCAGGAGCAAGCATAACGACTATTGTTCCTCCGGTTACTTATTGGGAACGTGGCGTCGGAACAGACATTGGTCTGGAAGCTGCGTTGCTGAATAGCCGCCTTACTGCTGAAATTGACTATTATAACAGGAAAACCGAGAAGGCCATTTTCGATATCCCAATACTTGGATCCCTCGGTACATCGGGAAGCAGTATTGTTGGAAACCAGGCAACTTTCCAGAACCAGGGGATGGAATTCCTTGTGACCTGGAAAAATACGGCCAGCACTGATTTTTCATATTCACTCAGCGCTAATCTTGCCATAAACACCAACAAAGTTCTGGAGGTATCTACAGGAGCCATTCCGATTTATCAGGCTGTAGGAACGACAGGATCAAACAATTATAATACCCGGACCGTTATTGGGGAGCCTATAGGTGAATTTTACGGACTTCAGGTTATTGGAATATTCCAGAATGTTGGTGAAATAAATGCATATAAAAACTCCAAAGGGACAGTTATTCAATCAACCGCAGTGCCTGGTGATTTCAAGTACAGGGATGTAAATGATGATGGTGTTATTGATGACAAGGACAGGGTGGTTCTTGGTAATCCGAATCCTAAATTCACTTATGGCTTCAACTCGACATGGAATTTCAAGGCATTTGATCTTACCCTAGATTTCCAGGGTGTGGCAGGCGTGCAGATTTACGATGCGAACCTGGGCCTCAGGTACGGAACTGAAAACTTTACCCAGGATTTCTGGTTGAATCGCTGGCATGGAGACGGGACATCAAATACTTATCCTTCAGCAAACATAGGTGGAGGACTTAATTACAGATCCAATTCATTCTATGTTGAAAATGGCAGCTATTTCAGGGTCAGGAATGCACAGCTTGGTTATACAATACCTTCATCCATAACTGATAAAATTAAAATCAGCAAGATAAGAGTATACCTGAATGCACAGAATGCCCTCAACCTTTTCAAATACAGGGGATTCAGTCCTGAAATTGGCGGAGGTCCGACAAGAGCAGGAGTCGATGTCAATGTATATCCATTGTACGCGACCTATACCTTTGGAGTAAATGTCACATTTTAACAAAACAAATGAGCTATGAAAATATATCTGAATAAAATGCTTAAAGTGACCAGAATAACTGGTTTAGCAATAGCTTCATTATTGATTTTAGCAAGGTGCACCGATAAATTTCTTGATGTTCCGCCTCAGGGACAGCAGAAAGCAGAGCAATTTTTTGTCTCCGAATCGGATGCCACCAAAGCTGTCAATGCGATCTATGCCAATCTCAGAAGCTGGACTAATACGGCTTTCGCTCCAATTGCGATTGAAAGTGTGGGTTCCGATGATGCCGAAAAGGGCAGTGACCCTTCTGATGCAACATTCATGAACGATTATGATAATTTTACAGTCACCTCGACGCAAGGACAATTGTCGGATTTCTGGAATGGCCAGTATCAGAATATAAACCTTTGCAACCAGGTGCTCGATAATGTTCCATCAATTAATATGGATGCTACATTGAAGGCAAGATATCTGGCTGAAGCAAAATTCGTAAGGGCATATTCTTATTTCCGGCTTGTACGGGCATTTGGTGATGTCCCTCTTCGGTTGACAACCCCCGTAAATACTTCGGATTACAATATTCCACGCACCCCCAAGGCTGCGGTTTATGCTGCAATTGAACAGGATCTAACCGATGCTGCCGCAGTACTGCCCCAGTCATATACCGGTGCAAGTGTCGGAAGAGCCACTAAGGGTGCTGCACTGGCACTTCATGCCAAAGTATCGATGTATCTCGGTAACTGGACTGATGTGAAAACATATACCGATCTGGTAATGGGAATGGGTTACTCATTATATTCTGATTTTGGGAATCTGTTCCGGATTGCCAACGAGAATTGCAGCGAATCAATATTTGAGATTCAGTGTTCATTGGTTCTTGGAAATAGCGCTGCTTCAAGTTCTCAGTACTCGCAGGTACAGGGAGTCAGGAGCGTAACAGGTGGCGGATGGGGCTTCAATGTGCCTACTCAAAGTCTTGCTGATGCTTTTGAGACAGGCGACCCCAGAAGGGATGCAACAATTATATTCCGTGGCGAAACAACTACGGCTGGTGATGCAATTCCGGCCACCGTTCCCAATCCGATGTATAATGAGAAATCATATGTTCCTTTTAGCCTGTTTGTATCAGGTTACAACGAAGGATGCCAGCAGAATGTAAGGGTTATCCGTTATGCAGATGTTCTTCTCATGAATGCTGAAGCTAATAATGAGCTTGGGAATACAGTGCCTGCTTTGGCCTCACTTGAACTGGTCAGAGCTCGTGCAAGGGCAGGAAATAACGCTATCCTCCCAAAAGTAGTTACAACTGACAAGGATGCTCTCAGAACTGCAATCTGGAATGAAAGAAGGGTAGAACTGGCAATGGAATTCGACAGGTATTTTGATGTTATCCGCCAGGGCCGCGCAGCAACCGTATTTGGTCCAAAGGGCTGGAAAGCCAACAAAAATGAAGTTTGGCCGATACCTCAGAGCGAAATCGACCTTAGTGTCGGAGTCCTTACACAAAACCCTGGTTACTGATTCATTAAATAAAATAGAAATGATTATGAAAAAGAAATTTTTAATAATGATGTCAGTAGTCACCTTTACAGGGATATTGCTTACATCATGCTATAAAGAGTTCGATCCGTCGACATATGCACCGGCCTTTACAATTAGTGGCTTCTCATCAATCAGCCAGATTCAACCTGGCAAACTGGTCAGCTACTGGGCATTTGATCAAAGTCTTATTGACAGCGTTTCCGGGACACCAGCTTCTAACAGTGGAACGTCTTTTTCTGGTGGATTTATCGGAAAAGGATTAAGTCTTAATGTTGATGATGAATCCTATATTGAGTTTACTCCATCAGCCACTATTAAGAACCTTCACAGCTTTACTATTTCTTTCTGGGTAAAGCCGACTTTTGTCGATAAGAATAGCGATGGAGGTATCGACGGATGCCTGGGTTTATTCAATATAGCAAACACGGGCGATTTCTGGGGTTACCTCGACTGGTTCATTGAAAATGGAAGCAATCCTACTGCTTCTACTATTAAGGTACATTTTAAAGGTGGAGCATCAGATACATGGATTGTTAAGGGCGGAGTAACAGGAGTATTCGGAAGCTGGTCAAACCATACGCTTACCTATGACGCAACCACTTCGCAAGTAACTTATTACATGAATGGATCAGTGCTTGTTCCGGCTACAACAGTACCTTGGACAGGAAATCTTGATTGGTCAGGTATTGGGCCATTCGTAATGGGATGTGTCCAGTTCCAGACCAATCCGAGCCTGGGAACTGCAGGTGGATCCCAAAGTTGGGCCAGTTACCTGACAGGCTACATGGATGAGGTTCGCATTTACAGTACTGCTCTTTCAGCAACTGAAGTAAATGCTCTGGTAGTTCTGCAAGGCAAAGCCGGCAGATAGATTTTGTTGGTAATTAAAAGAGGCTGCTATTGCATAGGTTGGGTAGTCTGGTTAAATTGGCAGCCTCTTTTTTCTTTTTTTAATTGTTACCATGGAATGCGGAAAATACTGCTGTTCTCATTGCTGTTAGCTGTTCCTATGGCTTGCCGGAAGAATAACGACAATCAAAATCAGGAACCTGCAGCTTCATTTTATTTTAGTTCACTTAAGATCAACGGAAAATTTGCAGGAACTGATTACAGGGGTCTGAATATAATGCCGGAAGTGAAAATCTCATTTTCAGCAGCAATAAGTTCCTCCTCTGTATCAGATGCACTAACGATAACTGATAAAAACAATTCTGTTGTTCAGCTGACTACAACATTTGAAAACCACGACAGCACCCTGGTAATTTCTCCTACATCACCGCTTGAATATATTACAAAGTATACACTGGCAGTTTCGACTGCATTGAAGTCAAAAGCAGGTGGCCATTTAATGACAGGAGTTTCTGCCGATCTGACAACAGCTATTGACTCATCAAATAAGTTTCCGGTTATATCAGACGACTCTCTCCTGACTCTTGTTCAGAAAAAGACATTCAGCTATTTCTGGGATTTTGGCCATCCATATTCAGGAATGGCACGCGAAAGGAATAGTTCTGGCGATATCGTTACTACAGGAGGGTCCGGCTTTGGTGTTATGGCAATACCAGTAGCGATTGAGCGTAAATTCATAACAAGAGATCAAGGCCTGGCCAGAGTCCGGAAGATTGTTGATTTCCTTACTGGCAATGCAGGGCATTTCCATGGGGCATTTTCGCACTGGATGAACGGAAATACAGGTGCCGTTGTTCCTTTTGGTACCAATGACAATGGAGCAGACATTGTTGAGACTTCATACATGATGATGGGACTTCTTACGGCACGTCAGTATTTTAATGGCAGCAATTCAGGAGAGATAACCCTGCGAACGGATATCAATAATTTATGGAATAATGTTGAATGGGATTGGTTCCGGAAAGACGGAGGAAATATGCTTTATTGGAACTGGAGCCCCGATTATGGGTGGGCTGTAAATGTAGGAGTGAGGGGCTGGAACGAATGCCTCATCACTTATGTGCTTGCTGCTTCATCAGCAACTCATTCAATCCCTAAGATTGTTTATGATTATGGGTTTGCTAATAACGGAGGGATTAAAAACAACAACAGCTATTATGGTATTCTCCTTCCCCTGGGTCAGGCTTTTGGCGGACCATTGTTCTTTGAACAATACTCATTTCTGGGGATAAATCCGACTAACCTGTCCGATTCCTATGCTGATTACCACATTCAGACAGTAAATCACTCCAGGATCAATTATGAATATTGCAAAAACAACCCTCATAATTACTATGGTTACAGCAATTTGTGCTGGGGTCTGACAGCAAGCGATATTAATGGCGGCTATACAGCAAGCTCGCCTACAAATGATGTGGGTGTTATCGCACCTACTGCTGCAGTTTCATCGATACCCTTTACTCCGGCAGAGTCGCTTCAGGCATTGAAGTTCTTCTATTACCAGATGGGTGACAAGCTCTGGGGACAATATGGATTTTATGATTCATTCAGCCTTAACGATATCTGGTTTGCTGATTCATTTCTGGCAATCGACCAGGGACCTCAGATCGGGATGATTGAAAACTACAGAACCGGCCTGCTATGGAATTTATTCATGTCATGCCCCGAAGTTCAGGCCGGCCTGACAAAACTGGGTTTTAACTATTAAAATCAATGGGTAAACGCATTCAAACAATAATACTGTCAACAGTCATTCTGGCCTGCAGTCTGGCTTCATGCCATACAAACACTGTCAAAAACAGTAAGACACTTTCATTTGGCAGGATATCAGATGATTCTTTGTTAACATTAACAGAGTACAAAACCTTCATGTATTTCTGGGATGGTGCAGAACCAGTTTCAGGGATGGCTCCTGAAAGGATCCATATTGACGGAGTATATCCAGAAAATGACAAGAATATTGTTACGACTGGTGGCTCCGGATTTGGAATAATGTCAATAATAGTTGCAGTGGAACGCAAGTTTATTTCCAGGGAAGAGGGATTTCTCAGGTTACGGCATATTGTGGACTTTCTCAGCAAAGCCGACAGGTTTCATGGCGCCTGGCCCCATTGGCTGAACGGAGAAACCGGCAGGATAAAACCTTTCAGCCTGAAGGATGATGGTGCAGATATAGTTGAAACAGCTTACCTGATTCAGGGATTGCTTACAGCAGACCAATTTTTTATCAATGGTAATGAAAAGGAAAAACAGTTATCACTCGACATTGATAAGCTCTGGAGAGAGGTTGAATGGAGCTGGTTTACAAAAGGAAGCGAAGATGTAATTTACTGGCACTGGTCCCCGGACTACGCCTGGGCGATGAATTTCCCCATCAGAGGGTATAATGAATGCCTTATACTTTATGTTCTGGCTGCCTCATCTCCTACTTTCCCTGTTAACCCGCTGGCATACAACAACGGGTGGGCGCAAAACGGAGGTATTAAATCGGAAAATAACGCCTATGGCATACCATTAATACTAAAGCATAATAATTCCGAGGAATATGGCGGCCCTCTTTTCTGGGCCCATTACTCATATCTTGGACTTGACCCCAGAGGGTTGAAGGATAAATACGCCGATTACTGGGTATTAAATGTAAATCAAACACTTATTAACCATAAATGGTGCTCTCTTAATCCAAAGCATTATAAGGGATATTCCGATTCGAGATGGGGGCTTACAGCAAGTTATTCGCCAAAAGGTTATGCTGCTCATGCACCTGGAGAATTGAGTGACCTGGGTGTTATCTCACCTACTGCCGCACTTTCGTCTTTGCCGTACACGCCTGAAGCATCGATGGCTGCTCTTAAAGATTTTTATTACAATCTGGGAGATAAAATATGGGGCAAGTATGGGTTCTATGATGCATTCAGCGAACAGGACGATTGGTTCCCTCAGCGATATCTTGCTATCGATCAGGGGCCTGCTGTTGTTATGATAGAAAACTACAGATCAGGTCTTCTGTGGAATTTGTTCATGAAATCCCCCGATGTCCTTAAAGGACTTAATATACTGGGATTTACAACGCCGCATAATGATAATTGAGTCGTTACGATAAGCACTGATCATATAATGAAAAAGATAGATCAGACTCTGTCTGCAATTATTCTTCTGCTATGCCTCCGGATTACACTCTTTGCGCAACCTGTGAAAACTTATTGTAATCCCGTGAATCTCGATTATGGCTATACACCGATTCCTGATTTCACTGGAGGCGGAAAGCACAGGGCTACTGCAGATCCCGTAATCGTCAACTTCAAGAATATCTTCTATCTGTTTTCAACAAATCAATGGGGTTACTGGTGGAGCAACGACATGGTAAAATGGAACTTCGAGCCGCGCAGGTTCCTGCGGTCATGGAACCAGGGATACGATGAGCTGTGTGCACCTGCTGTCGGAGCTATTGGAGACACTATGCTTGTGTTTGGTTCGACATATACCGCGAATTTTACCTTATGGATGAGCACTAACCCCCAGGCCAACAGCTGGAAGCCCCTCCTGGATTCCCTGTCAATAGGAGGCTGGGATCCTGCCTTTTTTACAGATGACGATGGCAGATTTTATATGTACAACGGGAGCAGCAATAGGTATCCTATATATGGAGTGGAGCTCAACCGTAAGACGATGCAGCCATATGGCACAAGAAAAGAATTGCTTATGCTGGAACCCTGGAAATATGGCTGGCAAAGGTTTGGAGAGAATATGGATGATACTTTTCTCGATCCATTTATTGAAGGCTCATGGATGACAAAGCATAATGGCAGTTACTACCTTCAGTTCGCAGCGCCGGGAACGGAATTCAGCGGTTACTCTGATGGAGTTGCTGTCGGTGACAACCCCCTGGGTCCCTTCACTCAGCAATCAATGCCATTCAGTTATAAACCCGGAGGATTTGCCAGGGGTGCCGGACATGGTTCAACATTTACGGATAACTGGAATAATTACTGGCATGTTTCAACAATTTCAATATCGGTCAAGAACAATTATGAAAGAAGAATCGGAATATGGCCGGCTGGCTTTGACAAGGATGGTGTGATGTACTGCAGCCAGGCGTTTGGAGATTATCCTGCTTTTCTTCCCGAGGGTCCTGAAGACCACCTGAAAGGCAGATTTACAGGCTGGATGCTTCTTAATTATAATAAGCCTGTTTCAGTATCATCAACTTATGGCGGTTATGAGGCTAACAATGCTGTGGATGAGAATATCAAGACATACTGGAGTGCAAAAACCAGCGATAATGGAGAATGGATTGAATCAGACCTGGGTTCCATTTCGACAGTAAGAGCTATCCAGGTAAACTATGCTGACCAGGATGCCGGGTTTCTCGGAAAATCCATAGGTGTTTTTCACCAGTATAAGATTTTTGAGTCTTCAGATGGAATACGGTGGAAAATGCTCGTTGACAAAAGTGCCAATAAGACCGATGTTCCTCATGATTATATTGAACTTCCTGCACCTGTTGAGACAAGATTCCTGAAACTTGTCAACATTCATATGCCAACGGGCAAATTCAGCATCAGCGGATTCCGGGTCTTTGGCACTGGCCACGGAGAAAAACCCGGTGAGGTGACAGGATTTGTTGTTCTGAGGACTGAAAAGGATAAGCGAAGTGCATGGATAAAATGGAACAACAATGATAATGCGTATGCATACAATATTTATATGGGAACAGATCCGGGGAAGCTTTATAACTGCATTATGGTATATAACGCTAACGAATACTGGCTCAAAACCATGGATAAAGATAAGCCTTATTATTTTACTATTGAGGCAGTAAATGAATGCGGAACAGGGAAGCAGAGTTCAGTTCTGAAGGTGGAATGAAAGGATAATATTTAAAATATAGGAGAAATTCCGATGAGAAGGTGTGCACTGATTATTTTGACTTTTTCAATAATAATCTCGGCTGACTGCAAAAGAAGGTCTGAGACTATTCAGGATGAAAAGATGATCTCATTCGTTGATAAATTAATGGGTCAGATGACTATCGGGGAAAAGATAGGACAGCTTTCGTTGTTTTCAAGCGGTTGGGATGTCACAGGACCCGTTTTGTCGGGTAACTATAAAGACCTGATTAAAGAAGGCAGGGCAGGGAATATTCTGAATGCCTATACAGTGGATTATGTGAAGGAACTTCAGCGGATTGCAGTTGAAGAGTCCCGCCTTCATATTCCATTGCTTTTCGGATATGACGTGATCCATGGACACAGAACAATTTTTCCCATTCCGCTTGCCCAATCATGCTCCTGGGACCTGGAAGCAATTGAGAAATCGGATCGTATTGCCGCAACTGAGGCAACTGCTGAAGGGATTAACTGGGTTTTTTCTCCCATGGTCGATATAGCCCGCGACCCCAGGTGGGGAAGAGTGATGGAGGGCGCAGGTGAAGATACCTGGCTTGGCAGCAGGATCGCTGCTGCCCGTGTCAGGGGATTTCAGGGAAATAATCTTGCTGATGATAACACTGTGCTTGCCTGTGTAAAGCATTTTGCAGCTTATGGTGCTGCCCAGGCAGGGCGTGATTATAATACAGTTGATATGTCGCAGCGTTCGCTTTATGAATGGTACCTGCCTCCATACAAAGCTGCCGTAGAAGCCGGTGTGGGATCAGTGATGACCTCTTTCAATGAAATTGCAGGTGTACCATCATCTTCAAACAAGTGGCTGCTGACAAACCTGCTGAGAAATGAATGGGGTTTCAAAGGATTTGTAGTCTCAGATTATACATCAATTAATGAACTTATCCCTCATGGAGTGGCAGTTGATTCTGCCGATGCCGGAAGGCTCGCCATTAATGCCGGGCTTGATATGGATATGGAAGGAAAGATATACATGAATCATCTGGAGCGGATGATTAAATCCGGCAAAGTCACTGAAACGACTATTAATAATGCTGTTAGGAATGTTCTCATAGCCAAATACAGGCTTGGTCTCTTTGCTGATCCATACAGGTACTGCAAGAAAACACGCGAGAAAACCGAGATAATGACTCCGGATGATATTTCATTTGCCAGAAGGTTTGCTGCAAGATCAATGGTACTCCTGAAAAATAACAATAATACCCTGCCGGTCAGATCAGATATTAAGACTATTGCCGTTATCGGGCCGTTGGCAGATTCAAAAAGAGATATGCTTGGTGCATGGTCAGCAGCTGGAGAATGGGAAAAATGCGTGACTCTGCTGGAGGGAATCAGGAGCAAAGCTGGCGGCAGGACAAAGGTCACTTATGCAAGAGGTTGCGAAGTAAACACAGACAATACTGAGGAGATCAGCCAGGCAGTAAATGTTGCCGGACAAGCTGATTTTGTAATCCTTGCCCTCGGTGAGAGTGCTGATATGACCGGTGAATCTGCCAGCCGTACCGACATTTCATTACCTGGAGTACAGATGAAACTTGCTGAGGCTGTGATCATGAAAGGAAAGCCGACCGCCATTGTACTTTTTAATGGGAGGCCACTGACAATTCCTGAACTCGCTGAAAAAGCCCCGGCAATACTTGAGTCATGGTTTGGAGGTACTGAAGCAGGTAATGCAATTGCTGATATCCTCTTTGGAGATATTAATCCTTCAGGAAAGCTCACAATGACGTTCCCCAGGAATACTGGTCAGATACCTGTATTCTATAATTGCAAGAATACAGGGAGGCCGATCAACCCATCTGATCCGCAGGAAAAATACAAATCAAATTACCTCGACTGCCCCAATTCACCTCTTTATCCTTTTGGGTACGGGTTAAGCTATACCACTTTCAGATATTCTGATGTTAAGCTGAATAAAAATGACTTTAATCTTAACGATTCAATAAGTGCAACTATAGAACTGACAAATACCGGGAGCAGAGACGGAGAAGAAATTGTTCAGCTCTATATCCGAGATCTGGTGGGAGATGTTACAAGGCCTGTCATGGAGCTTAAAGGATTCTCAAGGGTAATGCTTAAGAAGGGAGAAACAAAAAGAGTATCATTTACAATATATCCTGCCGATCTGGCCTATTATCATCAGGATATGACATTTAGTTGGGATAAAGGAGCATTTAAGCTGTTTATCGGCCCAAACTCAGCTGAAACCAGAACTGCTGAGTTCACTATTCAATAGACCGCACGATCAGTTGCAGTTTTCATATTTTTTTATTTACTTTTGTGAATAGAAAGATTGAAAAACATCCCGGCCTTATGTCTTATTGTTTAGAAAAGAACTGGCAGAAGTCCTTTTTTTTTCTTGTAGTATTTTCGGGGCTTTCATTTTTATTGAATGCTCAGAATAAAACATTCTACAATGAGATACAGGCTTTTATTTCAAATCATATACCTATTGATAACCAGAACTGGCACATCAGTCAGAACCCTGTAACACGATATGTCTATTTTGCAAACTCAGCTGGGCTGGTTGAATACAATGGTATAAGCTCCAGGATTTTCAGCATGCCTTACAAGCAGGGTGTAAGATCTGTGTATGTCAATGCTGAAGGCAGGATATATACCGGCTCATTTGAGGATTTTGGATACTGGGAGGAGGATGGAGAGAGTAATTTGTCTTACAGATCACTTGCAAGAAGCATCGATGTAAACAAGAATGATGAGATCTGGAATATATATGAGTATGACAACATTATTTACTTTCAGTCTTTCACCGCTATCTATAAGTTTGATCAGAACGAGATAAAGAAAATACCTTCACCATCAATAATGCTCTTCATGTTCCCCGTCGAAAGCGGGTTCATTGTCCAGGTCCTCGGAACAGGGCTATTTAAGTTTGACGGGAATGCATTTCAATTTATAAAAGGCAGTGAATCTTTCGGGGAATTAAAGGTACATGCTCTGATATGCAGAAAACCTGATGAATATTGGATATGTACATCCAATAACGGTATTTTTGTCTATGATGGCAAGACATTCAAACCTCAGAAAAGCGCAATATCCGATTTTCTGAAGGAAGGGACCTGTAATGCCGGTCTCGCTATAAATGATTCTCTTATTGTATTCGGAACAATCCTTAAGGGCATTGTTTTTTGTGACGGGAAAGGCAATATGAAGAAAGCCTATGATTATTCCAACGGGTTAAATAATAATACAGTGCTGTCTCTCTACAGGGACTATCAGAATGGATTATGGATAGGACTTGATGAAGGCGTGAATTATATTAATGTATTTTCACCAGAGACTTTATATGCGAATTTTACCGGTAACCTGGGAACGATATATACGGCAGTAAAAAATAAGGATCTTTTATATCTCGGGACAAACCATGGTTTATTTGTGGCTGATATCAGCAGAACCAACGGAAGTTATAGTTTTTCCAATCTGCGAATCATTCCGAATACCCAGGGGCAGGTTTGGAAGCTGGCTTTGTATAATGATCAAATCCTCTGCGGGCTTAATGACGGGACATTCCTTCTTGACAACGGCAGGTTCAGGAAAATCTCAGATGTCACAGGAGGATGGGCGATGCGCCAGTATAACAACATTCTTCTTGAGGGTACCTATACGGGGATTATTTCGTTCGGGTTGGACAGGAATGGAAAGTGGAGCTACAGGAACAGGATAAAAGGATACATTGAACCATCAAGATATATTGAAGTTGATTATAAAGGTTATGTCTGGGCCACGCATCCGCAAAAAGGCATTTATAGGCTTGAACTTAATGAAGCAGTTGATACAATTTTAAATACATTGTATTTCAGCTCAATAGCAGACACGCTTAATAAGGTTGCATTGTCTATGATCAATAATCAGGTAGTTTTCCTGACATCTGAATATATCTATGCTTTTGATTATGAAAAGAAGACATTCTATCCCTTAAAATCGCTCGAGCCCGGGCTTGGAGAATACATCAAAGCAACACAGATAATTCCATATCAGAAGAACAGCTACTGGTTCATCCTGGGAAACCGGATTGCCCTGTTCGATATCTCACGTGACCTTGAGGCCAGGAAGATGCTGGAATTCTATCATAAATATGCAGAATTGCCTGGCAGGGAACAGGAGATCATTTCCCTTGACACTAAAACACTGTTAATTCCTACGCGTCAGGCATTTACAACCTTTGATATTACGATGCTGGGAAAACCAGTTCCAGTACAGTCAATAAGGATCGACCATCTGTACTTCAGCGGTAAATCGACCGGAAGAACGATCAATCCGGAAAAGACCCCGGATATTTCGATACCGAATAAAGAAAACAACCTGGCTGTCTATCTGGCAAATCCTGCTGGCTATGATAATGAAGATCTGGAGTATATGTACCGTATCATTGAGCTTGGTGAAAAATGGCATACAACGATGTTTGATAACTTTTCGTTTCTGAACCTGAAATTTGGATCTTATCATCTGCAGGTCAGGACTTCTTCCGGAGAAAAAATCTCTGAAGTCGATTTCAGGATCAGAAGACCCGGTTATCTTAGCAGCATTTCACTTGCTATGTATCTTGTCATCCTTGTTCTCCTGGTTTTAGCCGGGGTCAAAATATTCAGGCTCGAGTTGAACAGGCACAGGAAACTCATTGAATATGAGGTCGGGAAGAACAGGCTCGAAAACGAGCTTGACTCAAAAAGCTATGAACTTATGCTGACTATGAGGTACCTGATGGAGAAAAACGAAATAATGACTGAACTCAATGAACAAATAATTCAGCTCAAGGCGCAATCGTCAAAATTGCCTGTTAAGATTGTCAGGGAGATGGAGCGGGTTATAAACAGCGGCTTGAATTCTCAGACTGAAGAATGGAAGAGTGCAATGAACAGCCTTAAATTATCACAGCAGGGATTCTTTAAGAGACTGCTTGACAAATACCCGAACCTGACGCCAAACGATCTGAGACTTTGCTCTTATCTGAGAATGAACTTTTCAACCAAGGAGATCGCCAAGCTTCTTAATATTTCGGGTCGTGCAGTTGAAATAAGCAGATACCGGCTCAGAAGGAAGATGAACCTGTCGCATACTGTTAACCTGACGGAGTATTTAATCAGGGAAAGCGGGAATACGGAATGAGACCATCAAAGACACCGGGATAAACTGACTGCCTGCAGAACAACTTAAACATTGTGGATGGCTTCTCTTTGATAAAATGCGGCCGGCTTTTCTTACTAAGGCTTGATTTTGTTATATTTGTGACCCGAAAAAGCAACTCGATGAAGAAAGGATCATTGCTTGTATTTTTCATTTTCGCCTGTTTTTACAACTCACCTGCACAGACATTTACTGACAGCAACCTGCCAATTGTAATAATCAATACCGATGGTGGAGTTGATATCGGGAATAATGATGTGCTGGGGGATATGAAAGTTATTTACAGGGGGCCGGGGCAGAGAAATTTTGTTATGGACCAGGACTCACTTCAGTATTTAAACTATGATGGAAGAATAACCATAAGAATTCGTGGATCAAGTACAGAAGTACTTCAAAAAAAACAATACAAGGTCACCACGATAAAAGCAGACAATATCACAAACAATAATGTGGTCCTTCTAGGCCTGCCAAGTGATAATGACTGGATATATAATGCAATGGGGTACGATCCTGCCCTGATACGGGACTACCTATGCTATAATTTATCAAGACAGATAGGCGAATATGCTTCAAGAACAGTCTATTGCGAATTGATAATCAATAACGCATTCAAGGGACTTTATGACCTGCAGGAAAAAATAAAACAGGGCAAGGATAGGGTCAATATCATGAAGATGGCTGCCACCGACAATAATCTCCCAAACATATCCGGAGGCTACATAGTCAAGGCCGATAAGACCACAGGCGGGGATCCGGTTGCATGGACCATGCCAAGCTACGTGATTGGCCAGGACATTACATATATCAATGATTATCCAAAGCCGGAAGATGTAACCCTGCAGCAGATCGGCTATATCGAGAGTGTATTCCAGCAACTGGCAAGTACTGCACATTCCGGTGACACAACACTGGAGAGAGGGTATCCTGCGGTGATAGATATACCCTCTTTCGTGGATTACATGATAATAAGTGAATTATCTTCCAATGCCGATTCTTACCAGTACAGCACATATTTCCACAAGGACAGGAACGGGAAGCTGAGAGCAGGGCCGATATGGGATAATGATCTCACATTCGGGAATGATCTTTTCTTCTGGGGACTTAACAGGAGCCATACAGATGTCTGGCAATTTGCTAACGGCGATAACGAAGGATCCAAATTCTGGAGCGATCTTTTTAACAACATGAATTTCAGGTGCAGCTTTTATAAAAGATGGCAGGCGCTTACCCAGCCAGGGGCTCCCCTTAATTATTCATCAATTTCAAATTTTATAGATCAGACAGTTACCTGGATCAGCGAGGCGGTTGCAAGGAACAGGGCAGTGTGGAGTACAATTGATGTACAGTATAATCCGGATCCGACTGATGATTACAGTACTGATATTGCCAAAGTCAAATCTTTCATACAGACACGTATATCCTGGATTACAAA
>Ga0224525_1000367_pt1 | contig 21106 bp, 19 predicted proteins | sample CFST100metaG_FD_179874 | JGI IMG/M metagenome (GOLD analysis project Ga0224525, IMG submission 179874) | Peat soil microbial communities from Stordalen Mire, Sweden - C.F.S.T100 | ecosystem: Environmental > Terrestrial > Soil > Wetlands > Peat | place: Sweden: Norrbotten County, Stordalen Mire...
AGTTCAAGATGGTTAAGAAATTGATCGTCTTCAAGCCGGATCATGATATCTACCAGGGCATTGCCCATTCCAAGGATTTTCTTCATCGTTTTCATTTTGGAAGCCCAAAAGTAGGAAATCCCGGGGAATGTTTCGCGAAAGGTGGTGAATTGGTGAACTGGTGAGGTGGTGAATATCGTACATTGTACTTTGTACTTCGTACTTTTTACTCTTCACCCTTCACTCTTCACCACTTAAAATATATTATCGTGCTATTATTTTCATTATTTTTGAAAGAGGATATTTTTCGATGAAGGAACGGGCAGGGGTTATTATCTTTTTTAGAATTTAGAATTAAGCAAAAGGAAGTTGAGGGGATAAGAGAGTTGGTTGTAAATTGTTTTTATGAACATCAAGATTGACCATGGCATTTTTCTTCAACTTGTTGATAAAGTACTAAACTTTTTTTATCAACAAATATTGGATGAACTTACTGGATACTACTCAATCGATGCTAGGATTGAGAATATAATTGAACTCAACAGATTCGATACTACGAATATCATAATGATGAAACTAAATCGTATCGAAGAGGATCTGAGAGAAAAAACGATGAATGAAAAAGTAAATTTGTGTACTAATTTAATTTTAGATTCATTAATTTCCACGGATCTTTCTTATGATCATTATCCTAGGAAAATTGAACCTTATAAGCACTTTTTGGATGATGATAATGAATTTGATGATTATGATTTTGGTGATGCAATTAGTTCAGACTTATTTGACCTAAATGAGGATGTATTTGGCGAGAAAGACGATTCTGAATCACTTCAAGAGAATAAAAAGTTGGTGGATTGGTTCTTTTCCTCAAAAAAATATCCTATACACTTAAAAAAAATAAAGGAAATTATTTTAAATGAATTGGCATCAACGGAAGGTAATTCTAAAATATTTAAAATAAGTTATGTAGATGAAGCACTCTACAAAGTTCTTATAAAAAATCCAGCATTAGTTAAAACCTTGGATTGGCGAATTTTCGAGGAACTTCTTGCAGATATTCTTTCAAAATTGGGTTATGAGATAGAATTGCAGCGTGGTACAAAGGATGGCGGAGTTGATCTATTTGCTTTAAAAAAACACCATCCGTTCGGAGTAAATAGGTATCTTATACAAGCAAAGAGATGGAATAATATCGTAGGTGTTGAGCCAATCGAAAGACTTATCTGGGCCCAAGGTTTTTATAAAGCGACTAAAGCATGCCTTGTTACAACATCAACCTTCACAAAAGGGGCATGGGAGTTAGCCAATTGTTATAAATGGCAAATTGAACTAAAAGATTTTTTAGCTTTTATGGAATGGCTAAAATTAGCTGATAAAAGTAAAAACAACTTTACCTAATAAATAAGGCTTCTTGTGGCCGCTTTTCGCGACCCAGCATGGAGCTCGCGTTGCGCGGAATCCCCCCGCTGAGCAGAATTTGTAATTCTGCAACGGATTAAAGAATAAACGATAATAAAATGTCAACCGGCTATCAGATCAAAGATCAATCGGCAGCACATTACCTTACATTCCAGGTCGTTTTCCGGATTGATCTTTTTACAAGGTGGGTTTACCGCGATATTGTAATTGACAGTTTACGTTATTGTCAGCAGGAGAAAGGGCCGAAATCGTGACGCGTGATGCGAAGAAAAATTGAACTCTGTAGGAGTGATATTATTCTAGACGATCAAATGAAGATTGGATAATTGCAAATTATCCAAAGTTCTGAGCGGGGAACGTTGGCTAAAATTTAGATAAAGTGATAATCCTTTTAACTCAATAAAAAGATGAAATATAAACCTATTGTAATCTGCACAATACATGGATTTAAATCTCATGGTAAATGGCAAACTAAATTATCAGATTATTTCTCAACAAAATCTCTTCCAGTGTATTCATTTGATTATGGATATAGGTTTTGGGGTGCTTTAAAACCCGGGTTCAAGAAAAAATTGATAAAGAAATTTTATGACGATTATACATCCTTAATCAATTGTAGAAAGTATCAAATTGATATTAATGATCCATATCGGCGTCCCTCAATAATTGCTCATAGCTTGGGTTCATATATTTTATGTAATGCAATGCTTAAGCATCAAGATATCAGATTTGATAAAATTATTTTATGTGGTTCGATTGTTACAAAGTCATTTGAATGGGATTTGCTATTTAGAAGAAATCAAATTCAATTTGTTAGGAATGAATACAGCAAAAACGATAAAGTAGTAGATTTGAGTTGGTTATTAAGTTTAAATAATAGTGGGTCTACTGGGAAAAAGGGATTTATGGAATCAGGTAGTTTTTTTGAGGAAAAGGAATTTGAATATTTTGATCATGGAAGTTATTTTGAGGGAAATCATATGAATGAATTTTGGTTACCATTTTTAATTAAAGAACCACCAAGATTTCAACTAATTGTTGGCAAAGATGTTCCATCAATAACAGCCTTTACAAAATATTTTGATCAAACTGAAATGATAGACGTCGATTGCTATGGTAAAGACCCTTATTGGGAAAAATATCATATACCTGACGATTTAGCGGAGAATTGGGCAGACACAAATCCAGATATTTATTCTTTTTTATCTAAAGATGAAAAATCAAAAGAAATTATTGGGTACATTAATGCGATGCCACTTAAGGATGAAATATTTCATCAATTATTGGAAGGTACAGTACATGATAATGAAATAAAACCTTCTGATATTGTTCCTTTTAATGGAATTAAAAAAGAGTTAAATCTATATATAATGTCAATTGCTTTAAAACCAAGTTATCAAAAAACACATTTAGGTCTAAGGGATTTAGGATTTGAAAAGCTTTTTAGTTCACTAATTGAAAAATTAATAGAATATTATAAAAGGTACCAAGTTAAAATAAATTGTGTCGCTGCAATTGGGTGGACAGAAAAGGGTATTCAATTATGTGAAATGTTTGGCATGAAGTATACAGGAAAAAATGAATTAGTAACCAATAAGCCTATTTACTTGTTGGAGTTGAATAATCCCGATAATATTTTCATTCATAAATCGGTCCGCAAATTAGTAATGATATATAACGGTAAAGGGTCAGAATAAATGCAAAACAGGAATTGATAAAACTGAAGCCAACGAGCCGTCAGCAAGCAGTGACAATACTTATTTTACCATCTGATAATAATTACGTTTATTATGAATCATCACTAGCGTTGCGTTATAGTTACAACAATATCAATTGATTACAATTTTGTTCTTTGACATCTTGATTATCTTCATTTAAAAAGAGCTTTTTTATCGGTGTACGATCAAGTGCTGAAAGGCTTATCATTTGTAGGATTTCATACAATGTTTGTGTTAGTTTTAGTTGTTTTTTTGCGATAAGGACAAGTACATAAGTCGATATTGCAATCCAAACCTGCGTCCTTACTGCGTTTTCACTTTGTCCCCAAAATGTTTGAATTTTGAGATGTTGTTTTATCCATTTGAAAAACAGCTCAATTCCCCAGCGATTCTTGTATAAAGCGGCGATTGTGAGAGCAGATAATTTGAAATTATTAGTAAGGAAAACAATTGTGTTCCCAGTTTCATTGTCAAAATATCGAATCCTTCTCAATCTTTTTGGATACTTTTTTGAAGTTGCAGGACTAGTAAGGACAATGGTTTGATCGCAAATTATCCCTTTCTTTTTATCTATTTTACGTCTGGCAATCACTCGGTATTTCATATTATCTTTTGCTCTGACTACAAAGTTTGTTCTTTCACCTGCAATTCTACTAAGCCGTGCGAAATCGATGTATGCTTTATCCATTACCAGGTAGCTTCCAGCTGGAAGTGAAAAATAGTCCAATGTTTTAACCTCGTGTACGGATCCATCGGTAATAAATATATACTCTGGTATCGCTGTTTTCAGATCAAGTATTGTGTGAAGTTTTAATGCTGCCTTTGTTGAGCGAAATTTTGCCCACCAAAACACATTAAGACACAGATCAATGACAGTGGCATCAAGAGCATAAATGCTGCCTTTGAGTTTTAAATCTAACAGATTGTCATCCTCGCATAATGCACGGGCCTTCTCGATGAGTTTAAGAGCAAAATCACGGAATATTCGCCAATCTCTATTCTCATTTGCCCTTGCAATGGTAGATTTGTCAAATGCTCTACCAATTCCCAAATGATAAAGTTTATCCTTATGGAGGCTCAGACAAAGTGCTGTATCAGAGAGGCTTTCTCTGTGGGTCAGTTGCCCGAATGCCATACAGAGAAATTGTTTCCAGCAAGTCAATCCTTTGTTGTTATAATCACCGTTGTACGTTCGGACACAATACTTGAAGGTGTGATAAGAGGTAAACTCCATCAGTTGCGAAAAGATCATCTTTCCTTGGTTCATTCTGGTAATTTTGAACAAAGAACGGAAAAACCATTTTCAAATCGTTGCTCGATAAAAAACGCAGGAAACGAAGATATATCAAGCTTTTCAAAGAACTTTTAACAATTTATACGCAACGCTAGTGTAATACTATTCCAAATGAGAAGGAAAATTGATATTAAAGAATAAATGAAAATGCTTCTGCCTTGGGAGTGACTACTTTTCATAAATTTGATAAATATTTATGTGTTTTACACAACAATAATGACTGCGAAAGATGATTTTAAGCCGGAAACAACCATGAATAAGCTCTCGGAGATACTTAACCAGCCTGAAGGAAGGAGGCTCGAATTTAAAGAAATGCTTCCTTCTAATGCCGATTTGGCAAAAACCATCATTGCTTTTGCCAACGATGCCGGTGGAGAGTTTTACCTTGGCATCAAAGACGATCCCCGTGAAATAGTTGGATTGGATGAAACAAAGCTTATTGGGATTGAGGAAAAGATTACAAACATCATCCATGATCAATGTCATCCCATAATACTTCCAGAAATCAAATTTTTAAATTCGGAGGGGAAACATATCATCAAAGTTCAAATTTTCAAAGGAAGCAACCCTCCTTACTTCATAAAAAAGAAAGGTTTTGAAGAAGGAACATTTATCCGTGTTGGGTCTTCGAATCGCCAGGCATCAACAGAAATGATTGCTGAATTGAAACGTCAGCAGCACAGCATTTCCTTTGACAGCGAAATATCGTATGAAAAATCCGCAGACATTCTTGAATTTCTAGTATTCGAGGCAAATTTTCTTGAAAAAACGGATGAGGCGTTAACTGCTGCGGTTTTAAAAAAACTTGAACTGATCAAGTCAGAACGTGGAATATCTTATCCGTCTAATGCATTGATTCTCCTCTCAGAGGATGAAATAAAAAGGACGCTATTCCCATATGCTAAAATTGAATGTGCCCGGTTCAAAGGGGATGAGCCTGGGAATTTTATTGACCGGAAATCTTTCGAAAGCAGTATTCTTACCCAACCTGAAGAAGCATATCAATTTGTAATACGCCACATATCACAAGGAACTACAGACTATACCGGCGTTTATCGTAATGATCGATGGGAATATCCTGTTATAGCGATTCGTGAGGCAATCAGGAATGCTGTAATCCACCGAGACTATTCTTTGAGCGGAATGGATATTAAGGTTGCTGTTTTTGATGATAAAATTGAGATAACAAGTCCAGGGAAGCTCCCCCCAACCGTTGACTATAGTGATATGCAGTCCGGTCAATCAAGTATTCGCAATAAAGTATTAGCACCTATATTCAAACGATTAGGGATAATTGAACAATGGGGCAACGGGTTAAAACTTATTGCTGATGAACTAAAGAAATATCCAGAAATAGGATTTGATTGGAAAGAGCCCGGAATGGGTTTTAGGGTCATCTTTTTCAAACTCCACCAAGAAAGCAAGACTGTGGAAAAGACTGTGGAAAAAACTGTGGAAAAAACTGTGGAAAAGACTGTGGAAAAGGCAGAGGAAAATACGGTGGGAGAAATTCTTTCTCAAATCAAAGTCAATCCAAAAATTACAGCCAAAGAGTTGCAAATTATAACCGGACTTAGCCGCAGGGGTGTTGAATGGAATCTGGCTAAACTAAAGCAAGAGGGGAAGATAGAAAGAATCGGATCGCGAAAGGAAGGCTATTGGAAGGTGATTGAAAACCTATAATGTTGCCCGGTAACATTGATCTTTACAAATCTCTTTTCCATGGAAGGGAGGATATCTTTGCCGTTCGATGGGAAAAGAATGGTAAATCCATATACTTCCCCAAATACGATTATGACCCTTACCAGTTCCGCCTGCATAAAATGAAAGGTGGGACCATCCAAACCTTCCAGAACAAAACATTCAGCGCAATTACCGATGAACAGATAGAAAAACACCTCAACGGAGAGCATTTCATTGGCATCTATCCCTTACTAAAAGATAATACATCCTGGTTCATTGCGGCTGACTTTGATAAAGCCAACTGGATCGAGGAATGCAGATCATTTCTAACCTTTTGTCATGACCAGGGATTACCTGCATACCTGGAACGGTCCCGGTCAGGAAAGGGAGGTCATGTGTGGCTGTTTTTTGAAAGGCCTTACCCGGCGGCAAAAAGCAGAAAGATCATCATCACGCTGCTGGAACGAATTGGTTTATTCTCAACCTTTGATAAAAATTCAAGCTTTGACAGGCTCTTTCCCAATCAGGATTCCTTGTCTGGGAAGGGATTTGGCAACCTGATTGCGCTGCCTTTAAATAAACTTTGTGCAGAAAAAGGGAATAACTGCTTTATAAATCCTGAGACAATAGAGCCATATAAAGACCAATGGGCTTTCCTGCAGGATATTCAAAGAGTATCGGTCACTCTGCTCGATCAACTTTATGTACAAATTCTTAAAACAACGGGTTTACAGAAAGACCTGAGAAATCAGCCAACACCGGAAACCGGTAAAATAAAAATAGAACTCGGCCAGACTGTAACAATAACAAAGAGTGTTCTTCCACTACCACTGTTTAACTTTCTGAAGGATGGTCTTAATTTCCCGAGCAGTGAATATGTTATCAAAAAGAAACTTGGGAAAAGCACCTGGGGGTCGGAAAGGTATTTCAATTTTATTGAAGAAACAGTCGATTGTGTTATCATTCCAAGGGGCATGGCTGGCAGTGTGCTTCGCTTTTGCCGGGATAACGGCATTGAATATGATTTCTCGGATGAACGGAAAAAGGTCGAACCGGTATCCTTTACAATGGATGTTCAGCTCAAGGAACATCAAAAACAAGCAGTAGCTGCTGCTGCGAAAAAAGACATGGGCGTCATTGTTGCTCCGCCGGGAACAGGGAAAACCATCGTCGGACTGAAGATCATTGCTGAAAAACAGCAGCCTGCGCTAATCATTGTTCACAGGAAACAACTGGCAGAGCAATGGATTGAAAGGATCCAATCGTTCCTTGGAATTCCTAAAAATGAAATTGGAAGTATCGGACAGGGGAAAAGCAAAGTTGGTAAGAAGATTACGATAGCTCTTATCCAGAGTTTAGCAAGGATGCTCGACAGCGCAGATCAGAATGGGTTAACGAACAAATTCGGAACGATTATCGTTGACGAATGCCACCATATTCCGGCAGAATCCTATCGAAATATCATTGGGAAACTATCTTTATTTTATTTGTACGGATTGACCGCGACACCATTCCGGAAATACAATGACGGGAAACTGATTTTCATCCATCTGGGAGAGATTATTTCTGAAATAAAAGCTCCGGATATTTCTACCCTCAAGACTGCAAAAATCATCATCCGAAATACAGAACTCGATGTTCCTTTCAATTCGAAAACGAATAAGTTCGAAACTTTGTCAAAGGTACTGGTCCATGATTCTGCCAGGAACAAGCTGGTTCTTAAGGATGTGATCTCGGAGCTGACTTCTGGCAAAAAGGTTGTGATCATTACCGAAAGGAAAGAGCATCTTGATTCATTAAACCAATATCTCAAACAATCGTACGAAACGATTGTCCTGTCCGGTGATGATCCTGAAAGCAGCAGAACCATGAAATGGAAAATGCTGAAGGACGGTAGTTTCCAGGTATTAATCACGACCGGACAATTTTTTGGAGAGGGAACCGATATTCAAAACATCGACCGTTTGTTCCTTGTGTACCCATTTTCATTCCAGGGCAAACTGGTCCAATATATTGGAAGGGTACAACGGTCAGAGATCGCCCCGGTCATCTATGATTACCGTGACATCAGGATCGATTACCTGAATAAATTGTTTCTGAAAAGAAACACCTATTACAGAAAACTTGAAAAACAGGCTTCCTTGTTTGACGAACCTGAACCAGATTTTCTGCCAACCGGAAACACATTATCAATTGAAGAGACGATCACCATTGCCATTGATAGTCTTGAATTCAGATACGGAACAATTGCCTTCAAGTACCTGGTAGCCCAATTAAATCAGGAACTGGAATTTGAAATTGAAAATGATCAGATCCGGCCGGAGTTTGATGTGTTGAAGCCGTATTTCTCAAAGATTCTGAAGAAAAAGAATGTCAATGTGCTTATCCAGGCTGAGTTTCAGGAGAAAACATTGATTTCCCAACTGGCGACTTCTTCCGATCTGGAGAAGATAAACGGTGAGATCATTGATATTGCCCGGTTCCGGTTTGTGTCAAAATTCATACTGGGCAGTAGTTACAACAAGTTCAAGGGGAACTTAATGGATATAGATCAACTCCAATCCCAGGAGGACACAAAAACTTCATTGTATGAATCCGGCGAACAACTGCTCGGGGACCTTTTGAAAAATAAAAAGGTAATCCATTACCGGCAGCTCCGGCATCTGGCCGAAAATCACGAAAGTGACATTCTTAAACTTCGTTTTGTCCTGAATCCATTTTCATTTGTTTTCCTGTTATCCAGACAAGAACAGTTTCATCTGGTGATGGAAACGCTGAATACCAGGGAAGCAACATACATCTGGCATATTGAAAAAGACAAACAAGAACTCCGGCAGCAATTACAGGTAATAGACTGGCAACTTAATATTATCCGTAATGATGGCCGTCAATCGTTTCTTGAATCACAACCGGTGAATTTTAGTCGTGTCTTACACGACTACTCTGACGATCAGAAAGGATTTATTCTTTGGAAAGGTTTGTTTGAGGAAAGGTTGATATAGGTCAGAATTTTAAGTGATTAAACTAATAAATGAAAGATGAGAATTACCTTACAAAATTTTGAATCACAGATTGATGAACAAATTGTTGACCGTGGTCTAAGTTATTGGGAAGACGGATTAGTTATTAATCTAGAACAAACCAAAGAGGGTCTCTTTGAAGCGGTCGTTTCCGGAACTGAGGATTACGATGTTGAGGTCATCACTGACGGCAAGACGGTGACTGACTTTGACTGTAATTGTCCGTACGACAGGGGGCCCATTTGCAAGCATGTGGTCGCTGTCCTCTATGCTATCAGTGAGGGAAATAAGAAAAAAACTGCAAACCCGAAAAAAATCGCGAAACCTGCTAAGATATCGGTTCATAAAGATCCATTCGAAAAACAACTAAAAAATATTCTTTCCGGTCTTGGAAAAGATGAGTTGGCAGACTGGATAACAGAATGGGCAAAAAAAGACGATAAGTTCAGGAGCCTTTTCCTGGTCAGGTTTTCGAAGCCTGACGATAGGATCGATATTGAGAAATATGCACGGGTTCTTGTAAATGTCAATAAACACAAAGGAAGTAATAATCGGTACGATGATTTTTACGATGACCTTCCGGATGAAGAGAAGGCCGGTGAACTTCTACATGAGATGGAGACTAATTTTTCAAGGACCAGTGCGTCAGAGATCATTTCACTCTGTTTTGCGGTTTTCAAGGTCATTACTCCGTCATTATATTATGTTGATGATTCTGATGGAGCCTTTAGCGGGTTGATCGAGGAGGCAGTGGACTTATTGAATACAGCCATTCGTCAAAAAGAGATGCGGGAACCCATCCGGAAAGAGATATTTGATCTTTGCATGAAGTATTACAATGAAGACGGGATGGAAATTGATGGTTGGGATTTCGGTATATTAGAAATTGCCGGTGATCTTTTAAAAGACACTATCGAAAAGAAAAAACTTTTTGCTGTTCTTGATGGCCTGGAAAGATCAAATAAAGGAAATTACCGTGAAGAAAGAAGTGTTGAAATAAGGAAAAATGTGATTGAGCAGTTTGAAGGACAAGAGGCATCTGAAAAATATATGGAGACGAAAATCCACTTACCGGACGTCCGTAGTCAATTCGTTGAAAAAGCAATATCGGCAAAAAACTATATCAGGGCGAAAGAACTTTGCAATCAGGGATTAATCTCAGATAATAAATTTCCGGGAATTGTCCACCGGTGGAATGAATACCTGTTAAATATAGCACAGCGGCAGAAAGATAACATTGAAGTAATCCGTCTTGCTAAGATGCTCTTTCTTTCAACCTTTAATTCACAACAATTTTATACCACATTGAAGAAATTCACCCCTCCTGAGCAATGGTCAGAAACGGTTGAAGATCTGATCTTCACACTAAAGAAAAACAGAGACAATGGTTATATTCCATGGATTTACATTCAGGAGAAGATGTTTGATTGCTTACTTGCATATGTTCAAAAAGATCCCCATCCATCGATCATTTCTGAATATGATAAATACCTGATTCCTTCCTTTGCATCAGAAATCGCGGATTTATACGAAACAACTATCCGGAAGCTGTCAAAACAAGGCTCCGGCAGAAAGGATTACGCAGAGTGTTGCCGCTGGTTACGACGTTTGAAGAAACTTGGTGAAAAGGACCGTGTAACTATCCTGATCAAAGAACTTGTATCAGCCAATCCACGGAAACCAGCTTTTTTGGATGAACTGCGTAAGGTTTAGCCTGGTTTCCTTTATTTAGAACAACCTAAAATAAAAACTCACTTTGAATAGTTCATTTACCAATTCGCAAAATATATGAAATACGAATTCTCGAAGTTGGAAAAAAAGATCGTCCGCCAGGTCATTGAAACCGGACTTCAACGGGATTATCAATCCAGCATCATTGATATTGACAATATCATTCAGCAATGGAAATCGAAAAAGTTGAGCGATCAGGAGGCTTATCGTAAAATCTACGGGAAAGTCAAAGAAAACGATAAGTACATTGCCAGGATGTATGAAGATATTACAGGATCGAAATATATGCTGACACTGCAGGGATTATTGGCTAACAAAGTGATTTCCGAAACAGATTTAAACGGATTCAGCGAGAAAACCCGGAATGATATTCTTAAAATAATGAATATTCTCAGGAATGACTGATTATGAGTATTGTTGATGTGCACGTGAAACTTAAAAATGTATTATATTTGCATTTTTAGGAACCAATTATGTAATTCAAAATACATTTTATGGAACGTAAGATTGAAAAAAAGCTGGTCGACTGGAAAAATAGTTCATCTCGTTTGCCATTGATTTTACAGGGTGCACGGCAAGTTGGTAAAACATACAGTTTACTTCAATTCGGGCGCAAGTACTATAAAAATACGGCCTATTTTAATTTTGAAAGCAGTAATGAATTACATGACATTTTTAACCGTGATCTCTCTCCCTCACGAATTCTGAGGGAACTTTCTGCCTTTACATCAGAACCTATGATCCCCGGGGATTCCCTTATCATTTTTGACGAAATACAAGCGTGTGAAAGAGCTTTGACATCCTTGAAATATTTCACCGAAGAGGCTCCGGAATACCATCTTGCTGCAGCCGGCAGTCTTTTAGGAGTATCGATTAACCGCAAGAGTCATTCATTTCCGGTAGGTAAAATCCAGTTTTTAAAAATGCATCCTTTGGATTTTGAAGAATTCATGCTTGCACGGGAAAAGGATAAGGCAGTGTCAATCATTCGGGATTCATACGAAAGTAATGAAGCATGCAGCCTTCATGAAACCTTCCTGGACGATTACCGGGTGTTTATCGGAGTCGGAGGGATGCCACAGGTGGTCAATGAATTCATCAGAACCAGGGATTACAATATGGTTATGGCACTTCAGAAGAATATCAAAGATGCCTATATTGCCGATATGGCAAAATATGCCGGGCCATCAGAAACCGTGAAGATAATCGCCGCTTTTAATAGTGTACCGTCCCAACTGGCAAAGGAAAACCGGAAGTTTCAGTATAAAATCATTAAAAGCGGTGCAAGGGCAGTTCATTATGAATCGGCTCTTGATTGGCTGTCTGCTTCCGCAATGGTAAATAAATGCACAAAAGTATCCAGTGGACAAATGCCGCTTACTGCTTTTGCCGAAACTGCTTCCTTCAAATTATATATGGCCGATACAGGACTTTTGTGCGTCGGATATGGAATTTCTCCGGAAGTATTTCAGAATGAATCTCCGGTCTGGCAGGCAATTAAGGGAGCACTCACAGAAAATTATGTCGCATCGGCTTTAGTTTCTAACGGATATACTCCGTATTACTGGGAGTCGGAAGGGAAAGCTGAAATTGATTTTTTAATTCAAACTCAAAATGGTGAAGTTATTCCTGTGGAAGTGAAATCATCAGAGAATGTAAGATCGAAAAGTTTGCTACAGTTTATTTCCAGGTACACGCCTCAATTCTCAATACGAATCTCTGCAAAGAACTTTGGTTTTGAGAATAAAATCAAATCTATCCCTCTTTATGCGGTTTTTTGCATTGGTTTTTAATGACGGCTTGTCAAATTTTAGTGAAATAGTATAAAATTGTCATGTATGAATCGATTTTATTATAATGTTTATTAAGTTTTTGAGCGCGGAAGGGGTTACAATGTAACCCGTTTCGCTCCTGATCACTATGGAAGAAAAAATACAGCACAATTATTATTCAGAAGAAATTATAAATTCCTCCACTCCTAAGGTTCCCTGAGATCTTGAAATGTTTTTTCGTTCTGCTTCCTTTTAGCAGGTCGATACAATGCACTAGTTTCTGAAACCTTTTCCAGTCAATGTGGAAGAAACTGTGGAAGAAATGTGGAAGAAACTGTGGAGAAAACTGTGGAGAAACATCGGTGAAAACGTCGGAGAAAATAAAAACTCCGCAATGAAAGAATTTATTGGGAATGCTTTTTCTACTTCTTGATCGCTTCCTTTTTAATATGAGCTTGGGATTTACTATCAAACCGGATTCCTTAAATTTTTGCTGATGCAATTGCATTGCTGAAAATCTTCTCGAAGGATGGTTTATTAACAGGTCTTGTTTTCATATCACAAAGATAGCTGGAATTCTCGTTATTTCAATTGTTTTAGATGCTTTTTTCATGTATAATCAAGGATACGATAATAGTAATTAGCGATGAAAAAAATTTTTGTATCAGCCTGGGTGGTTCCAACACTCTAAACCAATTAGAAATGGGAAAAACGATTATAGAGAATCTTTCTTTGTTCAAATCCTTATTCCGGGGAAGGGATGATATATTTGCCGTTCGATGGGAAAAGGATGGCAAGTCCGGTTATTTCCCTGCATATGATTTTGACCCCTATCAATTCAGGTTACATAAAATTAAAGGGGGAACGATCAATGTTGAAAACTTCGTAACGCGTGACGCGTGACGCGTTACGTGCTTGATCAACCCAACTAGCATCCTCCGTATCCTGTCAAGTGCCGCTTTCTGAGTATCTGTCGATTTGAGATATTCCAGACGCAGTGCAATTTCCAGCTGGGTTTCAACCTCAGAAACTGATCCCAATGAGATATATAGAAAATGAACAAATTCTTTTGAATGAGATCGGGCAGCTCCTTCTGCAATATTTGAGCAAATGGATACTCCTGCCCGCCGGATTTGCATTACAAGCCCAAATCTTTCTGCATTCGGGAATGTTTCTGTAATCATGTTCAGATCTATGACAAGATCCATCGATACCTTCCAGACATCCAGATCACGATGGGTTTTAAGTGGGTTCATGGCATTTAGCTTTTTGCTTAATCGGTTGAGGAGCAAAAAAGGTCATATCATTGTTGAAAACTTCGTCACGCGTCACGCGTAACGCGTAACGCGTGACGCGTGACGTAATTCAGCCAGTCAAAAAACAACAAAGAAAATCAAAGAATGCGGCTAAACAACGGGATTTCTTTGTAAATTTGAACCGTTCAAATTATCATACTAAATGGAAACTTTAATTCTAACCGGAGATAAAAAAGCGGATATGAGGCTGATTGCAGGAATTGCCCGGAAATTTGGTCTTAAAACTCGAAAACTCAAAATTGCAGAGATCGAAGATATTGCTTTGCTGAAAGCCATCAAAAAGGGTGAAACAGGGGAATATGTCGATACTGTCCAGGTTGTTAATTCTCTCCGTAAAAAATGATCGTAAAGGTCGATAAAAGTTTTGTTAAAGATATAAATAAGATCAAAGACCAGCGTCTTAGAAATCAGATTGCTGATTGTATCGATCAGGTACAAAAGGTAGATTCATTAACACAGATCGCTTCTTAAAAAAAATCACAGGGGAGACTCATTATTAACTGCGACTTCTTGTAGGAAAGAAGAAGCAATCTTTAAGAAACGAAAAACGGAACTGGAGAAAGACAAGAATAATGTTGAAGAAAGATTTGCTCTTGGTAAAATTCCAGAAGAACTATACCAGCGAATGTTGACCAAAATAGATGCCGAGATTTATGAGATAAAGGAAAAACATCAGATTCCCGAAATTGACACATCTAACTTTAAAAACAATCTAAATAAGACAATCAAATTTATTCAAAATGTGAGTGAATACTGGATAAACGGGAGTATTGATGTGAAGAAGAAAATCCAAAGACTGGTCTTCCCAAGTGGGATTTTGTATAATCCAGAAAATCGACAATATCTAACTCCTGAGGTCAACTCCCTCTTTCGTTTCACATCAGAATTATCAAGGGGTTCCGAAGATGTAAAAAAAAATTCCCCACTGATTTAAGTGGGGAATCCGTCTCAGTACCCGGAGCCGGAATCGAACCGGCACGAGATTGCTCTCATTGGTTTTTGAGACCAACGCGTCTACCTATTCCGCCATCCGGGCGAAGAGGGTGTGGGTTTGGGTGTGTGTTTGGGCATGGGGTGTGGGTTTTGTGTGTGTGTGGTCGAGGCGCAAAGATATTCAAATTTTCGTTTCAATTTCTACTACTAGTGTCAAAATGCAATTAGCGAATTTCGACCAGCCTAAAAAGTCTTAGCTTTTTTATTCGTAAGACTCAAATTTCAAGAGTGTGGCGAATTGAAATTTGTTAGTCGAACAATCCCGACGAAGTCGGAGGGAAAATATCTCCCGAGAACTCGGGACGGAATTAGGGTCCAGGGCTTGCCCTGGGGTTCATACCCGTGATTCTCCATTCATAAAAACCCACTACCTTCATCAACATTCGTCCGAATAAATGTTAAAAAATACAAATATACGTACGAAAAAATGTTAATAGTTACTAAAAAACGTACGTTAATTAGTATATTTGTATCAAATTTTAACATTATGGAACGATTTGCTCTTGAAGATTTAAAAAAATGGAAACAGTCAGGCAACAGGAAACCGCTCATTATTCAGGGCGCCAGGCAAGTGGGTAAAACCTGGCTGATGAATGAGTTTGGTGCTAGGGAATATGAACAGCTTGCATATATCAACTTTGAATCGTCAGTTGCCTTAAAATCGCTTTTTACCACTGATTTTGACATAAAAAGGATTATCGCAGCAATCCAGATAGAAACCGGAACGAAAATATTGGCAGAAAATACCCTGATCATTCTCGATGAAATTCAGGAAGCGGAACGGGGCATTACTTCATTGAAGTATTTTTATGAAAATGCTCCGCAGTACCATGTCATTGCAGCCGGTTCGCAGCTGGGTATAACCATGCATCAGCAAACCTCATTCCCCGTCGGGAAAGTCGACTTCCTGACCCTTTACCCGATGACATTCAACGAATACCTGTTGGCCCTTCAGCAGGATTTGCTGGTAACTGCAATACAAAATAATGATTGGCAACTCATTACTACATTCAAAACCAGGCTTGCCGGCTACCTCCGCCAATATTATTTTATTGGCGGAATGCCGGAGGTTGTTTATTCATTTACCCGGGATAATGATTTTAACCATGCCAGGATTATCCAGAAAAACATCCTCACCGCTTATGAACATGATTTCTCAAAACATGCACCGGCAGAGATTGTTCCGAGGATCAAAATGTTGTGGCAAACTATTCCTGCCCAATTATCGAAAGAGAATAAAAAGTTTATCTATGGTGTAATCAAATCCGGTGGCAGGGCAAAGGAATTCGAACTGGCGCTCGCCTGGCTGAATGACTGCGGCCTGGTGCATAAGGTTCACCGTATATTAAAACCTTTCCTTCCCCTGATGTCATACATGGACATCTCCGCTTTTAAACTATTCCTGCTGGATGTAGGGCTTTTGGCTGCCATGGGAAGCCTTGACATTCATACTCTCCTAGAGGAAGACCGGATCTTCACTGAATTTAAAGGTGCACTTACCGAACAATTTGTATTGCAACACCTGAAAGCAAGGAAAGATATAGAAGTCTTTTATTGGTCGGCAGAACGATCAATTGCAGAGATCGATTTTGTGATTCAGCGAAACGGTAATATCATCCCGGTGGAGGTAAAAGCAGGTGAAAACCTTAAGGCTAAAAGTTTAAAATCGTATTGTGAAAAATTTGCACCAAAAACAGCCATCCGTACCTCCATGTCAGACTACCGGGCTGAAAGCCGGATGACAAATGTTCCATTATATGCTGTTGATTCATTCTCCTTCTGATTTCAGCCTTTTAACTTAGACTTGAATTACCTGACAGATAAAACGAACAACGAAAAGCGAAAGGCCAACAGCGAAAAGCGGAAGCCGGAGGTCAGGAAATTCTTGTCACGCTTTACGCGTTACGCGTCACGATTTGGATAATTGCCGGGGAAACCGTAATTTCGCGACCACAATTCCAAATATCCCCGGTATGCCCAACAAAGTAAAAATTTTCTCCGGCCGCACCACGAAATACTTAGCCGAGAAGATCGCCCAGAGTTATGGTACCGAGCTCGGTACAGTTGTCGTTACCGATTTCTGCGATGGCGAATTCCAGCCCTCCTTTGAAGAAAATATCCGGGGAAACGACATCTTTATCGTTCAGTCTACCTTTGCGCCTGCCTCCAACCTCCTCGAACTTCTCATGCTCATCGACGCAGCCCGCCGGGCATCGGCACGCAACATCATCGCCGTGATCCCCTATTTCGGCTTTGCCCGCCAGGATCGTAAAGACAAACCCCGCGTTTCTATTGCAGCCAAACTGATGGCCAACCTTCTCTCAACCGCAGGAGTGCAGCGTATCATCACCATCGACCTCCACGCCGACCAGATCCAGGGATTCTTCGACGTCCCGGTCGACCACCTCTTCGCCTCCTCCATCTTCGTACCCTACCTTAAAAAACTGGAACTTCCGAACCTGACCATGGCCTCTCCCGATACCGGAGGTACCCGCAGGGTGGGAACCTATGCGAAATTCCTGGGTACCGATTTCGTGATCTGCTACAAGCAACGCAACAAGCCAAATGAAGTGGGTAAAATGGCATTGGTGGGAGACGTAACAGGAAGAGACGTAGTACTGGTAGATGATATCGTGGATACTGCCGGAACACTTACCAAAGCAGCCAGCATCATTATGGAAAACGGAGCCAACAGCGTACGTGCCATTTGCACTCACCCGCTCTTCTCGAACAATGCCTTGGACCGGATCGAAAAATCTCCCATCCTCGAAATGGTGGTTACCGATACCATCCCTTTGAAAAAGGAAAGTAAAAAAGTTAAGGTCCTTTCTACCGCCAGCCTCTTCGCAGAAGTTATCAAACGCGTGGAAAGCCATGAATCGATCAGTTCGTTGTTTAAGTTTGGGGAGTAGGATCGTAACGCGTGACGCGTAACGCGTAACGCGTGTAACAGAAATCTTATCTCTTCCTTTCCTATTAAATAAAATATTCCTACTTTTGCAGCCCGAAAAAAGAAATAGCAAATCAAGACCATTAGAATTCGCGTAACGCGTTACGCGTCACACGTCACGAAATAATCAATTATCAATTATCCATTATTAATTAACAAACATGAAACAAGTATCATTGAGCGGTTCTCTCAGAGAGAACGTAGGGAAAAAAGATGCTAAAAAACAGCGCAAGGAGGGAAATATTCCCTGTGTTATGTATGGCGGTAAGGAACAAATCCATTTTGTGGCAAGTGACAAGGCTTTCCGCAAACTGATCTTTACTCCTGAAGTCTATACTTTTAACCTCGATATTGCAGGAAAAACCTACAATGCAATTATGCAGGATGTGCAATACCACCCGGTAACGGACAACATCCTCCATGTTGATTTTCTTGAGATCCAACCGGAAAAACCCGTCAACATCAGTGTCCCGGTGAAGGTCATCGGCACGGCACCTGGTGTGCTGAAAGGGGGTAAGTTGATCCTCAAGACTCGGAAACTAAAGATCCTTGCGCTTTTGCAGAATCTTCCGGACGAAATTACCGTCTCCATCGATCCGCTCGATATCGGCGATTCCGTGAAAGTTAAAGACCTTGCAGTTGAGAATATTACCTTTATGGATTCTCCCAACACCATTATCATAGGCGTTCGTACAGCCCGCGTGCTGGTGGAAGAAACCCCTGCTGAAGGCGTTGCTGTCGAAGGTGAGGAACCTGTAGAAGGCGCTGAAAAAGGCAAAGAAGGCGAAGGAGAGAAGGAGAAAAAGTGATAAAGTGATGAAGTGACGAAATTTTCGTCACGCGTCACGCGTCACGCGTTACGCGTATGAAATACCTCATAGTCGGTTTGGGCAACCCTGGCGACGAATACGCCAACACCCGCCACAACATCGGGTTTGTGGTGGCAGATGCCTTTGCCTTCGACCGTAAGGTAGAATTTGCAACCGGGAGGTACGCTTCGGTTGCCAGGGCTTCGCTGAAAGGGAGAACCTTTGTCATTATCAAACCTACCACCTACATGAACCTTAGCGGGAAAGCCGTAAGGTATTGGATGACGAAGGAAGATATCCTCCCCGAAAACATCCTGGTGATCGTGGACGACCTTGCCCTGCCGTTTGGTTCCCTGAGGTTACGGAAAAAAGGCAGTGATGGCGGCCACAATGGATTGATCAGTATCAACGAAGAGATTGGTACCACCGGTTACGCACGTTTACGCATCGGCATCGGCAGCAACTTTGCCAAAGGCTATCAGGTGGATTATGTGCTGAGCCGCTGGACAAAGGAAGAAGAAACAATACTTCTACCCCAAATTGCGATGGCAGTGGATATCATAAAAAACTTCGCACTTATTGGGATTGACAGGACGATGAATCTGTTTAACACGAAGTCAGAGGACTGAGGTCAGAGGTCAGAGAATGAAAATCCGACATCTGACCTCCGATCTCCGACTAAATCCACCCGTTAAGCTTATAATAAGCAATCGCCAGCCATTCCCGAAGGATCAGCTGTTCGTAATGCAACTGGGTCCAGAACTGGTAACGAATGGTTATGTTTTTCCCGATGGGCGGTAGCCATTTTTTTCCACCCAGTAACCTGTCATCAAAGGAGAGTTGCGATTCAATGGCCGTTTCAAAGGCCGGCACCCCGTCGACCAGCAAAAAACCCGCTTTCCGGAAGGTTCTTACAGCACGGTAAAGATGTTCCGGTGAGGTTACTATAAGCAGTGACGCGTAACGCGTAACGCGTAACGCATTACGCGCAATGCATGTCGATGCAATATTCAATGCCTGTGCCCTCGTATTGGTTCCTAAGGATTCGAACGAGATCCTGTTTCCGGAGATCCCGCGTAAAATTAGTTCTTCTTTCATCTGGCATACGGAACTCAAGCTGTCGGCCGTATCCCCGGGAAGGGCAATGATGATCTTCGACCGGGTAAAATGATTCCCGAACCGGGCAGCATACCAGGTACGCATTAATCCCGATTCACTGGGCATCCCTCCGCCTCCCAATACCACGATGAACTCCGGGGCGCGGTGAATCCCTGCGTGTCTTGTGCTTAGGTTGTACCACGTCCAGAAAGGAGCAGAAGTAAGACAGAAGGTAAACAGGATGAGAAAAAGGCATCCGAAAAAGAAAAGGAGGTATTTCAAGATGCGAAGGATCATTCCACGGTGACTGATTTTGCAAGATTCCTGGGTTGATCCACATTGCAATGACGCATGACTGCAATATGGTATGAAAGAAGTTGCAATGGGATCGTCGCGATCAGGGGAACCAGGAATTCCTCGGTCTCCGGGATCTCAATATAATGGTCAGCTAATTTTTTTACGGTTGTATCGCCTTCATTGATGATGGCGATGATTTTACCTTTGCGTGCCTTCACCTCCTGGATATTGCTGATGACCTTTTCGTAGGTACCTTTTTTGGTGGCAATCACCACAACCGGCATATGGGCGTCGATGAGTGCAATGGGGCCATGTTTCATCTCAGCAGCAGGATAGCCTTCGGCGTGGATGTAAGAGATCTCCTTAAGTTTCAATGCTCCTTCCAGTGCAATGGGGAAATTGTAACCGCGTCCCAGATACAGGAAATTCCGCACATCCTTATAGATCTTTGCGATTGCTTTAACCTGTTCATTCTGCCTGAGTGTAGCTTCCACTTTATCAGGTATGGTTTCCAGTTCCGACAGTATCTGGTGAAACCGAGACTGGGTGATGGTTCCTTTTTTCAATGCGATCTTGAGCGCCATCAGGGTAAGCACCACCACTTGTGCCGTAAAAGCTTTGGTAGAAGCCACCCCGATCTCAGGCCCGGCATGGGTATAAATGCCTGCATGGGTAGTTCTTGCAATTGACGACCCGACCACATTACAGATACCCAGGACAGTTGCTCCTTTCGATTTGGCAAGTTCGATGGCCGCCAGTGTGTCTGCAGTCTCCCCCGATTGCGATATAGCGATCAGAATGTCTTCTTCACAGATGATCGGGTTCCGGTACCGGAATTCGGAGGAATACTCTACTTCCACAGGTATCCTGGCAAGATCTTCAAAAAGATATTCGCCAACCAGTCCGGCATGCCAGGAAGTTCCGCAGGCTGTGATGATGATCCGCTTTGCATTGATCAGCTTTTGTTCATATTCGCGGATCCCTCCAAGGGCGATGATCCCCTGTTCCGGATGCAGCCGTCCGCGCA
>Ga0224525_1000369_pt1 | contig 21066 bp, 15 predicted proteins | sample CFST100metaG_FD_179874 | JGI IMG/M metagenome (GOLD analysis project Ga0224525, IMG submission 179874) | Peat soil microbial communities from Stordalen Mire, Sweden - C.F.S.T100 | ecosystem: Environmental > Terrestrial > Soil > Wetlands > Peat | place: Sweden: Norrbotten County, Stordalen Mire...
CAGCAGATGGCGCCCCCGGCAGCCCCGGCAGCGTCATTTCTCTGATTAACGGCGCCCAGTCTTGCAATGTTTTTTGGCAAGTCGGCACTTCCACGACAATCGGTTCATATTCGGATTTTGTAGGAAATATTCTGGCAATGGAGTCCATCACCCTTAAGACCGGTGCAAAAGTAACAGGTCGTGTATTGGCACGCAGTGGCGCAGTCACGCTAGACACTAATACCATAGCTTTGTCTGTATGTGCGATTGGCGAGACTGCCACTTCCACTTCCACTCTTCATGTCGTTAAACATGTGGACAATACCAAAGGCGGAAATGCGGTTGCGGCGAATTTCATTATGCATATCGAAGGAAGCAATGCATCTTCAAGCTCTTTTGCCGGTTCTGAAACAGGTACGGATGTTACGCTGGGCGCCGGTTCCTATTCGGTAACAGAAACGGGCTTGCCGACCGGATACTCAGAATCTGCTTCCGATGGTTGTTCCGGAACGATTGTAGTCGGAATAAATCCGGTATGTACGATTACGAATACCTATAGTCCGTCAGTCACACCAACTGCCATCCTTCATGTTGTCAAAACAGTCGTTGGTGGACCCAAAAGTGGACCTTTGGATTTCCCCGCATTGTTCGTTGATGGCGGACAGGTAGTTTCCGGCGCGGCCAACACACTTGCTCCCGGTTCGTATACAGTGTCTGAAGCCATTGATCCTAATTATACCCAAAAGTTTTCCGATAATTGCGCTAATGGCAATATAACCCTCGTTTCCGATGACGATGTAACTTGTACTATTACGAATACTTATAATACGCCGTCTTCCGCCGTATCATCTTCCTCGGGCGGCGGCGGAATAATACGTGTGGCGCCTCTTCTTGATGTTGTAAAAATACCCAATCCTCTGTCTTTGCCGGGCGGTCCCGGTTTGGTGACGTATACCTATACGCTTCGCAATATTGGAACTGTCTCGGTAACTAATGTGAAGATGGTTGACGATAGCTGCAGCTCGGTAAATCTTATCTCCGGAGATACTAACAATGATGCCAAACTTAACGTGAATGAAGTTTGGACATATCACTGCTCTGCAACCCTTTCGGCAACTCACACAAACACAGTCGTTGCGACCGGGTGGGCTAACGGTATTAGCGCAACTGACATTGCAAGTGCTACGGTCGTTGTTGGAGAGCCGGTAGTACCGCCTTTGATACACGTGACAAAAATCCCGAATCCCTTGGCGTTGTCCGCCGAAGGTGGAAGAATTGTATTCACCGAAAAAATTACCAACCCGGGAACAGTCGCGTTAAGTGATGTCCAAATTAATGATGACAAGTGCAGTCCCGTGAAATATGTTTCCGGTGATAAAAATGAGGATTCAAAGCTTGATCCTGCTGAGACGTGGACTTATACTTGTCAGGCTGATCTTACAACAACCACGACGAATACTGTAAAAGTGAACGGTAGAGCCAATGATTTAACAGCAAGAGATTTTGCGATTGTCACCGTCATTGTAGCTACGCCAAAACTTCCGAATACAGGTTTTTCTTCCGGCATCAGGTAAAAAATATATGAACATCATTGATTTTTAGGCAGGGAATGCTCTGTCCGGCAGAGCATTCCCTTTATCAATCTCCTGAAAAGCTATGCAATTAAAGACTTTCTTAAAACAGTCGCTGCTCATCGTTGGCATTGTGGGATTTTTGCTTTCTCTAATGATTTTATATTCATTATTTTGTTTAGGTTATTTCCATAAAGAATCATTACCGAGCATTGATCATCAGGCTGATCACAACTCGACCGGCGACCGACCGGCTGAACACGTTAATAATGCCGAACACGTTGATAATGCTGAACATATTGATAATGCTGCTTTGCCAAAGCAAGCGAGTCCGGGGATTCCGATCCATCTCAGGATTCCGAAGATCAGTGTTGACGCAAAGATAGATTCTGCGGGTATCACATCCGATGGAGCGGTTAGTGCATCAAAAGGCCCCGCTGATGTAGCGTGGTTTGATCTTGGGCCGCGTCCTGGAGATAATGGCAGCGCGGTTATTGTCGGACATTATGGTAAATGGAAAAATGGGGAAGGATCGGTATTCGATGATTTAAGTAAATTAATCCCCGGTGATAAGGTATATGTCGAAGATGAGAAAGGAACGACTGTTTCTTTCGTGGTAAGAGAATTGCGGACGTACGACCGAAATGAAAATGTTCCCGAAGTGTTCAGTTCAGATGACGGGAAAGCACATCTTAATCTCATAACCTGTAAAGGAGTTTGGATTGAGGTTGAGCGGACTTACTCCAATCGGCTTATAGTGTTTGCTGATAAAGAAATATAGTCATAGGGCTTGTGGCAGTTTAGCAAAATAAATGAAGTGTTTAAGTTTTAAAAAGCCAAAAAATGCTGGTGTAAAATCCAGTGTTTTTTATGATAGAGAAAGATTTTGAACCGAACGGGGATAATCACGTGCAACCGACCAGTATGCGTGGTTAAAACAAGTTAAAAAATACCGAGCTAAAACTTGGTATTTTTTTGATGGAAAAAAGGAATGCTAATCGTGTTTGATTCCGGTATTGTTTCTTTTGTCGTAGTCGCGGTTATTCGGAGGTTCAGTTGCAATGATTGCATTTAAATCTCTTTTTCTCTATTTCATCGGCGGAAACCATCTGTATGGTGGGATGATCGATGTTAAATTTAACAGCCAAGTCATTTTGAATGGAGTAAAGAAGCTCATTCCTTCTTTCATTTTCCAAATTTTCGATTTCAACATGTGCGCTTAGGAATCTGTCGTTGGAACCCGTTTGCCAGATATGCAGGTCTCTCACATCTTTAACGCCGCTGAGTGCAAGCAAATTGTCTCTTACTTTTTCAAAATCAAGGTCACTGGGTACGGAATCCAGAAGCATGGCTACTGATTCAGACAGGATTTCGTATACCTCTTTAAGTAGAAAAATGGAAACTATGATTGAGATAGTCGGATCCATCCAACTCCAGCCGGTATAATAAATGACGATAGCGCTGATTACGACAGCCAAAGAGAATAAAGCATCTTGCAGAGAATGCATCCATGCGCTTTTAAGGTTAAGGTTATTATTGGAATCTTTTTCAAGGATATACGTAGCCAGTCCGTTGCCCAAGAGAGCAACTGTTGCCACGATAAACATAGTTGATCCGGCAACAGATTTCGGGTGGAGTATTCTTAATGTCGATTCAAGCAACAACCATCCGGTCATTCCCAATAGGACAGAACTGTTTACAAATGCCACTATTATCTCAGCTCTTTTATATCCATAAGTTTTTTGTTTTGTTTTGGGTCGGCTTGAGACTTTCTCTCCCCACAAACTTAAGATCATAGAGCCGACATCCGTGAGATTATGGAGTGCATCAGAAATCAGAGCCATGCTTTGAGAAAGCAGTCCGAAGATGATTTCAAATATAACAATCCCGATGTTGATGAAGATAGAGATTTTTAGGCCGTTATTGCTGTATTTTTCCATTTGCTGATTTCATATATACTGCTATTGATTGATATATTTTTACTATATCATAAAAGTATAAGGAGATTAAATAACTATTTAATTTTTAATGGTTATATTCTATTTGTTCGATTGTAAAAAACATTCCAATAACGTCCCAAATCCCGAGCAAATATTCTTAAAACAGCCCAAAAAGGCTGTTTTAAGATTCGATTTTTCTAAAATTATATTATAAGCGTATCGCCGCTCAGGTATGTTTTGTGATGTCATCGATAGCCCCTTTTGTCATTATCGATAGAGCGATATAGATTGAACCGACAACTATCGTATATAATCCCAGCACCCAGATGAATGCAAGACCTCCGGTGACCGGATATCTGAGAACAACGATTCCCGCGATGACGCCGAGCGCGCCACCGATTGCAAGGAGTGTTCTTTGGGAAGTGCTATAGATATCGTCAAAAGCGGAGAAGATCTCAAAAACGCCGCGGATGATGAAAGTGAATCCGATGAGCAATATCAGAGCCGCTATGCCTATGCCCGGGTTGTTGAAGGCATAAGCGCTTACGCCTATTTCAAAGATTCCGGCTATGATCGTCAAGAACCAATATTTGTGTTCATGGCCGATGCTTGTGATTCCGCTGATGAGATTGGATATGCCGGAGAATAGGATCAGGAAAGCGAAAATGAAATCCAAGACCACAAGCGTCATCGCCGGCCAGCTGATTGCGATGAGACCGAATATGATGAATATGATTCCTCTTAAGAGCAAAAGCCACCAAATATTTGTAAGTTTCATAATTGTGTAATTAATTATTATGAATTGCATTACTAATAATATGAATTACATGATATTTTTCAAAATATGGTGAGACCTGGACTAAGTAGGGGATTTTAATTTTAATTATTTTTTATACACCCTATAAATATAATTACGTAGTACATATTTTTTTATTCCAGCTTGTTTTTGACAAATGTTCAACTATGATGTTAGAAAGACTCTGGTATCATTTCGGGCTTCGAAAGTTCATTAAGGCGGAAAAAGGGTAATAAAATTTCATCGTGATTTTACAGCGTTTTATTTTCTTCTATTGACCTATACCATAGGATATGGTATCTTGTAATCAAACAGCGTTCATATTAAATCTTAAGAATAAAATATGATAGAACCGTATAAATCCAAAGTCCGGCTGAATTTGAAAAAAGTTCAGGGGCAGATCAATCTTATCCAAAAAATGATAGACGAAGGCAGATACTGCGTCGATATCGCGCAACAGGTGAATGCGGCAACGGGCATGCTTAAGAAGGCCAATGATCTCATTTTGGAAAGCCATCTCAACACCTGTGCTATCAGTAAACTGAATTCCAAGGACAAGGCGGAGAGGGAAAAATTCGCCAAAGAGCTCATAAGAAATTTTAGGGTTACAGGAAAATAATAAAAATAATATGGAGAGAAAAATGATTCCCATAAAAGGAATGCATTGCCGATCGTGCGAAATATTATTGGAGCAGCAATTGCAAAGCATTCCCGGGATAAAGAAAGTGAAAGCTGATCATAAGACAAGAAGAGTCGAGATCCACTGCGAAGGCGCCGCGCCTTCGGACGAATCCATCGAAAAAGTTGTCAGGAGTTGCGGCTATGAAGTCGGTACGGCGATGGCTGAAAGTTGGATTTCAAAGGATAAGAATGACTATGTATATCTGTTAGAGGGCGGGCTTGCTTTGCTCTTAGTGTTTTTGGCTGCAAAGTTTTCAGGGCTTATGAATATCGGTGTCGGCGACATGCAAAATGCCGGCATCCTGATCGCGTTTGTAGTGGGACTAACTGCCGGCGTTTCCACTTGCATGGCGCTGGTCGGCGGACTGGTACTGAGTATTTCGGCGCGATTTTCCGAATTGCATCCCAAATTGTCCGCCAAAGAAAAATTCACGCCCCATCTGTATTTCAATCTGGGAAGAATCGTAGGATTCGGAATTTTGGGCGGGGTGTTAGCATCTTTGGGATCGGTGTTGCAAATCTCCAATAACATCTTAGGAATTATGACTGTCGCCATCGGACTGGTTATGATGTTTTTGGGCCTAAAGCTCATTGAGATATTTCCCTCGCTGAGAACAAAAACGATTTCTCTTCCCAAAAGCATTTCAAAACTTGTCGGAGCAGAATATGACAAAGGTTATAGTCATCCAAGGTCGCTTATCGCCGGAGCTTTGACTTTCTTCCTGCCTTGCGGATTCACGCAATCGATGCAGCTCTATGCGATCGGAAGCGGAAGTTTTGCAAACGGCGCGCTCATCATGTCGCTTTTTGCGCTCGGCACAGCGCCGGGACTTTTGGGAATCGGCGGGCTTTCATCGATCTTCAAAGGAAAAAATGCAAGAATATTTTTTGCCGCTTCGGGGCTTGCGGTCATATTCTTCGGGTGGATGAATATTTCAAACGGCAGCCAGCTGATTTTTCAGGAGAAAACTCAGGTTAAAAATTCAGCGCAGAGCAGTAGTTCTCAAAGCGATTCTCCATCTGAGCAGGAAATAAGAATGACGCAGGACGATTCTGGATATTCACCTAATGTGTTCACAGTGAAAAAAGGAGTGAAAATCCGGTGGGTTATAAATTCCTTGACTCAATTTTCCTGTGCCAGTTCGATTTCGATACCCGAATATGGAATCGACAAAAGACTGTCTAAAGGTGAAAATGTGATCGAGTTTACGCCGACCCAAACGGGAGAGATTTCTTTTTCCTGCTCGATGGGAATGTATCGGGGAAAATTTGTTGTGATAGATTAAAGCAGAATTTATGCGTTTGGATATGATTTTTTATATTATTCATATAGACTTTCTCTCTTGCGATAATATCTTCATTTTGTCATCCCGTAGGGATCCCTTTAACGGTATATTACGTGTCATTCTGAACGTAGCGAGAGCGGAGCGAAGAATCCCGATACTATGCAATATGATTGTTATATAACGCTTCGTGAATTATGGTTACGGGATCCTTCGGAGTACCTCAGAGCCTGCCCTCGACCTGATCGGGGGATGACATGCGGGAAAAGGGATTATTACCAGAATGACAAATCGTAGGTTTTATTACAGAAAAGAAAGTATTGAAGACTGATAAAGTTTGAAATGCGAAATTATCAAGAAAAATTAAATAATAAACTCATGCGAAAAATAATAAAATTGCAACTGGAAGGGATGCACTGCGCGTCTTGTGCAAAGCTTATCGAAAGCCAATTGCAAAAAATGCCGGGCGTGCAGGAGGCTAACGTGAATTATGCTTCGGAAAAAGCCAGAGTCGTTTTTGATGATACGCTCCTTAATGTCGATAAGTTGATTGAAACGGTGAGGTTATCCGGATATAAAGCTTCGGTTTATGACGAGACTAAATCCGAGGATGAAGCTGAAAGAAAAATTTGGGAAATAAAAGACTATAGAAATAAGTTCCTGTTTGCGGCGATTCTGAGCTTGCCCATGGCATATTTTATGCTGCTCGATTTTTTTCCATCTTTGCCGCTCGGAGAAACTCTCATGCCATATATGGGGATAGTGTCGCTCTTTCTGACTATCCCGGTTCAGTTCATGATCGGCGCCGGGTTCTACAAAGGATTGTGGAGCGGACTCAAGATGAAGACTTTCAATATGGACAGTCTCATCGCGATCGGCACAGGCACAGCTTTTTTCTTCAGCCTTGCCAATCTGATTTCATATTTCATGAAGACGGGATCGTTCATAGGCCTCGGAGAAAAGATTCCCGATCTCTATTTCGAAACGGCGGCGTTTCTGATAACTTTCGTGCTTTTGGGAAAATGGCTGGAGGCGAAAGCCAAAGGCAGGACTTCGGAAGCGATCAGGAAATTGATGGGACTCCAGCCCAAGACGGCTAGAGTGCTGCGCGGAAAAGAATTCACTGATGTGAACATAGAAGAAGTGGCAAAGGAAGATGTTGTCCTGGTTCGTCCCGGTGAAAAGATTCCTCTGGACGGCGTAATCGTGAAAGGGAATTCGGCGGTGGATGAATCCATGATAACCGGGGAAAGCATTCCGAAGGAAAAAAACATCGGGGACGATGTGATCGGCGGAACGATCAACGGCCATGGCAGTTTCGAATTCAAGGTTGAGAAAGTGGGAAGCGAAACGACTCTTTCACAGATCATCCGGCTTATCGAAGATGCGCAAGGATCGAAAGCTCCGATCCAAAACATCGCCGATCGGATTTCCGCCTGGTTCGTCCCGGTTGTCATTTTCATCGCCCTATTCACTTTTGCAGTCTGGTTTTTTATTCTCCATGCCAGCCTCGCTTTCAGCCTGATGGCTTTTACCTCGGTGATCGTGATCGCTTGCCCGTGCGCTTTGGGGCTTGCAACTCCGACTGCCATCATGGTGGGAATCGGCAAAGGCGCACAGTATGGCATCCTGATCAAAGGCGGCGAGCCGTTGGAAATTGCCGGCAAAATCGGCACGATCGTATTTGATAAGACCGGAACGCTCACGAAAGGAAAACCCGAAGTCACGGAGGTGATAAGCGCTTCCGGTTCGCAGGAGAAAGAAATCATTTCGATCGCATACAGCCTGGAAAGATTATCGGAGCATCCGTTGGCAGAGGCTATAACCAAATATGGCGCGGAAAAATCTATCGGTTTCTTGGAAGTTCTCGGTTTCGAAGCCACTGCCGGAAAAGGCATTTCGGGAAACATCGAAAAGCATAAATATTTTTTGGGAAGCCGGAAGCTTGTGAAAGGGGATTCGGAAAAAATGGAAACGATGATATGCGCCCTTGAAGAGGACGGCAAGACAGTCATGATCCTCTCGGACGAAAAAGAAATTCTGGGGCTTATCGCGGTTGCCGACACGCTGAAAGAAAATTCGAAGGAGGCTGTAGAGTCGCTTCAAAAAAGAGGTTTCAAAGTATATATGATAACCGGCGACAACAGACGCACGGCGGAAGCTATCGCCAGGCAAGTCGGAATTTCAAACGTCATGTCGGAAGTCTTGCCGCAGGAAAAAGCCAGCGCGGTGAAAAAGCTGCAAGCTTCCGGCGAGAAAGTGGCGATGGTCGGTGATGGAATCAATGATGCGCCCGCACTGGCGCAGGCAGATTTGGGGATCGCGATGGGCGGAGGAACGGATGTCGCTATGGAAGCGGGCGACATTGTGATTATCAAAAACGATTTGCGCGATGTCTTGATCGCATTCGATCTCAGCCGCGAGACACTCGACAAGATCAAACAGAATCTGTTTTTCTCACTTTTCTACAATGCGCTCGGAATACCGATCGCGGCAAGGGCGTTTGTCGGTTTCGGCCTCGTGCTCAGGCCGGAATTTGCGGGACTCGCCATGGCCTTCAGCTCCGTCTCGGTCGTATCAAACTCGCTTCTTCTCAGGAATTTCAAACCCTATCGAAAAAATTATCTTTCCATGATCGCACCGCTGGTTCTTATTGTTCTTTTCACTTTTTTGTTTATTGAGCTCGGTAGGGCTGGATAGAGGGATGCGATTCGGGGAGAAAGTAAAAACAGCCTTATTATTGGGGTTGTTTTTATTTTGTGTTATGATTGTGTCAGCCAATCGGTATTCAGTCAAAAAAATATGAATATATTAATCGCGACTCAAAATCAAGACAAGTTTCGGATTATCAAGGGGATGCTGTCCAATTGCGGGCTTTCGGATTGTTCGTTCAAAAATCTCAGCGATGTTAATATCAAATCTCAAGCCGAGGAATATGGCGATTTGATAAACAGAGCTTTGATGAAAGCCGAATATGCGTTGAATGCCGTGGACAAGAGCGAGCAAATCGATATTTATGTGGGAGTAGATGACGGAATGAGATATAAGAATGGCGAAACCGATGAAAACTCCAAAGAGGTGACTGAAAAGATTTTGCGCCATGATCTCCTGAGTGTAGGTGAGACTCTCGTGAACGTAAGAGCTCTCGTGTTCCTTGATAGGGAAGGAAAAATCATAGACAAGTTTGAATTGGAGCTGCCTTTTAAATTTATAGGCAATAAAAATAATATCCAACTGCAAGACGCAAGATATCCGCTCAGTCACGTTCTTTCTTTTCTGGAAGGAGAAAAATCTATGGTCGAAATGGGAGAAGAAGGATCTATGGATTATTATTTACTTTTTGCTAGGGAAAAAATAGAGAGGGTGGTGAGCAAGATTGTTGATCAATTCTTTGGAGTTAGTTAAAGTTGTAGAAATACTAAGTTTGTGTTATAAGTAATTAAATATGTAGATTTCGTATAAGTAAAGATATATAAAAACATAAGCGATGAAGCCAGCTGTAGTTTATAAGAAATTGGTTTGTTATGGTTTATTTCCGGAAAAATTGAAAGGAATGTTTTCTGCAAAAGAATTCGGAGAATGGATAATTAAACATAAAATCAATGTTTCTTCGGATTATTATAATTTGGTGATATATAAAGCTACTAGGAATGATAATGCTCCTCGAGTTTTTGGAATTCCAAACCCTGCAGCCTATGTAAATATTTGTAGAGAGATTCGTGATAATTGGAATGATATTGATAAAATATATAAAAGTGTAAAAAACTACGATAATATATCAATGATTATTCCTAAAGACGGTAATAAAAATCATAGGCTAGTATCATTTGCTCCTTATGATAAGAATAGAAATAGGGAATTATTAGACACAAAAAAACAATTCGGAAAAAAATATCTTGCCTATGCTGATATTTCAAATTTTTATCATAGTATTTATACGCACAGTATTCCATGGGCGATAGTAGGTAAAACTAAATCAAGAAATAATACAAGCATGGCTGCTTGGTATAATAGAATAGATAGGTCATTTAGAAATGCACAGCATAAAGAAACCAAGGGTATTCCCATAGGACCAGATATATCTGGAATAGTAGCGGAAATTATATTATCACGAATAGATAAAAAGCTATCTGTTAAATACGAATATAGTAGGTTTATCGATGATTATCACTGTTTTTGTGAGACAAGAGAAAAAGCTGAACAGTTTATAAAAGATCTTGCCATACAGCTTGATGAATATAAGCTATCTCTTAATACCGGAAAGACAAAAATATTATCACTTCCGAGAGCTTTAAATGAATCGTGGGTTAGAAAATTGAAAGCAGCTATTGCATGGAAGGAAATAGGTAAAAAACAAAAGGATATGGTAATTTCCTTTTTAGATTTATCAAGTGAGTTGTTTATGGAAAATCCCAGAGAATCACCCATAAGATATGCTATTCAGGTTATTAGAAAGAAAAAGTATACAGACTATGAAACTTTCCATATAGTTTTTCAGTATTATTTGAATCTTTGTTTTTTGTATCCATATATAGTAGATATTTGTCATGAATTTTTATATACTGGATTAAAAAGTTTTCCCCCTAAGAATAAAGAAATATTAAAAGAAGCGAATATTTTTCTTAATAAATTTATAAAGGAACATATATCATATAAAAGAACAGATGCGGTATCCTGGTCATTTTATAATGCTATTATTTTTGGCCTTAAAATTGATAATTTTGATTTGAGGTGCAAACAGGTTAAAGGTGATTGCGTTAGTACCTTAATGTTGTATTTATATGCTAAATCTAATAAAATAAGCATTTCTTATTTCGAGAAATACTACCTTGAGATTGAAAAGATGGCTTATAGAGATTTTTGTGTTGGAAAGAAAGGAGATTATTCTGAAATGTGGCTATTTGTTTATGAATTTTCAAGGTTGGAAAATAAAATTCTTTCTATCGATCTTTTAGAAAGACTTCGTAAAGATGATGTATCATTTTTAGAATATAATATTTTATCTAAAATATAATTTTAAATTTACCTAAATCCTATGTCTTATTTGTTGATTATTCTATTATTTATTGGTGTTATTATTCTTTTTGTGTTTAATAGTTATGTTGGCAATAGACAAAGTAATGAGAATAATGAAGCCATAAAAAAGCTGTCTTATAGAAAGAAATATTATTTCTTCAATTCTTCTGAAAGGAAGTTTTTTGCTATTTTGGAAAATATTATAAATAGCAAATATATTATATTTTCTAAAGTTAGAATGATGGATTTGCTAGAAGTATCAAAAGAGGATCCACATTATCGTGCAAATCAAAATAGAATTAAATCAAAGCATGTTGATTTTGTAATCTGTGATAAGGAAAAACTAACCCCACTTCTTGTCATTGAACTTGATGGTTTGTCGCATTTAAGGCCTGATAGGATAGAGCGTGATAAATTCGTAAACGAAGCTTTTAATTCTGCTCATCTACCAATTGTACATTTTCAAAATTCAGATATTGATAAAAAAGAAAAAATATTCTCAGAATTAAAAACTCATTTAATTTCTACTAATGAATGATTTTTAATATTATATTTTTTATTCAAAATTATTTCAATGTTTTTCCACTTTCCATTTTGAAAATCATTAAATTTTTGTTATAATATTTATATAAATATAACACTAGGAGGTTATGAGATTTGATAAATATTTTATTGTGGTCGGGCTTGCGGTTTTGTTTTTGGTTGCGCCGGGCAGGGCGAGTGCTGCTTGGTTGCAGGATTTCAGTTATCGTAAACCGTTTACCGTTAGTAATTCTACCGGTTCACCTCTGAGCAATTATCAGATTGCATTGGATGTGTATCGGACCACGGGCACGGATTCAGGAACGTCTGTCTATCTGGGGACCGGGGTGAAGTCCGATTTTAGCGATTTGCGTTTTACAAACTCTACGGGAACGACTGTACTTGATTATTATATTTCCGCAAAGACTTCGAGTCATGCCATGGTTTGGGTCGAGTTCGATTCTTTGCCGGCTTCCACGGCTTCGACTTTCTATGTCTACTACGGCAATGCAGGCGCTTCGGCTGTGAGCAGTTTTTCGAATACTTTTATCGCGCTCACCAATGGCAATTTCGAGACGGGGAACTTCAACGGATGGCCTGATTTCAATTCCTACGAAGGATGGGGAGTGAAAGGGACTTATACTGCCAGCGTTTCCAGCACCAATCCGCCGGAAGGAAATTATTGGGGATATTTGAGAGCTTCGGGCGGGGAGACGCAGTGGTCGGGAAAGTCTCAGGATGTTTCCGGTTTGAATATAAAAGCGTCGGATGGTATTCGTCTTATGTATTATGCCAATTTCATAGAGGGTCCCGATGCGATGGGAGGAGACTGTTATTCTTTTGCGCAGATCAGTATGGATTATAGTGACGGTTCACATACTGTGTCAGCTGCATATAGTCGGGGCAGTAGCTACCGCAGTCCTTTGACGGATTATGTAAATAATATTTTTACCGGCCTTGATCCCAAAACCAAGTTGAGTGCTGATGTTCAGAATCCCAGTAATAATTATGCCATGACCAAGATATCAATAATTGCTTTTTCAAAATATACTACTGCGGATGTCTATTTTGATACGATCGGTATCGCCAAATATCTTTCAACCGGAGCGCCGGTCGTTGCCGGGTGGAGCGCACAGCAGGCGCCCATTGTGAATATAACTTACACAGCCGGCACCGGAGGAACGATTACCGGCACGACTTCGCAGCAGATCGCCTTTGGTGGAAACGGTTCCACTGTCACTGCCGTTCCTAACGCGGGGTATTCTTTTTCCGGATGGAGCGATGGCACGCAAACAACGACACACACCATGACCAATGCGACTCAGGACTTGTCTATAACAGCCAATTTTACAATTAATACTTTCACTCTTCACTATTCTGCAGGCGATGGCGGATCGATCAGCGGTCTTTCTACGCAGACAATCAACTATGGTTCAGACAGTTCGGCGGTTACGGCTACTGCGAATGTCGGTTATATGTTTACGGGCTGGAGTGATGGATCAACTTCAAATCCGCGTACCGACATAGGTGTCACTGCAAATGTCTCAGTTTCTGCAATCTTCCAGGCGATCGGAAGTGCGATTCTCGCGCCTGTGCCTTCCGTGGGTGCGGGCATATTGGATGTGTTCATTCCGATGTATGGACAAAAGTCTATCGGCGAAATGACAAAAGCCGGTACTAACGTATTGGCGTATATCGGCTCAACCGGTGATTTTATTGCAGAGGTGAGCAGCACTAAACAATCTTCAGAATATAGCTTCAATGTTTCCGATCTTGATATGCAGGGCAAAACTGTTGGACTAAAAATCGGTTCTCTTTCCGGGATAGTGAGAATGGGAATCAAGGACGCTACCGATATCGATCTGGACGGCGATCACATCAATGACGTGCATTTCGTTTTCAATGGTTTGCTGAATAATCGGGTGGATCTCACTATCAGTCAGCTGGATTTCGTAGTTCCCCAGCCAGTGAATAATACAAATGACGCAGTTCCTAAAAATGACACGACAACTGATAATGTGGACAATATCAAGCCTACATCTCCTTATGTTTTCAACCGCAATCTCAGACTGGGCATGACCGGCGACGATGTAAAAGCTCTCCAACAATATTTGAACAATAACGGCTATCCGATATCGCAAAGCGGAATCGGATCCCGAGGAAATGAAATCAACTATTTCGGCGTGCGCACAAAACTGGCCTTAATAAAATTCCAAAAAGCTCACAATATCTTGCCTGCAACCGGATATTTCGGGCCGATAACAAGGAAAGTGATAAACGGCGGGTGATTATTCTTGTAAGTGATTGATTTATGAAATAAAATACCAAGTTTTTCGCTTGGTATTTTTTAGTATTATGTCGGGAGTACTGTTCGGTTAATTTCTTTCACTGGTTTCTATGGTGTGGTAAAATGTGATTATGGATGTATTTGAGCATGTACTCGGTTTTTTAATCAGAGAGTTTCCTGTCAGCTCGCTGAGGGGTAGTCTATCGTCTTAATGGACGACAAGCTTGGGAGGAAGCTCGTTCTTCACTTCTGTTTTTGGATGTACAAATATTTAGTATATATAGAAACAGTTAAAGAATATTTATAAAACTTATGACTATTGAAATGTTCGCTCCGCTGCCGGTGGAAGACAAGAAAGAGCAAGAGAAGGTTCTTCCCTTGAGCTGTGTCGATCTTTTGAAGGATTTTGAAGTCAGGCGCTCAGCGGAGATTCTTCGTAGTAAAGAAGAATCGCAGTCAGAGGATTCTAATAATGACTCTGAGTTATCCGAAGAAGAGAAATTGCAGTCTGAGAATAAGAAAAAAGAACTTAAACTTTTTGTCGGAGAAAAATTGGAGTTCGGGGGCGTTGAGGATGAGAACGGCAGAAATAGAGACGTTTATAACATCTCCAAGCCTTTTCCGGCTAGGATCAATGGCAATGATGAACCTAAGCTTGTGATCACTGGGAGGGGAGAGTCTCGCGAAACCTGCAGAGGTTCGCAAGTCTATATTTTTGAACTAAAAGAGAATGGCGTTTGTTTGCCGATTGAGGGAGTCAACCCCTTGCCCCTGGAAGACGGATTTTTCGCAAAAATCGGTGAAGAAACGATTATCGGCGGGGTAATGACGTATTGCAACGATCCGGATAATCATCCTGAGAAGATAGACTATAGGACATTATTTTATCGTGACTATGGGCGTGGTTTGAAAAAACTGGAAAAATTTGCAGTCGGACCGGAAGGAATGAAAGATATCCGTTTGATGAATCCTTTAAAGAACGGCCGCATTCCGGTTTTTACGCGGCCTCAGGGAGGGGAGAATGGTCCGGGAAGAATAGCTTATACTGAACTGAAAAAACCGGAAGAATTGAATGATGCCGAAACGCTCCTGTCGGCAAAAGTGATTGAAAATCAATTTGCGCCGGGAGAGTGGGGAGGTGCCAATGAACTGTACCCGCTACCCGATGGACGTATCGGCGTTCTCGGACATGTCGCTTATAAAGAAAAAAATATTGACGAGAATCAAAAGCCAATCAGACACTATTATGTAATGTCATTCATATACGATCCCAGAGATCATTCGTCCATTCCGATTGAGATTATTGCGACAAGAGAAAACTTTCCGGATGGAGAAGCGAAATCTTCCGACCTCAAGGACGTTGTTTTCTCCGGAGGGTTGGTATTCGATAATGACGATATCAATGCTGACTTTGCGATCCTTTATGTAGGTCTAAGCGACGTGGAGGCCGGCCGCATCAGGATACCTAATCCTTTTAAGAAATATCAGAAGTCGCCAGCGCCAGCCGAATCTATACAGGTGCCGGCATAACCCCGGTATCTTTGTAGAAAAACATGACTCGGAGTTTGAGCAATGCGAATCTTATCTTTTTATGTTTATATATGTAAGTTTATTACTTACTTTGAATTAAGAAATACTTGTCATTCTTGTGAAGATGGGGATCTATGTATTTCTACTTTTTTCCGGTCTATCCTAGATTCCCGTCTTCACTGGAATGACAGAGGAATAAATTTTTTCAAGCGCGCAAGTCCTTGGTTAATTGAAAAATTATGCCTAAAAAATTTCTTATAATATTGGCAATTGTCATCTTGATCGGAGCATTGGCTGCCGGCTATTCTTTTCTGAATCAAGGAGATATTCATCCGGTTCCTGCGCAAAAGCAAACTGGTTTGAATAATAATGCTACACCAGCTAAGCCTGATTTGCCGAGCGAATCTGCTTCAACGGATAATGGCAATGCTACCGCTACCGTTCCAAATACTCCTGCAGAAACTCAGCCTGCTGCCGATATTAATATTCTAAAATCTCCAATAAGCGATGCAAAAAGCAGAGTGACGAAAAAGCCTTTTGGGATAAAAGTTTCGCCAACAAACTCTCCGGTCCAGCCGGAAAAATTTTCCGGTTATCACACGGGAGTCGATTTTGAAATCTTGCCTGGTGAGGAAGATAAGGACGTTCCAATTTATGCCGCCTGCGACGGAGTCGTAGTCTATAAAAATTATGTCAGCGGCTATGGCGGAGTATTGGTCGAGCAATGCAAAATCGACAATCAGGACGTTACGGTCCTCTATGGGCACTTGAAACTTCCGAGCATAGGCAATAAAATCAAAGACAATATAAAAGCCGGGGATCAGATTGCCGTTTTGGGCAAAGGCTATAACCAAGAAACGGACGGGGAGCGCAAGCATTTGCATCTCGGAATACACAAGGGAACATCCATTGATTTGAAGGGATATGTCCAAAATCAAAAAGATTTAAGCGGATGGCTGGATGCTATGCAATACTTTTCCTCTTGATTCTATAAAAATATTCCTGCATTTTTACGGGCTATGTTTATCTGTATCACCAAAAAATACCAAGTTTTTCGCTTGGTATTTTTTGTTATCTTGCTGGCACTTATGATATTAGCAGCATCCGAAGAAATCGTGGCAGGCCTTTATTAAAGCTTTTAACGACTGTGTCTTGGAAGGATCTTTTGCGCTTATTTCAATCTGAATGCCTTTTTCCGTCTCTTTACAACTGCATTCAAGCTGCTCGCAACAAGACTTCATGTCCATACAGCACTTATTCATAAATATCCACCTCCTTTCATAATAATATTATTCAAATGCATCTGAATTAAAAATTAGAAGTGTTTAAACATATCAACATAATGAGCAAAAAAATTAGCAGCAATTTTTCAAATTCTTGATGAATGATTCAAGGAGCCCGATGACATAGGGTTTGTTGAATGAATAGAAAATTTCTTTTCCCTGCTTGCGTGCGTTTAATAGTTTCATCCTCTTCATCAGATTGAGGTGGTGTGAAATCGTGGGTCGGCTCAGATTAAAATGCTCCGCTATGTCAGTAGCGTTTATTTCTTTCTGTGTGGCAAGCAATGTGACGATTTCTTGCCGCGTCTCATCTGACAACGCTCGAAATATTTCCAGGCATTCACCGATCGGACAAGAGCATTTCTTATTTGTCATATATTTAACATGTTTAAGCATATCTACATTATATATCAGCTATAAATACTGTCAATAACTCGGTGATGTTGACCCACCTGCACTTTATATTTCTTATTTCAACTAAAAAGCGGTATCGTATCCGTAGAGATAAGGCACTGCCTTATCTCTGAAAACACGTATAATTTTATTTTCATGAACAAAACTATCAATGCATCTTATATTTGAGAGATTAATAAAGTATTTCTATATGATAAAGATAAGTCGTGCTAGCTAGACAAGGCAGTACCTTGTCTCTACGAAGATGCTGAATATCCGCATATACCCGGAGAAGCGGTGATATTTAGGAGCTTGAGCCAGCCCTGCTCTTGAGATGATAGAGGAATAATTTCAATCTTATCTCGAATAATAAAATATGATGCAGGCGGGTCAGGTCTTGCCGATGTTTGTCGATTACTGACAAAAAGGCGTAAAAATGTTAAATTTAAGATATGGCGATATCGGTAATTTTTGTTTTACTTTTATAGGACTGTAATTGGCTCACATCTGCCAAATTATCTTATTTAAAATAACGCCTAAATTTGTCATTCCAAGCCTGCCCGCTTCGCCAATAGCTACAGTGTGGCGAGTCGAGGAATCTCTCTTATACGATAGAACTATGCGATATGGGTAAGACTTAATGTAATGAAGGGATTCTTTGGATTACCTCAGAATGACAAAGGGTAGGAATTATTTCAGGAAAGAAAGTCTATCTGTTCAAAAGTGTAAGTCCTGTAATATGTAGGGCATAATTGACAGTTTCTGTACTCGTTTCAAGTTTCAAATATAACAAAGAACTAAAAAAGATGAAAAAGATATTTTCCGGGAAAGTGCTTGCTATGGTCATAATATTGAATATTGCGTTCGGACAGTTTGGAGCGCTTTGGAATATGAGCGGTGTGAGAGCGGCTGAAAATGTTCAATCGGCGATCAATGTCGGGCAAGACCGATCGAGAGAGACGCAGAATCGGCAGCCGCAACATGTAGATGAGAATAAAAATTATAGTTCCGGGATGGCAGGTGCGGATTCGAACAGCTCATCAAAATCCGGTAAATCGAAAAGATCCGAATATATTCCAGGAGAAATTATCATCAAGTTCAAATCGGATAAAATAAATTTAAAAAATCAGAGCGGCGTGGAAAAATCCGGGAAATTTGCGAAAGACAGGAACTTGGACAAGAAAGAGGATCTGGAAAAATCGAATATTTCCGTTCTCCGGATAAAAGACGCAAAGACGGTGGAAGAGAAAATGGCGGAGCTCAAGAATGATCCGAACGTCGAATACTCCCAGCCGAATTTCCAATATTATCCTTCGTCCATAAACACTGATGATACTTACAAAGACAATCTTTGGGGGCTGGATAACACCGGACAGAATGTGAATGGCACTTCCGGCAGCAATGATGCCGACATCGACGCTCCGGAGGCGTGGATTATAAATGAAGGAAGCAATGCTTCCGTGATTGTCGCCGTGATTGATGATGGAGTGGCTTATAATCACCCGGATCTCATAAACGATATGTGGAATGGCACCGACTGCAAGGATGAAAACGGCAATGCTTTGGGAAATTGCAATCATGGCTATGATTTTGAAGACGGAGACAAGACGCCGCTTCCGATCGACGGGTCTCATGGAACTCATGTCGCGGGCACTATTGCGGCCTCTAAGAATAACGGCAAGGGAATTATAGGTGTGGCGCCTCAGGCGAAAATAATGGCGATAAAATTTTCTTTTACCACTGCCAATGCAATCAGAGGCATAAACTTTGCCAAACAGAACGGGGCGAAAGTCATCAATGCGAGCTGGGGAGGTACGGATTACGACCAGTCTTTGAAAGATGCCATTGCATCTTTTCCGGGACTCTTTATCGCTGCGGCCGGAAATAGCGGAAGGGACAATGATGGCGGGACCCATAACTATCCGTCGGATTTTGATCTCGATAATGTCATTGCGGTTGCCGCAACCGATCAGAGAGACGCCCTGGCTTCGTTTTCCAATTATGGAACTACTTCTGTCGATGTGGGAGCTCCGGGGACGAATATCTATAGTACCGTTTCCGGAAACAGTGTACTGGGGACGAGCTATCTGTCTGAAAATTTTGAAGAGCTGGCTCCGCCGGGAATTCCTTCCGGATGGGTTAGGGGAGGAACGAACAATAATTGGGGAACTTACAATTACGGAGGTTCTCTGGGCAATGTGCTTTATGGCGACCTGAATCATCCTTATGCAAATAGCGCTAACACCACTCTGACTTCTCCCGTCTTTGATCTCAGCGGTTCCACCGGAGCGACTATCAGTTTCTTTTCCGGATGCGACACTGAATATGATGTTAATTATTTTCAGGACTATATGGTACTTGAATATAGCAGTGATGGCGGCAATAATTTTACGCCGGCTTTGAGATGGGATGAAGTTTATATCGATTCATTGAACGGCGATTCGAGCTCGACGGGCGGGGCGACATATAATTTTGGACTGGATATTCCGAGCGCATATCTGAATAATAATTTCAAATTCAAACTTCGCTGGGTGACTAATTCTTCTCTCAATGATTATGACGGATGTTTCGTGGACAATATGAAAATCACGAAATATACCGACGGCTCGAATGAAGCTTATGACTATGCCAGCGGCACTTCGATGGCGACTCCGCACGTTGCCGGACTCGCGGCTCTCATCTGGGGATATAGGCCGGCGCTTTCTTCGTCGCAAGTTAAAAATGTGATCCTGACCACCGGAGACTCGATACCTTCTCTTTCTGGCAAAACGGTTTCCGGAAAAAGGATCAACGCCGGCAGTGCGCTCAGGTCTCTTACTCCCGCTGCAACCGTTTCTTACGATATTACGGATTTGACCAAAAATGATGTGGTTGCGACTTTGCACCCGGATGCAGGTTTGACTGTGACAAGCGAAGGGGGACTGACGCACACTTTCACTGCCAATGGTTCGTTCACTTTCGAATTTACGGATGCATATGGAGACACGGGTTCGGTGGTTGCGACCGTGAACAATATCGACAAGACGGCGCCGGTCATTTCTCTCAGTGGAAACCCGATTGTTTATGTGATAAAAGACGGCTCTTTTGTTGATGCGGGTGCAACCGCTACGGATAATCACGATGGACCTGTTAATGTCACGGTTTCGGGAACGGTCGATACGAACACTGTCGGGACTTATACTTTGACCTACACCTCGACAGACGCTGCGGGAAACATTGCAACGGCCACTCGAACCGTCAATGTATTGGACCGACTTGATTTGAAATCCATCTCCTCTTTTTCTTTTGCGGGAAGCGCCGGAGTCATTGACGAAGAAAATCGTACTATTTCCGTTACGGTTCCTTATGGCACCGATATCACGAATCTTGCGCCCGTGATTGCGATTATCGGCACATCCGTTTCTCCCGCTTCCGCCGCAATACAGAATTTTACTGATCATGTCATCTATACCGTAACTGCCGCTGACAATAGCACCGAGACTTATACTGTCACGGTCGTTATCGCTCCGGGCACCGCGGCCACGCCGACTTTTTCTCCCTTGCAGGGTTCTTATACCGGCGCTCAGTCTGTAACCATTTCATCCTTAACTGATGGCGCTTCTATATATTACACGACTGACGGTTCTGCTCCCGCTTCTTCTTCTATGCTCTACACTAGCGCTATCACTATCTCGTCCTCTGCTACTCTCAAAGCTATTGCCGTAAAGTCCGGATTCATTGACAGCGCTGTCGCTTCGGCTGTTTATACAATCAACATTCCTTCGGGCGGTGGCGGTGGCGGAGGA